>Ga0335084_10004432_pt1 | contig 13816 bp, 13 predicted proteins | sample Lox_Sample_44_FD_206721 | JGI IMG/M metagenome (GOLD analysis project Ga0335084, IMG submission 206721) | Soil microbial communities from Loxahatchee National Wildlife Refuge, Florida, United States - Lox_Sample_4.4 | ecosystem: Environmental > Terrestrial > Soil > Wetlands | place: USA... | reverse complement strand
TCGCCACCATGCTGGCCACGATCATGACGATGATTCCCATCAATACGCCGGCAACAACTCGGACGTCGCGAGAAAGTGGACACGATTGACGCATGGAGCCGCAAAGCGGCGAAAGAATGCAGCCCACGACGCAAGCCGTGGGTACCAGGGGGAATGAATGCAAGCCCCGAAGGGGCGAAAGAAGGTTGTGACACAGTCTCTTCAAGGCGCGTCAGAGATCATCATTCGATGGAGCGTTTCGCCCTGCAACGTCAACGCGCCCGGTTCTTGATCCAGATCGGCGTCCCCATAAACCCAAACGCCTTCCGAATCTGGTTCTCCAGAAAACGCTCGTAAGAAAAATGCAGCTTTACCGGACGATCCGTAAACAGAATAAACGTCGGCGGCGCCACCGCCGCCTGTGTCATGTAATAGATCTTTACGCGCTTGTTCGCCGGCACCGAAGCCCGGTCAAAATCAATGACCTTGAGAAACCGGTTCATCTCGCCGGTCGTAATCCGTTTGCGGCGCTCCGCAGCCGCCTCCTCGATCAGCGGCAGAATCTTGTCCGTACCCCGGCCGTTCTCCGCGGAGATAAAAAGCACCGGTGCGTAGCTCAGGAACTTCAGTCCGTACCGCAGGCGCTCCTCGTAGAGTTTCCGATCCTGCGGCCGCTTCGCATCCTGAATTCGCGCCGCTTTCGACTGGCTGATCGCCCGCTTTTCGCCGCTCGCGATCAAGTCCCACTTATTCACGAGAATAATCACCGACCGCCCACTCTCGTGCGCGTATCCCGCAATCGTAGCGTCGAGCCCGCTCACACCCTCCGTCGCATCGACCATGAACAGCGCAATATCCGCCTCTTCCAAATGCTTGCGCGACATCACCACCGACAACTTTTCCGCCATCAAGTGCGTTTTGCCCTTCCGCCGGATCCCCGCCGTGTCGACAAAACGAATCGTCTTGCCGTTGTATTCGACGACTTCATCCACCGCGTCGCGCGTAGTTCCCGGAATCGGCGAAACGATCGCCCGCGATGTGCCCGTCAGTTGGTTAAGCAAAGTTGATTTGCCCACATTGGGATGCCCAATGATCGCAACTTTGATTTCACCGGGCGCAGTCTCCGCTTCAGCCTCCGTGTCTTCCTCCGGGCCCTCCGTCTCCCCCGTGGTCAGAGGTTTTGCTGGCAGCACGGCAAGGACCGCATCCAGCAAATCATCCAGCCCGCGAGCATTCTCCGCCGACACCGGAAACACATTCCGGATCCCAAGCCGATGAAACTCTCCAATCAGCCCTTCCTGTTTGTCGCTGTCAATCTTGTTGGCCGCCAGAAAGAGCGGCTTGCCCGTGCGCAGCAAAAGCCGCGCCAGTTCTCGGTCCGGGCCCGCAATCTCCGCGCGCGCGTCTACTACCAAAACGATCGCTGCCGCCTCATCTAAGGCAACCCGCGCCTGGCGGAAGATTTCCGCGGGAATATGCTCTTTATCTTCGGGAATGATTCCACCCGTATCCACCACCCGAAATTCCCGCCCACGCCATTCCGCAGTTCCGTAAAGCCGGTCCCGCGTGATGCCCGGCTCATCGCCGACAATCGCCCGTCGCGATCCCGTCAATCGATTGAACAGCGTAGATTTCCCCACGTTCGGCCGGCCGACGATGGCAACCAGAGGGACCACTTCCGGACGCGCGTTATTTTGTGCCAAATGAAAGCCTCTTCCTCAGTGAGAGCGATGCTTCTTGTTGCGTCGCTGGGAGTCAGCAGGGGTACCAGTCTGGGCGAGCCTGCTAATCCAGGAGAGCGGAATGAAAGCCATCAGAATGACGAATACGCCGATTGCGAGCAGCCCGGCAGAATATAGGGGTTGTCCTGTCCAGTGCCTCACAACGAGTTCACCGAGTCGCAGCCTCCCGATTCCGACCAGGGCAAGACAGCTCCCGCTCGCAACTAGCACTAGCCGACCCTTTAGGCCTGCAATTCGATCAGGAATTTGTATCCAAGGACGCATGCATCCGTTCAATCGGATCACTATTATAGAGACTCTGTGCCTTCCACTTCTCAATCCACGACCAGCGGCGCGACGTTCACCTTCTACCAGTTCTTCGCCCCCGGCGGCCTGCTCTCGAAAACCCACCCTGCCTACGAATTCCGCCGCGGCCAGCTGCAGATGGCGCAATCCGTAGAAGAAGCCATCGCCGAGAAACGCCACCTGATCGTCGAAGCCGGCACTGGCACCGGCAAAACGCTGGCCTATCTGTTACCAGTGATCCGTTCTGGCAAACGCGTCATCATCTCCACCGGCACGAAGAACTTGCAGGAACAGCTCTTTTTCAAAGACGTGCCGTTTCTCGAGAAGGCATTACTCGGAGACAGTAGCGCGGGTGCCCCACTCAAGCCTGCCGTTGGCTTGAGTGGGGAAGTACCCCGTCTTTCCGTCTGCTACATGAAGGGCCGCAACAACTATCTCTGCCGCAAGAAGCTCTACGACCTCACCGACCAGCCCGTTCTCAGCGGCCTCGAAGAGATCGAGCACTTCCGCGCCATCGCCGCCTGGGAGAAGACCACCCACACTGGCGATCGCGCCGAACTCGCCGAACTGCCCGAAGCCAGCGCCCTCTGGCACAAGCTCGACGCCCGCGCCGATACCTGTCTTGGCCAGAAATGCAAGGAGTACGACCGCTGTTTCATTACCGAGATGCGCCGCCGCGCCGCCGAAAGCGACATCATCATCGTCAACCACCACCTCTTCTTCGCCGACCTCGCCATCAAACTCGAAGCCGAAGACGCCCCCGACGCCGGTGTCCTGCCCGACGCGGGCGTCGTCATCTTCGACGAGGCCCACGAACTCGAAGACGTGGCCGGCAACTACTTCGGCATCTCCGTAAGCAATTTTCGGATGGAAGAACTCGCCCGCGATCTCGAAACGCTCCTGCAGCGCGAGAAGCTCTACACGCCCGGAATCTCAGGCGCCATCAAAGCGCTGCGTGATCGCTCGCAACTGTTCTTCTCCCTGCTGCCCATGCACGAAGGCCGCTTCGCGTTTGACTCCCGCCGCGAATTCCTGGAAGAGAACGGCGAGGAATACAACGCCCTGCACCAGGCGCTGCGCCGCATCGTGGCCGAACTCGAACAACTTCCGCAAAAGCCGGACCAGGTGTTCCAACTCGCCCGTCGCTCACAACAACTCCAGGTTCAGCTCGGCTTTGTCCTGGAGAACGAAGATCCGAACACTGTCTTCTGGATCGAGCGCCGCGGCGCCCGTGGAGCGTCGGGCGCCCTCGCCCGCCAAAATGTGAGTGGAGTTATGGGTGGAGGCAAAGGGGAAGGGCACGGCTTTAGCCGTGCCGAAAAGGCCTCCTATAAGACTGGGGCTTTAGCCCCTGAGGGACGACACGGCCGCACCAACGTCTTCCTCCAGGCCACTCCCATCGAAGTTGGTCAGATCCTGCGCGAATGCCTCTGGTCAAAAATGGAGACCGCCGTGCTCACTTCGGCCACCCTCGCCGTCGGCGGCGGCTTCGACTACATTCGCCAGCGTCTCGGCCTCGACCACGCCCGCGAATCGATCGTGCCCTCGCACTTTGACTACGAGAGCCAGGCGATTCTCTACGTTCCGCCTGACCTTCCCGACCCGCGCACGCCGCAATTCGCAGCCCAAGCCTCCGACCGCATCCGCCGCCTGCTCGAGATCACCCGCGGCCGCGCCTTTGTGCTCTTCACCAGCTATGCGCAGATGAACGAAATCTATGATCGGCTTTTGGGCTACCTCGAATTCCCGATGCTCAAGCAGGGTGACGCGCCCAAATCCGCACTGCTCGAAGAATTCCGCATCACGCCGCACGCGGTTCTGTTCGGCACGTCATCGTTCTGGCAGGGCGTAGACGTGCAAGGAGAGCAGCTCAGTTGCGTGATTATCGACCGCTTGCCCTTCGCTGTACCCAGCGATCCGGTGGTCGCCGCTCGCATGAAAGCCATTGATCATGGCGGCGGCAACGCCTTCTACGAATACCAGGTCCCGAGCGCGGTCATCACCCTCAAGCAAGGCTTCGGACGCCTCATCCGCTCCCTCCACGACCGCGGCTTACTGGCCCTGCTCGACAACCGCATTCTGAAGAAACAGTACGGAAGAGTATTCGTGGACAGCCTGCCGCAATACTCGCGCACAACGGACCTGCGGAAGGTAGAACAGTTCTTTGGATTGAAAAGCTAACCGAGTCTCCAAGAGGACGTCACAACCTGACCTGAGAGCTGACGCTACTTCTTCGCCAGCTTCTTGGCGATTTCTTCCACGATCTTGGGGCGCAGGTCGGCGAGAACGCTGTCGACGATGCTGGCAATCGCGCTGGCCTCGGATGAACCCTCCGACGCAGCCGCTGCCGCCATCGCTTTCGGCGCCTCTTCGGACTGCTTGGCTGCCTCCACGACGTCGGTTTTCGCTGCCGTCTCCGGCGTCGAGTGGATCTGATGCCACTTGCCCTTGCCTTTCGCGTCCTTTGCCATGTCGTCTTCTCCCGCCTCGTCTTCGGAACTCGAAACATCGACCGCTGAACTCGTCGCGACGTTCTCGTCCTGATTGCGGATCGCATCCGCGAAGGTCACTGCCTCTACTTCTTCCTGTGCCGCTTCCTCCGCCGGTCGCCGCGGCGAAATCTCCTGGGCCGCTTCCACGCTCGCAGCATCGGCTCTTGCGGTCACTTCCTGCGCTGCCCCCTCCGGCGAAGTCTCTGCGCGCGCTTCCGCCACGGCTTCTGCAGCTTCCACGGCGGCTTCCGCAGCCTCTTCTTCCGCATGTCCCACGGGTTCGTTCGCCGGGACGTGACGCACGGCCGCCGCATCATCGGGACGGGTCGCAAACGTCTTGAACATTTCCGCTTCCAGCGACACCGACGCTTCTTCGGGACTCAGCGCCACCGTCTCCGCCACCCAGCGCGCCCCTGCCACCGGATCTCGCCCCAGTTCTTCCGCCAGCGCCGCCCCTGCTTCGGCCAGAGTCTGCCCCGTCTGCGACGGCGTAAGCAGTCGGAGTGCTTCTGCCAGTTCTTCGGCGCTCGGCGTGGGCGCGGACCCTTCGACCGGAACCGGTACGCTTTGCGCCACCGAAGCCGGTTCTGGACTCGCCTCGACCGGTGGCGCCTCCGCGACTTCCTGTTTCTCTGCATGTACGGTCTCGAACTCTGGCGCCTCCGTTTTTGCCGGCTCCGCAACCGCACTCGACTCCGCACTCGCCACAACCTGAAATTCTCGCGTCTCTTGCGAGGAAACCTCTTCAACGCCGCTCGCTGCCGCAAATCGCGGCTCATCGCTCTCGGCTTTGGACGCCTGCTCTTGTACAGTTTCAGCCGGCGACACCTCAGCCGCAGACATCGGGATTTCCGGCGTTTCCGCAGCTGGCGCGACTTCCTCTGCTGTCACTTCCGCCGTTGCTGCGGCCGGCGCAGCCTCCGGCTCCGCCGCCGGCACTACTTCCGGCGCACGCGCCGCGTCCGGTTTGACTTCCTCCTTGCTCGAATCCTGCTTCGCTTCACTCAGCGCTATCTGTTCACCGAGCGGCGCGACGTTCTCTGCCGCCGGAATCGGCCCATCCAGCTTGGCCACCAGTTCGCTCAGCGCGTCCAACTCTTCCGGAGTAATGTCGCGCGGAATGTCAGGAACCAGTCCCGGCTCCTGTCCTGCCGCCGGCGCCCCGCTGACCGCGAAGGATCCTCGTGCCGGCGCTTTTCCGCCGCCCTTCTTGAAATCGCGGTACGGAGTCGTGCCAAAATCTTCTTCCGGTGCCGGCTCCGGTTCCTCTTTCTTCTTTTTCGACGGAAACCGCAGCCGGTTCTTCCATCCCGTTTCTTCCGGATCGGCTTCCACCTTTCGCATCGCCGGATCGCCGCTGAAACGCTCAATCCCCGACACCGTTGTACTGAAGCGCGCGCCCTCCGCCTGCGGAACCATGCGGTCTTCCAGACGCGTGAGCGCGCTCAACAATTCGCTCGCTTCGAAGGGTTTGACGATGAACGCGTCGGCTCGCACCCGGCTGGCTTCTTCGGGTTTGAAAGGCTCCAGTTTGCCGACGGTAAGTAGAATGGGAATGCGCGCAGTATCGGGCGCATCTTTGAGCCGGGCGCATACTTCCAGCCCGCTATATCCGGGCATGTAGACGTCGAGAACGATCAGGTCGGGCTTGTGCTCGCCCACCCGCTTTAGGGCCGCAGATCCGTTGTTGACCGTGACCACGTCGTACCCGGCGTCGGTCAGGATCTTGCGCCCCATGTTCTGGGCTGTCACGCTGTCATCGGCGAGCAGTATCTTCCGCGCCAAACTGGCATCCTTTGATAAAAGGAGAGATAACGCGAAAGTACCTTGTCCCCTACACCAAGTCAATGACTCCGGAGTAGGTAACACGTTACGACCGTTCTAGTCTGTTAGGGATTCGCATGCTTTCTCTGGAAAACCCGGAAGTTGGGCGCACTCGACACACCGGAAGGGCATGTACCAGTGAAGTGGCCACTGCCGGTCATGAACTCAGAAACTGAACCCACATGGAAGATTCGATAACAGTCGAAACCGATCTGTTTGAGCACCGCGAAGTCAAGCCCCACTTCATCAATCGCTGTTGTTTCGGTGAAGATTTTGCAGCTTGGCTAAGAAGCGAACTGTTGCCGCTGACCGTATCGGGCTTCACGTTCTCCGAGATCATCCAAGAAGACTACGGTTGGGGTTTCTGGGGTCACTTCGGAAAGGATCCTCTCTGGATCGCTTTTTCTTATGTCGGCGAAGGACCACAGGAGACTCCCGCAGAGTGGGTGGTCTCGGTGACATATGACCCCGGTCTCAATCTCTTCAAGCACCTATTCCACAGACCAGATGCCCAGGCATTTGCCCGCTTGCGAGACCAGATCTGGCAGATCCTGAAATCGAATCACGGAATCAAGACCACCGCGTACGGAGACCCGAGAGCTGACAGCTGAGGAGTGCTGTCCTTTCACTTCTGCAAACTGACTTCCCGCTTCTGCAATCCCTAAAACGGGTTCAGCTTCTTCAACCCCTTTTTCTTCGGCTTGCTCGAAGACAGATCCACCAATTCGTCGTCTTTGCTTGAAGAAGTGGCGCTCTTCGCACTGCCCGTGCCATCGCTGCCCGCCATCTCGTTGGGCTGGGTTGGAGGGGGCAGCGCGTTCGAATCCGACCCCGCCACGTTCGGCTTCAGCTCATTCGAATCGGGAACATTCGGTGCCAGCTCATTGGCCGCAGGCTGCTGCTCGGGCGCTTGTGCCGGCGGTTGGTCCGCAGTGGAATCCGGCGTCTGCGATGCAGCTTGCGCCGGCTGATCGCCAGCGGCGGTCGGCGGAGCATCGGAGCGTGGCGCTTCCTGGTTCGCGCCAGGTTGTACATTGACCTGCTCGGCCGCGAGTTTGGTATCGCCCGAGCTCCCACTCATCGCCCCGGCGGTCGCTCGCACGACATCCGTAGCGATAATCGTTCGCCCGTCTGTCATCGTAGGCTCGCCGACCTTCGCTGCCCGCTCCGTGCCCGGATGTCGATTGAAAGCACCCCACATGCTCGAGACCATTCCAGGTTCGCTCCGGCTGGCCATTTCCTTCTTGTTCTGCTCCATCGCGGCACGCGTCGGTTTCGGCACCGGTTGATTCAGAGCCTCAAGCCGCGCCTTGGCATCGAGCGCCCGGTCCATCGCCGGATATCGCTTGATGATTCTTGCGTAGGCTTCGGCGGCCTGTTTGGTCAAGCCCGAGATCCCGTTTGCCTTTGCCTCTTCATTAATGCATCCCACCACATGCGCCGTCTTGCTGCACGTCGGCGCCAAACGCAGCCGGGCGATTTCTCCTTCGTTCGACTGCCCGATCAGATACAGCGCTTCATCCGCCCCGCTGTATAACGGATACCGTTCCACCAGCGTTTGCAGTCGCGCGATCGCCGCCGGAAAGGACTGCCGCAGATAATAGAATCTCCCGATGTTGTACTCGCGCTGCGCCAGCACTTCCTGCACTTCCATCAGCCGCTGCTTGGCTTCTTTCACCAGCGGCTGCACCTCGGGATAATTCTGAATCACATTCCTGTATTCTTCCTCGGCCCGCATGGCATGGGTGAAGTCGCGGTCCGCCTTCTCCATTTGCTGGTAATGGATATTCGCAACCTTCAACTGCGCTTCGGCCGCTTCCGGCATATTCGGAAAGAACGTGATGAAGTCTTTGTACTCGATCTCCGCCTGCTGCAGAGCCGTCGTGCCGCCCTCGGCGTACCATGAATCCGCCACCGCCAGCTTGGCGCGCGCGATGAACTCCGAGTCCGGATACGTGTTGATCAGCGTCTGCAGCGTCATCCGCGCGACATCGAAGCGATTGTGCTTCAACGCATCCATGGCCCGGTCAAACAGCACCTTGTCAGGCTGCTTCGATCCCACGTTCGCCAACGGATTGTTGACCTTCTTGTTCGTGCACGCCGACGTGATGGCCAGCACACCCAGCAACCCGAGAATCAGAACTCTACGCATAATTTAGGTCCCACCTCTGCAATCTGACCTCCGACCTCTACACTCTTTGCAGACTCGCGCTCCGCGCTCCTTCCAGCAGCGCTGACGCATTCTCTTTCGGATCCCCGTGCCCGAACACCGCATTCCCCGCTACCAGAATCTCCGCCCCGGCCCGCACGACCTCGCCGACCGTATCCAGCGCAATTCCGCCATCGATCTCGATGCGGTAAGAATAGCCTCTCTCCGCCCGCCATTTCGCCAGCTTTCTCAACTTGTTCAGAGTCGCCGGAATGAATTTCTGCGCCCCAAATCCCGGGTTGACGCTCATCACCAGCACGTAATCGACGATCTCCAGCACTTCCGACAGCGTTTCCGCCGGGGTTGCCGGGTTAATCACCACCCCGGCATGGCAATCGTGGCTCTTGATCAGGTGCAGCGTGCGATTCAGATGGCGGCAAGCCTCCTGATGCACGGAAATCCAGTCTGCTCCCGCCTCCGCAAACTCGGGAATGTATTGGTCAGGATCCTCGATCATGAGATGGCAATCCAGCGGCAGCCGGGTTGCCTTGCGCAGAGATTTCACCAGGGGTGGCCCAATGGTCAGATTCGGTACGAAATGCCCATCCATCACGTCGCAATGGATGACACTTCCACCTCCGGCCGTGGCCCGTTCTACCTGCTCCGCCAGATGGGCGAAGTCCGCCGCAAGAATCGAGGGTGCGAGTTCAATCAATGCCAGGAACCTGGTCCAGCTACGGGGGATATCTTCCGGAATTCTAGCACGTACAGGTGGACGTAGCCGAGAGACGGCTAGGCAACCCCGCCGGGGTCCGGCCCAACGTTCCTAACGCCAGCCCGCCGATTTGCCGATCCTACCTATGCGACATGCCTGACCACAAACCTGCCATCGCCCCGGCCGAGCGCCGGCTCCACCAGCGCCACTCCGTCCAGGTTCCCATCCGGATCCAGCCCGAGGACGAACCCACAACCATCGCCGCCGCAACCACCAACCTGGGCCTCTACGGCTGCAGCGTGATGCTGACGGATCAGCTTTCGGTGGGCCTGCGGGTGCGCATCGAGCTGTCGATAGCCGACCAACCCGCATTCGTCCGCGGTCGCGTCATCACCCGCCATCCCCAATTCGGCAACGGCATCATGTTCCTGAAATTCGACGACGACGCAGAAGATCGCCTGCGCAGCTTCCTGGAAGCGCTCAATCAATAACACATCGAGAGACTCCGAGGATTACCAGAGCTCGCCCTTACTTCTGCCTTCTGACTTCTGACTTCTGCATTCCCGAGCATTCCCCGCACGGACACACTTCCCGCAAGTAGGCCCACGAATAAATCCCCAGATCATGATTGTCGTTCCAGTGAAAGCGCAGCGCATACTTCCCGACCTGCTCGACTGACACCGGCTTAGCCGCGGCTTTGAACATGGGCAACGCTCCGGGAGCCACTTGGGGCGGCTCTCCCGGCATGCGCCGCACCTTCGTCCGCTCATCGTCACACAGAGCACACGGACAGGCATCCCGCAAGAACTGGAACGTGTAGTGAGACCGGTGTCCGTCTTTCCATTCGATATCAATCCCGGTGCCCGCGGTCAGGTGTACCTGCACCGACTTGGGATCGATCGCCAGGCGTGGCGTAGGATCAAGCAGCGGCATCAATCCAGTATCGCACCAAGCATAGCGCCCGGGGCTCTGGCCGCGAGCCCGGCGATACAGTCCCCCACCCTTCCGTGTTTTTTGCGGAGGGTGGGGATCTCTTCGACCATCCGAACCGTCAAGACTACTGCTTGTCGTACACTCCCACGTTCGTAACCTTGTTGCCCTTGGCATCTGTTCCAGTGGACGTCACGGTGCGAGTCTTGCCATCCGCGGACACGACGATCTTGTTGGCAAGCTCTAGGGTATGGTCATCCACTTTCTTGTAGGACCGCATGTCGGCAGTCGGATCGCCCGTAAGTGGATAATCTTTCCCATCGAACATGCCAGTCCACTCGTTGTGTGTGGGCTTGCCATCGGCATCGACGCCGTCCACCGTGACTTTCACCTTGTCTCCCGCCATCTCATAGACGACGGTCGTGTTCTTCGCCGCCCCAGCCAGTTTCGACTTGGCTTCATTCAGTTTCCACGTTCCCATATTCGGGTCCTCTGCAAAGCAAACTGCTCCTGCAACAAGACACACCAATACAGCCATGACGATTGTTCTGACTTTCATGTGTCCCTCCTGATTTGGGAAGCAAACGATCGATCTGATTTAGGCGCGGGCCATTTTAGACCCGGCAGACCAGTTGAGCAACGAGCGCCCTCGCGGCATTACCGAGCCCAGCCCACAGGCCGACCCAGCCCAAACCAGCAGGCCCGCTCCGATAGGCGCTAGCGGACGCCTAATCAAAGCCTGCGGACCATCTTCGGTTGATGTTGTGAGTGCAATCGCCCAGGTTTCAGCAGTTGAGCCGGCTACTTGCTCTTTCTTGCGGTGTCATATTCTGACAGGTGCGGAGGTGCCATTCCAGTCCTACTCTCTTCCGTGGGTTGTGGGAAGGAGATCAGAGAAGATGGCACAAAAAGTGCGAGAGATGACTAAGAAGCCGAACATCCTTGTGATCTGGGGAGATGACATCGGCATCCAAAACCTCAGTTGCTACAGCCACGGAGTCATGGGCTACCAAACTCCCAACATTGATCGTCTTGCCAAAGAAGGAATGATGTTCACCGATTCTTAGTAAGCGTCCGGTTGTGACCGTGTGGACATCCCCATAAAGAAGATCCATTCTGGCGAAGTGGACAGGTCGGATAAGTGTCCACCTGGAGCGGAGATGGACACTTTCCAGCCCGTAGTCATTCCGAAAGAGAAAGAGGCATCGGTTGCGCCCCAGCGGCAGCGACGAAGCATTGCCGAGAAGCGGCGGATTGTCGAAGAGACGCTGGTGGCGGGGGCGTCGGTAGCACGAGTGGCGCGGGCACACGGGATGAACGCCAATCAGGTGTTTGGCTGGCGCCGGCTTTACCTGGCGGGAAGGCTGGGGGAGCAGAAACCGGGAATGAAGCTGCTGCCGGTGCGGGTGAGTGAGAGTAAGGCGCCGGTTGTGGTCGAGCCAGCCGAGTCTCACGTCCTCAACGTTGCGCAGGCCCAGCGCAGCACGATTCACATCGAACTGCGCCAGGCGCAGGTGCGCATCGAGGGCAGTGCGGATCCGGTGTTGGTGCGTGTGTTGCTGGAGTGCCTGCGCGCATGATAGCGTTGCCGGCGAACACGCGCATCTGGATTGCTGCGGGCGTGACCGATTTGCGACGCGGTTTCACGGGACTGAGTGCGTTGGTGCAGACGAAGCTGGAGCAGAGTCCGTTTTCGGGGCACGTATTCGTGTTTCGTGGACGACGGGGCGATTTGATCAAAGTGCTCTGGTTTGACGGTGACGGTTTGTGTTTGTTCGCGAAGCGACTGGAACGCGGGCGCTTCGTGTGGCCGCAAGCGACGAGTGGCTCGGTTTCGCTGACGCGAGCACAGTTATCGATGCTGCTGGAAGGCATCGACTGGCGGCGGCCAGAGCGCACCTGGGAGCCGCAGTTATCGGTGTAACTGGCGAGATGCTTTCCACAACTTTTTCGCGCCCGAGCGGATGAAAACGCCAGTGTTCATGCGATACTCCGCGCATGGCCGTGGCTGCTCTTCCGGACCTGAACGTTCTTCCCGCGGATGCGTTGCGCGCCCTGATCCTGGCGCAGCACGAGCAACTGCTCTCCCGTGAGCGGGAGATCGAACATCTGACGCTGCTGTTGGCCAAGCTGCACCGCATGCAGTTTGGGCGCAAGTCGGAGAAGTTACAGCGGCAGATCGAGCAGTTGGAGTTGCGGCTGGAAGAACTGGAAGCAAATCGCAGCGAGAAAGAACCCAACCCACCAGAGCCAACCTCTGTTCTACCCTCTGCCACTCCGATGGCGGCGAAGCCTGCGCGCCGCGCCCTGCCCGATCATCTGCCGCGCGAAACCCGCCGGCACGAGCCCAAAGAAACGGTGTGTCCGCAGTGCCAGGGCGAGCTGCGCAAGCTGGGCGAGGATGTCGCGGAAATGTTGGAGTACGTGCCGGCCAGTTTTCGAGTGATTCGACACGTGCGGACGAAGCTGAGCTGCGCGAAGTGTGACTGCATTGTGCAGGCGGAAGCGCCGAGCCGTCCGATCGAGCGCGGGATGGCCGGGCCGGGACTGCTGGCGCATGTGCTGGTCTCGAAGTATGCAGATCATCTTCCGCTCTATCGGCAGTCAGAGATCTATGCGCGTCAGGGCGTGGAGTTCGAGCGCTCTACACTGGCGGATTGGGTCGGTGGAGCCAGCAAGTTACTCGGCCCGTTAGTGGAAGCGCTACGTCGCTACGTGATGGCGGCCAGTAAGCTGCACGCCGACGACACACCCGTGCCAGTGTTGGCGCCGGGCCAGGGCAGGACCAAGACGGGACGCTTGTGGACCTATGTTCGCGATGATCGTCCCGCAGGGGACAGCGCTGCGCCCGCCGTATGGTTCGCCTACTCGCCGGATCGCAAAGGCGAACATCCCGCGCAGCATCTGGAGAAGTTTCGCGGCATGCTGCAGGCGGATGCCTACGCAGGATTCAACCAACTCTACGAAAATCACCGCATCGAGCATGTGGCCTGCTGGGCGCATGTACGACGCCACTTCTACGATCTGGAACAAGCCCACAGTTCTCCGGTGGCGCGGGAAGCGCTGGAACGAATCGGAGCCTTGTATCGCATGGAAGAACAGATTCGCGGCAAGCCGCCGGAAGAGCGCCAAACCGTGCGCCAGACGCAAGCGAAGCCGCTGCTCGACTCTCTGCGACAGTGGTTCGAAGAAACGTTGTCGAAGCTCTCGCGCAAGTCGGACACGACGGCGGCGATTCGCTACGCCCTCGCGCGCTGGGAGGCGCTGACGCGATTCATCGACGATGGCCGCATCGAGATCGACAACAACGCCGCCGAGCGGTCTTTGCGCGGCGTGGCTCTGGGTCGGAAGAACTACCTCTTCGCTGGATCCGATGCAGGCGGCGAGCGCGCGGCGGCGATCTACAGCCTGATCGGTTCGGCAAAGCTGAATGGTCTCGATCCCGAAGCCTATCTGTGCGACGTGCTGACTCGTATCCCCGACCATCCGATCAGCCGGATCCAACAGCTGTTGCCCTGGAACATCAACTCCCTTATCCCGGAAGTGTCCACTTAACCGATTCGTGGACACTTAAGCAAGACGGTTCACTTCGGACGCTTACCAACAATCAATACTCGAAGAGTTTGATTTTGTGATGAGTGCTTCCTAAGCACGATGTCAAACCATTGTGTTCAACGCTGTTTTTCGTCAACCGATTGAT
>Ga0335084_10004431_pt1 | contig 13816 bp, 12 predicted proteins | sample Lox_Sample_44_FD_206721 | JGI IMG/M metagenome (GOLD analysis project Ga0335084, IMG submission 206721) | Soil microbial communities from Loxahatchee National Wildlife Refuge, Florida, United States - Lox_Sample_4.4 | ecosystem: Environmental > Terrestrial > Soil > Wetlands | place: USA... | reverse complement strand
CGGTCAGCGTCGTTGGAGACCTGTTCGAGTCCGCGCTCAAGCGGCAGGCGGGCGCGAAGGACAGCGGCGCGCTGCTTCCCGGACACGGCGGAGTCCTCGACCGCATCGATAGCGCCACTTCCACCTTGCCGATCGCCGTGCTGGCATTTCACTGGATGACTGGGACGTGAGCCCGCAATCTCAACCCCGCGTCACGGATGCTTCAAGCGCGCGGGGCCTCGTGCTCCTCGGCGCGACCGGATCCATCGGCGCAAACACGCTGGACGTCGTCAGCCGGCACCCCGAGCGCTACCGTGTGGAGGCGCTGACCGCGCACACCTCCGCGGAGCGCCTGCTCGAGCTTTGCCGGCAGCACCGGGCGCGCCGCGCGGTGCTGGCGGGCTGCGCGGAAGACACCGCGTTGCGCGCGCGTTTCGCCGAAGCAGGCTGCGAGCTGCTGTTCGGGCCGGGCGCCCTCGAGCAGGTCGCTGCGGATCCGGCGTGCGATGCGGTGATGGCGGCAATCGTCGGTGCCGCGGGGCTGGCTGCGACGCTGGCCGCGGCGCGTGCAGGCAAGCGCCTGCTGCTGGCGAACAAGGAGGCTCTGGTGATGTCGGGGCCCCTGTTCATGCGTGCCGCGCGCGAGGCAGGCGCCGAGCTGCTGCCAATCGACAGCGAGCACAACGCGGTGTTCCAGTGCCTGCCGCAGGACGATGGCCGGGCGGCCTTGCGCGGCGTGCGCCGCGTCATGCTCACCGCCTCGGGCGGGCCGTTTCGCGCGACGCCGCTGGAGCGCCTCGCGCGCGTGACGCCGCAGGAAGCTTGCGCGCACCCGAACTGGGTGATGGGACGCAAGATCTCGGTGGACTCGGCGACGATGATGAACAAGGGTCTCGAGGTGATCGAGGCGCACTGGCTGTTCGGCCTGGACGCCGAGCGCATCGAGGTGGTGATCCACGCGCAGAGCATCGTTCATTCGCTGGTGGAATACATCGACGGCTCGGTCCTCGCGCAGCTGTCGAACCCGGACATGCGGGTGCCGATCGCGCACGCGCTCGGCTTTCCGGATCGCATGGAATCCGGCGCGCGCCGTCTGGATCTGGGCGCGATCGGCTCGCTCTCCTTCGAGCGGCCCGACCACGAGCGCTTTCCCTGCCTGCCGCTCGCCTACCTGGCGCTGCGCGCGGGCGGGACGGCACCGGCGCTGCTCAATGCAGCCAACGAGGTGGCGGTCGAGGGGTTCCTCGGCGGCCGCGTGCGCTTTACTGCGATCGCCGAGATCATCGATGAGACGCTGCAGCGCGTGCCGGCCGGGCCGGCGCAGGACCTGCAGGCCGTGATCGACGCGGATGCGCGCGCGCGCGCGGCCGCCGCTCTTTGCGTGCAGCGGCGCATGGGGCAGGCGGCATGATGAGCTTCCTGCACACGCTCATCGCGTTCGTCGTCGCGCTCGGCGTCTTGATCGTGGTGCACGAATACGGTCATTACCTCGCCGCGCGCCTGTGCGACGTCAAGGTCCTGCGCTTCTCCGTCGGCTTCGGCCGGCCTTTGGCGACCTGGCGCAGCGGACGCGACCGGACCGAATGGGTGATCGCGGCGGTGCCGTTTGGCGGCTACGTGAAGATGCTCGATGAGCGCGAGGCGGCCGTCGCTCCGCAGGAGCGGGCGCGCGCATTCAACCGGCAGGGCGTGGGACGGCGCCTGCTGATCGTCGCCGCTGGCCCCGCGTTCAACTTTCTCTTCGCGATCGCCGTGTATGCAGGCCTGTACATGGTCGGCCTGCCCGAGGCGCGGCCGATCGTCGGCGAGCCGGCACCGGCGACGCTGGCGCGCGCCGCGGGATTCCGTGCCGGCGACATGGTGCGCAAAGTCAACGAGCAGCCCATAACGACCTGGCAGGACTTGCGCTGGCGCGTGCTACAGGGAGCGCTGCAGCGCGAGCAACTCGCCGTGGAGGTCATCGACGAACGCAATCGGATCTCCCAGCTCACGCTGGATCTCGGCAGCTTCGCATCCGATGATGTCGAGAGCGACATGATGGAGCGCATCGGCCTGAGGTTGTACCGGCCGGCGCTGCCCGCAGTACTCGGGCAGGTGGTGGCGGGCAGCGCGGCGGAGCGGGCAGGGCTGCGCCCCGGCGATCGCGTGACCCACGCAGACGGCCGGGCGGTTCAGACCTGGGACGATCTTGTGCAGGCGGTGCGCCGACAGCCGCAGCAGCGACTGCGCCTGACAGTGGAGCGCTCCGGTGCGACGCTCGGTGTCGAGGTCACGCCGGATGCCGTGGTTGCCGGCGGCGCGCGCATCGGACGCATCGGCGCCGCGCCCGAGGTCTCCGGCGCGTACGCCGAGCGCCTTTTCATCCATGTGCGCTACGGCCCCCTGGAGAGCCTCGGCAAGGCGGTGGCGCGCACGTGGGACATCTCGGTGTTCAGCCTGAGGATGCTGGGCAGGATGCTGCTGGGCGAAGTGTCCTGGAAGCACCTGTCCGGCCCGGTCACCATCGCCGACTTCGCCGGCCAGTCGGCGCAGCTGGGCTGGATTCCGTACCTTACGTTTCTCGCGCTGATCAGCATCAGCCTGGGTGTGCTGAATCTGCTGCCGGTTCCGCCGCTGGATGGCGGTCACCTGATGTACTACGGCGTCGAGCTTCTCAAGGGCAGCCCCGCGTCGGAGCGCGCCGTCGAGATCGGGCAGCGGGTCGGCATCGCGCTGCTCCTGGTGTTGATGGCCTTCGCGTTCTACAACGATCTGAGCCGCCTGTTCGCCGGTTGAGCCAGGGCATGCATCGGATGCGCAAGCGCTTTCTCGTGGCGCTCGCCGGGTGGCTGCTGTGCGCCACGGGCGCAGCGCTCGCGCAGCTGCGCGCGCCATTCGTCGTCAAGGACATCCGTGTCGAGGGCGTGCAGCGCATCGAGGCCGGCACGGTGTTCAGCTACCTGCCGGTCAAGGTTGGCGACACGATGACCGAGGAGAAGGGGCAGCAGGCCTTGCGCGCGCTGTTCGCCACCGGGTTCTTCAAGGACGTCCGCCTCGAGGCGGATAACGACATCCTGGTGGTGCTGGTCGAGGAGCGCCCGGCGGTCGCGCAGATCGACTTCACGGGCGTAAGCGAATTCCAGCCGGACGCCATGAAGCGAGTGCTGCGCGACCTCGGCATGGCCGAGGGACTCACCTTCGACCGCTCCGTGCTGGACGGCGCGGAGCAGGAACTCAAGCGCCAGTACTTGTCGCGCGGCAAATACGCGGCCGAGGTGCAAACGACGGTTACGCCGCTCGAGCGCAACCGCGTGGCCGTGAGCTTCGCGGTGGTCGAGGGGGACGTCGCCAAGATCCGCTCCATCATCGTCGGCGCCAGCGCCTTTGCCGAAAAGGAGCTGCTCGACCTGTTCACGCTGCGCACCCCGGGCTGGCTGACGTGGTACACCAAGCTCGACCAGTACTCGCGGCAACGGTTGACGGCCGACCTCGAAACGCTGCGCTCCTTCTACCAGAACCAGGGCTACCTCGATTTCAACGTGGAGTCGACCCAGGTGTCGATCACTCCGGATCGCACCGGCATCTACATCACGGTCAACATCAGCGAGGGCGAGAAGTACACCGTTGCGGACGTGCAGCTGGCAGGGCCGATGCTCGTGCCGCGCGAGGAGCTGGAGAAGCTGGTGCGCATCAAGCCCGGCGACGTCTTCTCGCGGCAACGGCTCACCGAGAGCACCAAGGCGATCACCGATCGGCTGGGCAACGACGGCTATGCCTTCGCCAACGCCAACGCCGTGCCGCAAGTGGACAAGGAAAAGCGCACGGTTGCGTTCACCATCCTGATCGATCCGGGGCGCCGCGTGTACGTGCGCCGGATCAACGTGCTGGGCAACACCAAGACCCGGGACGAGGTCATACGGCGGGAAATGCGCCAGCTCGAAGGTGCCTACTACGACGGCTCCAAGATCCAGCTGTCAAAACGCCGCATCGACCGCACGCAGTACTTCAAGGAGGTGAACGTCGAGACCGCGCCGGTCGAGGGTCCGCAGGATCAGGTGGACGTCGTCTACACGGTCAAGGAGAAGGAAACCGGCTCGCTGATGCTGGGCCTGGGCTACTCCACGGTCGACAAGATCATCCTGCAGGCATCGGTCTCGCAGCAGAACGCGTTCGGCACCGGCAAGTCGCTTGCTTTCACCATCAACAGCGGCTCCGTCAACCAGGTGTACTCGGTTTCCTATTTCGACCCCTACTACACGATCGACGGCGTGAGCCGCGGCTTCGACGTCTACAAGCGCAATGTCGATGCATCGGCGCTGACCGTTGGCGCCTACAAGACGAGTACGCTTGGCGGCGGCATCCGCTTCGGCTATCCGCTCTCGGAGCGCGCCTCGGTGAACTTCGGCGTCGCCGCGGAGAACGTGAATCTCGAGACTTTCAGCAACAGCCCGTTCGCCTACACGAACTTCGTCGCCCAGTTCGGCAACGACTATTCCTATCTGCCGCTGACCGCCGGATGGGCGTACGACAGCCGCAACAGCCTGATCTTGACGACGGAAGGCGGTCTGAGCCGGGTCAGCACGGAAGTCGGAGTGGGCGATCTGACCTATTACCGCGTCGGCTTCGTCCAGCAGTACTATTTCCCGCTCAGCCGCACCTTCACTTTCTTCGTGAACGGGGACGTCGGCATCGCGGGCGGGCTCCAGGGCAATCCGCTGCCGTTCTTCAAGAACTATTATGCGGGGGGGCCCGGCACCGTGCGCGGCTACGGCCCCCTGTCGCTCGGGCCGAAGGACCCAATCGGCAATTCGCTGGGCGGCACGCGACGGCTCATCGGCAATGCCGAACTCTTGTTTCCGGTCCCGGGGGCGGAGCAGGATAACTCGCTGCGCCTCGGCACCTTCATCGATGCAGGCCAAGTGTACGGCGAAGGGGAAAAGGTGTCGCTGTCGGAACTGCGCCTCTCGGCAGGCATCGCACTGTCCTGGAACTCGCCCTTCGGTCCCCTGCGCATCTCCCTCGCCCAGCCGCTCAACGAGGTCCCGGGGGTGGATCGCGTCCAGAGGTTACAATTGACCTTTGGCACCGGATTCTGATCACCGCCCCCGCTCCATGCCGCACGCCGCCGCCTTCCTTGCCGCGCTCCTGCTGGCCGTGCTCGCACCGGCGGCTGCGGCGCAGAGCGAGAGCACCAAGATCGGCTTCGTCAACACCGAGCGCATCCTGCGCGAGGCCGCGCCGGCGGTGCGCGCGCAGAAGAAGATCGAGGCGGAATTCGCCAAGCGCGACCAGGAGATGGCGCGCTCGGCCGAGCAGCTGAAGAAAATGCAGGACGAGCTGGAGCGCCAGGGCGTGACCATGGCCGAGAGCCAGCGGCGCGCCAAGGAGCGCGAGTTCGCCGATCTGAACCGCGAGTTCCAGCGCCGCCAGCGCGAATTCCGCGAGGATCTCAACCAGCGCCGCAACGAGGAGCTGGCGCAGGTGGTCGAGCAGGCGAACCGCGTCATCCGGCAGATCGCCGAACAGGAAAAGTACGACATCATCTTCCAGGACGCCGTCTTCGCCAACCCGCGCATCGACATCACCGAGCGCGTGATCAAGGCCCTGGAGGGCAAGCCCGCCGCGCGATGACATGCCGGGCCCGGTCACACTCGGCGAGATCGCAACCCGGCTCGGCGCACGCGTCGTTGGCGGCGCGGACGTTCTGATCGAGCAGGCCGGCTCGCTCGAGCACGCCGGGCCGCGGCACATTGCTTATTACTCGGGGCCGCGCTATCGCGCGCAACTCGCCGCGACACGGGCGGGGGCGGTGATTGTCGGGCCCAAGGAGGAGTCGGCGACTTCGCTGCCGCGACTGGTCGCCGACAATGCGCACGCCTGTTTTGCGCGGGCGGCGCAATTGCTCAATCCAGCCTCGCCGCCGGCGCCGGGCACCCATCCCTCCGCCCAGGTCCATCCGAGAGCCAGGGTGGCGCCCAGCGCGGGCATCGAAGCCTTCGCTGTGGTCGGTCCGGGCGCCGTGGTGGGGGCGCGCGCCTGGATCGGCGCTGGCGCCTACGTCGGCGAGGACGTCGCGATCGGGGAGGATTGCCGCCTGTATCCGCATGCCGTGGTCTACCGCGGCTGCCGGCTTGGCTCGCGGGTCACCGTGCATGCCGGCGCCGTGATCGGCGCAGACGGCTTTGGCATGGCGAGCGAGGCTGGCCGCTGGATCAAGATGCCGCATATCGGGCGGGTGCTGGTGGGCGACGACGTCGAGATCGGCGCCAACACCACCATCGACCGCGGCACGTTCGAAGACACGATCATCGAAGAGGGCGTCAAGCTCGACAACCAGATCCAGATCGGCCACAACTGCCGCATCGGCGCGCACACGGCGATGGCGGGCTGCGTCGGCGTGGCCGGCAGCGCGGTGATCGGGCGGCATTGCACCTTCGGCGGCGCGGCGATGATCCTCGGCCACCTGAGCATCTGCGACGGCGTGCAGGTTTCGGCAGGAACGCTGATCTCGCGTTCTATCCAGAAGCCGGGCGCCTATACCGGCATATTCCCATTCGACCAGAACGTGGCATGGGTACGCAACGCGGCCCAGTTGCGCCACCTGTCGGAGCTCGCCGCGCGCGTGGGCGCGCTCGAGAAGAATCGCCGCAAAAGGAAAAAGCGCAATGGCTGAATTGAACATCCATGAGGTCCTCAAGCACCTGCCACAGCGCTATCCGCTGCTGATGATCGACCGCGTGCTGGAGTTCGACCCGGGCAAGCGCATCCGCGCCCTGAAGAACATCTCGGCGAACGAGCCCCAGTTTCTCGGCCACTTCCCGGACCGCCCGATCATGCCCGGAGTGCTGATTCTCGAGGCGATGGCGCAGGCCGCGTGCATCCTTGCCCTGCGCTCAAGCGGAGTGACGGTGGAGGGCAACCGCACCTATTACTACGCGGGAATCGACGGCGCGCGCTTCAAGCGCCCGGTGGAGCCCGGCGACCAGCTGGAGCTGGAGGTCGTGCTGCTGGCACGCAAGCGCACCATCTGGAAGTTCGGCTGCGTTGCACGCGTGGGTGGTGACGTCGCAGCCGAGGCCGAGATCCTGTGCACCGAGCGCCTGATGGAGCACAAGTGAGCGCTACGCAGGTGCATGCGACGGCGCTCGTGCACGCGGACGCGCAGCTTGGCGCGGGCGTGCAGGTCGGCGCCTATTCCATCATCGGCGAGCACGTGGTGGTGGGGGACGGCACGTGGATCGGACCCCACGTGGTGGTCGAGGGCCACACGCGGCTCGGGCGCGAGAACCGGATCTACCAGTTCGCGTCGATCGGCGCGCCGCCGCAGGACAAGAAGTACGCCGGCGAGCCGACGCGCGTGGAGATCGGCGATCGCAACACGTTGCGGGAAGGCGTGACCGTGAATCGCGGCACGGCGGAGGACGTGGGTGTGACGCGCGTCGGCGACGACAACTGGCTGATGGGCAACGTGCATATCGCCCACGACTGCCAAGTCGGCAGCCATACCATCATGGCGAACAATACGGGCCTGGCGGGCCACTGCGAAGTGGGCGACTGGGTCATCCTTGGCGGCGCCACGAGCGCGCACCAGTTCGTGCGCGTGGGTGCGCACAGCTTCACTTCGATGGGTGCCTACCTTTCGCAGGACCTGCCTCCCTATGTCATGGCCGCGGGCAACATGGCCAAGCCCTTCGGCGTCAATAGCGAGGGCCTGCGCCGGCGCGGTTTCTCGGCCGACGCAATCGCGCGCATCAAGCAGGCCTATCGCACCCTGTACCGGGCGGGGCTCGGGTTCGAGGAGGCCAAGCGCGAGCTGTCAGCGCAAGCCGAGGGCGCCCCGGAAGTGCGCGCACTGCTCGAGTTCCTCGAACGGTCCAAGCGCGGCATCATCCGCTGACGTCGTGGGTGAAGAAGCGACCCGCGTCGCCATGGTCGCCGGCGAAGCTTCCGGCGACCAGCTTGGCGCTCACCTGATAGCGGCGCTCAAGGCGCGGCGGCCGGAACTGCGGTTCGGGGGCATCGGCGGGCCGCGCATGGCGGCGCAGGGATTCGAAGTGCAGGTGCCGATGGAGAAGCTCGCAGTGCGCGGCTACGCCGAGGCGCTGCGGCACTACCGCGAGATCTCGCGCATCCGCCGCAGCCTGGCGCAGTCGCTGCTGGCCGAGCGCCCCGGGATGTTTATCGGCGTCGACGCGTCGGACTTCAACCTCGATCTGGAGCGGCAACTGCGCGACGCGGGCATCCCGACCGTGCACTACGTCAGCCCCTCGGTGTGGGCCTGGCGCCGCTGGCGCGTGCACCGCGTCGCCCGCTCGGCCACGCACCTGCTCGCGATGTTTCCATTCGAGCCGGCGATCTACGAGAAGGTAGGCGTACCGGTTACCTATGTAGGCCATCCCCTTGCGGACATCATCCCGCTGGAGGTGGACAAAGCCGAGGCGCGCGCGCAACTGCGCCTGCCGGCGCGCAAGCTGATCGTGGCGTTGCTGCCCGGCAGCCGGCGCTCCGAGCTGCAGTACATGGCGGCGAGCTTCGTGCTGGCGGCGCATCGCCTGCGCCAGGAGGTTCCCGAGATCCATTTCATCTGCCCGATGGCGACGCGCCAGACCCGCGACATGTTCGAGGCGACGTTGCACGAGCACCAGCGTACCGACCTGCCGCTGACGCTGATGTTCGGGCACTCGCACGAGGCCCTCGCCGCCGCCGACCTGGCGCTGGTCGCGAGCGGCACTGCGTCGCTCGAGGCAGCGCTGTTCAAGACGCCGATGGTCATCACCTACCGGCAGGCGCCGCTCAGCTGGTTCCTCATGCGGCGCATGGCTTACCTGCCCTACGTCGGCATGCCGAATATCCTCGCCGGCGAGCAGTTGGTGCCGGAGCTGCTGCAGGGCAAGGCCACGCCCGCGGCGCTTGCTGCAACGCTCCTCGCTCTGCTGCGCGACAAGGGGCTGCAGCGGCGGCAAGTGGAGAAATTCCGCGAGTTCCATGTTCAGCTTCGGCAGAACACCGCGGAGAAGGCGGCCGACGCCGTCCTGCGCGTGCTCGATGCTGGCCGTGCCTGAGCGCGCGCGCCTCATTTGCGGCATAGACGAGGCGGGGCGCGGGCCGATTGCCGGCCCGGTGTTCGCGGCGGCCGTGGTGCTCCATCCGCAGCGGCCGATCGACGGTCTGAAGGACTCCAAGCTGCTCACGGCGGCGCGCAGGGAGGACCTCGCGGAGCGCATCCGGCAGGACGCGCGCGCCTGGGCCGTCGCAAGCGCCACGGTCGAGGAAATCGACCAGCTCAACATTCTGCAGGCGACGCTGCTCGCGATGCAGCGGGCCGTGCAGGCGCTGGTGCTGAGCCCCGACGAGGCCTGGGTCGACGGCGATCGCTGCCCCGCGCTGCCTTGCCGTGCGCGCGCGATCATCGGCGGCGATCGCAGCGTGCCCGTGATCTCGGCGGCCTCGATCCTGGCGAAGACCGCGCGCGACGCGGAGATGCTGCGCCTGCATGCACAGTTTCCCGGCTACGCGCTCAACCGACACAAGGGCTACCCGACGCCCGAGCACCTCGAGTTGCTCGCGCGCCACGGCGCGAGCGCCATCCACCGGCGCAGCTTCGCGCCCGTGCGCAAGGTCCTGGACGCGTGAGCGTGCTGCGCTCCCGCGACAATGCGCGCGTCAAGCACTGGCATGCGCTCGCGCATGATGCCCGCGCGAGGCGCAGCGAGCGGCGTGCCCTGCTCGAAGGCGCGCACCTCCTCGTGGCATTTCTTGCCTCTGGAGGGCGCCCCGTCGCGCTGCTTGTCAGCGAGACCGGGCACGCCAATACCGAGATCGCGGCGCTGGTGCGGCGCGCCGGCGCGGCGCCGACCCTCGTGGCAGACTCCCTGTTCCGCTGGGTTGTCGACGTGACGGCCCCCGCAGGTGTCGCCGCAGAGATTGAAATTCCCGAGCAAGCTGCCGATGCGGCGCGGGGAGATTGCGTGTTCCTGGAGGGAGTCCAGGACGCGGGCAACGTGGGCGCAATCCTGCGCAGCGCCGCGGCATTCGGCGTGCGCGTTGCGGTCCTCGACGGCCATTGCGCCGACCCGTGGTCGCCCAAAGCCCTGCGCGCGGCGATGGGCGCGCATTTCGCGCTCGCCATCCGGCGTGCCGCTGACCTCGCCGCGGAGATTGCGGCGTTTGCCGGCACAACGGTGTGCGCTGCCGCACATGGCGGTCGCCCGCTAGGAGAAATCGACCTGGGCGAGCGCATCGGCTGGATTCTCGGTGGCGAGGGGCAGGGGGTCAGCGCGGCGCTCACCCGGCTTGCAGCGCAAAACGCCACTATCGGGCTCGCGCCAGGCACCGAATCCCTGAACGTCGCGGCGACGGCGGCGATCCTCTTCTACGAACGCGCACGACGCGGCGCCGCCCGCTCCTAGTAGACGTGCCGCTCGATCCTGAGCTCGCGCAGGATGGTGGTGGCGATTTCCTCGATGGATTTGGCGGTCGAGTTGAGCCAGCGGACACCCTCGCGGCGCATCAGCCTTTCCGCGGCGTCGACTTCGTAGCGGCAGTTGGCGAGGTCGGCATACTTGCTGTCGGGGCGGCGCGCCTGCCGGATTTCACGCAGCCGCTCTGGCGCGATGGTCAGCCCGTAGAGCCGCGTCTTGTGGGGCGCGAGCGCCGCCGGCAGCTGCATGCGGGCGAAGTCCTCGGGAATCAGCGGGTAGTTCGCCGCCTTTACTCCGAACTGCAGCGCGAGGTAGAGGCTGGTGGGCGTCTTACCGCTGCGCGACACCCCGACGAGGATGACGTCTGCCTGGTCGAGGTCTCGGTGCGAGGCACCGTCGTCGTGCGACATGGCGAAATTGATCGCCTCGATGCGTTGCGTGTATTCCTGCTTGTCGAGCGCGCTGTGAGAGCGCCCGATAGTGTGGTTGGACTGCACCCCGAGGCCGGATTCCAGCGGGCCGATAAATGTCTCGAAGAAATCCACGAACAGCGCATTGGCCTTGCGTACCACGGCACGCACGTCGCCGCTGACCAGCGTAGAGAACACGATCGGCAGCCCGTTGCCGCGGCCGGCTTCCGCCTCGATGCGCGCTCGGCAGTCCTCGGCCTTGTCCAGCGCATTGATGAAGGGCAAGGTGACCTGGTTGAACTCAAGCCCTTCGAATTGCGTGAGCAGGCTGTTGCCGAGCATCTGCGCCGTGATCCCGGTGCCGTCGGAGACGAAGAACACAGTGCGGCGCTGCGGCATGCCGGATAAAATATCAGGGAAATGAACGTCGCGTGGCTCAAAGACCTGCGCATGACCGACCTGCCGCAGGTCGGCGGCAAGAACGCCTCGCTGGGCGAGATGATTGGTGGGCTGACGCAGGCGGGCATTCGGGTTCCGGGCGGCTTTGCGACCACGGCCGACGCCTACCGGGAGTTTCTGCAGGCAGGCGGGCTTGCCGACCGCATCGCCCGAAGGCTGGGGCAGTTGCCCCAGGGCGACGTCGAGGCGCTGGCCAAATGCGGCGCAGAGATCCGGGGCTGGATTTTGGCGACCCCATTTCCCGCTCGTCTAGAGCAAGACATAAGATCTTATTATCAAGAACTTACAAGAAAATCCTCCACTGAAGTCTCGTTCGCTGTGAGGTCTTCGGCGACGGCCGAAGATCTGCCTGACGCGTCTTTCGCCGGGCAGCAGGAGACGTTCCTCAACATCCACGGCGTAGAGCATGTGTTGGAGGCCATTCGGCAAGTATTCGCGTCCCTGTACAACGATCGCGCCATTTCCTACCGCACCCATCACGGTTTCGAGCACGCCGAGGTCGCCTTGTCCGCCGCGGTGCAGCAGATGGTACGCAGCGACCTCAGCGCGAGCGGCGTGATGTTCACGCTGGACACAGAATCAGGCTTTCGCGACGTCGTGTTCATCACCTCCTCCTACGGCCTGGGGGAGATGGTGGTGCAGGGTGCCGTAAATCCCGACGAGTTCTACGTGCACAAGCCGATGCTTGAGCGTGGACTAGCCGCGGTCATTCGGCGAAGCCTCGGCACCAAGCTGCAGAAGATGCAGTTCGGCGACGCCACGCAGGCTGGACGCTCGGTGCGCACCCTGGAGGTGCCCGCTGCGGACCGCGACCGGTTCTCGATCAGCGACACCGACGTGTTGGAGTTGGCGCGAGCCGCGGTCGCGATCGAAAAGCACTATGGCAGGCCCATGGATATCGAGTGGGCGAAGGATGGCATGGACGGCAGCGTCTACATCCTGCAGGCGCGCCCGGAAACTGTGAAATCACGCCCGGGCGGCGACGTCGAGGAGAAGTTCAGCCTGAAGGCCAAGGGGCGCGTGCTGGCGAGCGGCCGCGCGATCGGGCACAAGATCGGCAGCGGCACGGTGCGGGTGGTAAAGGGCGCGGCCCTCATGTCCAGCGTGCGCAAGGGCGATATCCTGGTCACCGATATGACCGATCCGAACTGGGAGCCGGTCATGAAGATCGCCTCGGCGATCGTCACCAACCGCGGCGGGCGCACGTGCCATGCGGCGATCATTGCGCGCGAGCTCGGCATTCCCGCGGTCGTCGGATGCGGCGATGCGACGGACCGGCTACGCGAGGGCGCCGCCGTGACCGTATCCTGCGCCGAGGGCGACACGGGCTACGTCTACGAGGGCAGCCTGCCCTTCGAGGTGACTGCCGTATCGCGCGGCGAGATGCCGCCGATTCCGGTGAAGATCGCGATGAACGTCGGCAACCCGCAGCTCGCTTTCAGCTTCGCCCAGCTGCCCAATGCAGGGGTCGGGCTGGCGCGCTTGGAATTCGTGATCAACAACGAGATCGGCATCCATCCGCGCGCCTGCCTCGACTATCCCCGCCTGCCCGATGAGCTGCGCAAGGCGGTCGCCGCGGCTGCACGCGGCTACGGCGAGCCGAAGGATTTCTTCCGCGAGAAGCTGGTGGAAGGCGTGGCCACCATCGCGGCGGCTTTCTGGCCGAAGCCGGTGATCGTGCGCCTTTCGGACTTCAAGTCGAACGAGTACCGCAAGCTCCTCGGCGGCGAGCACTACGAGCCTGACGAAGAAAACCCGATGCTGGGTTTCCGGGGCGCCTCGCGCTATCTAGCCGCGAGCTTCCGCGATTGCTTCGAGCTCGAGTGCGCCGCGCTGCGCAAGGTGCGCGGCGAGCTGGGCCTCACCAACGTCGAGTTGATGGTGCCGTTCGTACGCACGGTGCAGGAAGCGCGTGGCGTGATCGAACTGATGGCGAAGAACGGCCTGCGGCGCGGAGAGAAGGGCCTGCGCATCGTGATGATGTGTGAGCTGCCTTCCAACGCCGTCCTCGCCGATGCCTTCCTCGAGCATTTCGACGGCTTCTCCATCGGCTCCAACGACCTCACCCAGCTCACACTCGGCCTGGACCGCGATTCCGGGCTGGTGGCGGAGGCCTTCGACGAGCGCGATGCCGCTGTCAAGGCGCTGTTGTCAATGGCGATCCAAGCCTGCCGCCGGCAGGGCAAGTATGTCGGCATCTGCGGGCAGGGGCCGTCGGACCACCCGGACTTCGCGCGCTGGCTGATGGATCAGGGTATCGGGAGCCTGTCGCTCAATCCGGACACGGTCGTTGCGACCTGGCTTGCGCTCGCTGAGCCGCCGCCGCAGCGGCGCTCAGCGGCTGCGTAGCAGCTTCTGCTTGTCGCGCTGCCACTGCTTTTCGCGCTCGGCCGCGCGCTTGTCGTGCTTGAGCTTGCCGTGCGCCAGGCCCAGCTCGAGCTTGATGCGCCCCTTGTTGTAGTGCAGGTCGAGCGGAATCAGCGCGTAGCCGCGCTGCTGCACCTTGCCGATCAGGCGCCGGATCTCCTCGGCGCGCAGCAGGAGCTTGCGCGTGCGCGCCGGCTCCGG
>Ga0335084_10004430_pt1 | contig 13816 bp, 15 predicted proteins | sample Lox_Sample_44_FD_206721 | JGI IMG/M metagenome (GOLD analysis project Ga0335084, IMG submission 206721) | Soil microbial communities from Loxahatchee National Wildlife Refuge, Florida, United States - Lox_Sample_4.4 | ecosystem: Environmental > Terrestrial > Soil > Wetlands | place: USA... | reverse complement strand
AGCTGGACGGTGGGCAGCATGCTGTCGATCCAAGCGATAAGATGCGTGACGAATGGCTCCGGGGTGAAGGATATGAAGTGCTACGATTTTGGGATAGCCAGGTGTTCAGTAACTTAGAAGGTGTTTTGGAGAAGATCCAAGATGCCCTTCTAACCCCTCACCCTAACCCTCTCCCCCAAGGGGCGAGGGGAAATAACTTTTGACAATACCATTCATTTGGAGAGGAGGCAACGTATGAAAGGGAACGAGAAGATCATCGAGCATTTGAATATGCGCTTGGCGGAGGAATTGACCACGATCAACCAATATATGGTCCATGCCGAGATGTGCGACAACTGGAAGTACAAAAAGCTTGATGAGACGATCCAGAAGAGGGCCATCGCCGAGATGAAGCACGCCGAAAAGCTGATCGCCCGCATCCTCTTTCTTGAAGGGGTTCCGGTCGTCAGCAACCTGAAACAAATCTTCATCGGCGCCGATGTCCCGAAGATGCATGAGAATGACCATGGCGCAGAAGAAGTGGCCATCCGGGGGTACAATGCGACCATTCGGGTGGCGGTCGAGGCGGGAGACAACAACACCAAAGTGCTCCTTGAATCCATTCTGAAGGAGGAAGAGGACCACATTGACTGGATAGAAGGCCAACTCGACCAGATCAAGCAGATGGGTCTACAGACCTATCTGGCTGAACAGATCTACTAAACGCAGATTTTGTGTCACTTGTATGGATCGAGATTGACGTAGAAGCTCCCAATGATGTGCCTAATGCTGATGATGCCCGGCGACGATGCGCAGATCGTCCAAGTCCACAAGGGCGCGCCCCACGGCATGTGCACGACGCACAAGAACCAGCTCAATGCGGATTTGCTGGCGTTTATCAGGACGTAAATCCGGATAGAAAAGGTGAAAAGGGCATAGAGAGAAGGAGTGGATCATGAATGCACGGTCGAAATCTATCGCAAAGACGAGCGCGGATAGGAACACACAGGTGCCTCGTACATTCATCCGTCGCGTCGAAGCTGACGGAGTAATCGTCTTTTACCGCGAAGCTGGCGTACCAGATAAGCCAGTGGTGCTCTTGCTGCATGGCTTCCCGACGTCCTCATTTCAGTACCGGGAGTTAATCCCCCGACTCGCTGACCGGTACCGGGTGATTGCCCCCGATTTTCCCGGATTCGGGTTCACTGAAGTTCCTGAGCAGCGTCGTTACAAGTATTCTTTCGACTCGCTGGCGCACACCCTGCTGGCCTTCACTGATGTGCTCGGCCTCAAGCGCTACGCGCTATACGTCTTTGACTACGGGGCTCCGACAGGCTTTCGCCTGGCGGTGTCGCGACCGGAGCGTATTATAGCCATTGTTTCGCAGAACGGGAATGCCTATGAAGAAGGCCTTGGGGACGCTTGGGCACCAATTCAGCGTTACTGGCGGGAGCCGACTCTTGAAAATCGGGAGGCTGTCCGCAGGGAACTCAGCCCCGAAGGGCTTCGTTCCCAGTACATCTACGGGGTTCCGCACCCGGAAGTCATTGCGCCGGAAGGCTACACACTTGATGCTGCGATGATCGCGCGGCCCGGCAACATGGAGATTCAGTTGGATCTGTTTCTCGACTATGCAAATAACGTAAAGCTCTACCCAAACTTCCAGGAATATTTCTGGAAAGCAAAGCCGCCCCTGCTCGCGATATGGGGTAAGCACGATCCGTTTTTTATCCCACCAGGCGCTGAGGCCTACCGGCGAGATAACCCAAACGCGATTGTCCGATTTCTCGATACGGGACATTTTGCATTGGAAACGCATGTCGAGGAAGTTGCCTTCGCCATGAAGGAATTTCTTGCGAAGACCATCGATTAACATTTCGGAACGGAAGAGTTCGTGATTGATTGAGACCCGGACACAAAAGAGCCTTGGGGCCGGGGAAAGGAAGATGGGGAATGATCGAACGTACTGATCGCATACAGGACGGGAAAGGAACCAGCCTTGAAAAGCTATGATGTTATCGTCATTGGAGCGGGCGATGTCGGCTTGGGAATAGCTTTTAAAGCCGCTTCGGCGGGACTGAAGGTCGGGCTCATCGATAAGGGCAATGTCGGGGGAACTTGCGTAAATTATGGTTGTGTGCCTTCAAAAACTCTGATCCATACGGCTGACAGAATTGTAGAGATCCGAGAAGCTTCGAAACTCGACATCCATGCACAGGTCACCGATATAAACTTTAGTGGGGTCATGGAGCGAATGAGGAACGCCGTTACCAGCGGCAGAAACTCGATCAAAAAGGCGATAGAGGAGACTAAGAATATCGACTTCATCAACAGGGAAGGGCATTTTATCGATGAACGCACCTTCGAAGCCGGTGATGCACGGATGGAGGGGAAGAAGATTTTCATCGCCTCCGGCGCACGCCCCTTGATTCCCCCCATAAAGGGACTGGAAACGAATTCGTATCTGACGAATGAGAACGTACTCGAACTCAAGAAGAGACCGGAGAGCATGATCATTATAGGTGGTGGATACATCGGGCTTGAATACGCGCATTTCTTCTCGGCCTTAGGAACCAAGGTCGCTATGGTACACAGGCATTCAAACCTGCTGCCTTCCGAGGAGCCGGAGATATCGGAATTGTTGAAAAAGGAGATTGGGAAACGCATCCAATTACATCTGAATGTTGAAACCCGCACGGTGAAACATGCCGGCATGGGCTATACGGTGGTTCTAAGAGACACCAGTACCGGTAAGGAAAAAGAGGTTTCGGCAAAGACACTGTTCGTAGCAGCCGGCAGAAAATCGAATGCGAACCTTCTGAGAGTCGAAAATGCCGGGATTGAGACGGATAAGGCCAATTTCGTCAAAGTGGACGACTACCTGCGGACGAACAAGAAACACATATGGGCAGTCGGTGATTCCAACGGAAGGGCGATGTTTACCCATGCGGGGGACAGGGAAGCCGAACTGGCCTGGCATAATGCCACGAACCCAAAAAAGATCAAGATGGATTTTGATTCCGTCCCCCATGCGGTTTTCACCGATCCTCAAATTGCGTCGGTCGGATTGACTGAGGAACGGGCACGGAAGAACCATGAAATCCTCGTGGGCCGGGCGATGTATTCCGATACGGTAATGGGAGAGGCCATGGTAGAACGTGAAGGTTTTGCAAAGGCGATTATCGAAAAAGGCACACAAAGGATTCTAGGTTTTCATATCATCGGTCCTCATGCTGCAATACTCATCCAGGAGGCTGTCAACGCAGTGGCAAACAAAGGCGATGTGAAATCAATCACCGGGTGCATGCACATCTTTCCCGCTCTTTCAGGGCTCATAACGGAAACGCTGAGCCATCTTGAATAAGGCGAGCGTGCTTGGCGTCCCTTCACTTTAAGGGATGGCTACAGCTATACGCAGCTCTGATCAAATTTGCTTTTTTTGCACTCGCGGTGCTCTCGAAGGACGAAGTCGTGAAAGTCACGGAATAGTCATGAGGTGGATGAGACATGAAGTTCGAAGGGTCGATTGAGTTCTCAATTGTCGAGCAGACCGACGATCGTGTTGCGTCGGAAATGCCAATTCGGGCTGGCATAAAGAATCCTTTCGGAGTTGTTCACGTCGGGGCAATCCTATGGCTCGCGGATGTGACTGCGACGGTCTTGGCTATAGGTCCCGGGGCACAGGCATCGGAGGGGATGAAAGGCTTTCCTCTTGCCATTACCCTGAATGCAAATTTTATCGGCAATCAGACGGAGGGGATGTTCACCGCCGTTTCCTCATTCGTAAAACGTGGCCACACTGTCAGCATCGTTCGCACCCTTGTGTACGGCGCCAACGAGAAGCTGATCGCCGATGTCACCACGAATCATGTCTTGTCAAAGTGATTCCGGTGTTGATGTCTTAAGAGAGGCGATCTCTTCTCCCCCAAAGAATCGTCTGTAACGCGGTGGGGAGTGGGTTGAGGATAGTGCTGACATGGAACACTCTCGGAGACGGACCTCACCGAGGATCTGAAGAAGATGGACGTTCCGACTCTGTTCCTCCACGGGACGACGACCAGATCGTGCCGATCGCCGATTCGGCCATGCTCGCGGTAAAGATAGTCAAGAACGGGACGCTGAAAGTCTACAAGGGCGCGCCGCACGGCATGTGCACAACTCTCAAAGATCAGGTCAATGCGGATCTGCTCGCATTTATCAAAGGGTGAGCATCCGATGTGCCCATTATATTCGAAAGGAGATCATCATGGCCGAGATACCAGGTTTGAAAACAACGAACGTTGTCCTCGTCCACGATGGCTTCGTAGACGGCTCCGGTTGGGAAGGTGTCTATAAGATCCTGACCAAGGACGGATACGCAGTCAGCGTTGTTCAGAATCCGACGATATCCCTCTCCGACGATGTCGCCGCAACCAAGCGCATTGTTGCCGTGCAGAATGGTCCGGTGGTTCTCGTCGGCCACTCCTACGGCGGAGCAGTGATCACCGAAGCCGGCAATGATCCAAAGGTAGTGGGGCTTGTCTATATCACCGCGTTTGCCCCGGATAAAGGCGAGTCCGTGTCCACGCTTATCAAGGATCCGCCACCGGGCGCGCCTGTGCCTCCGATACTGCCGCCGCAGGACGGCTATCTATTCCTCGACAAATCGAAGTTTCCTGCCTCATTTGCGGGTGACGTGGACAAAGAAAGGGCGGCCTTCATGGCAGACTCCCAAGCCCCATGGGGCGTGGAGGCGCTCAATGGCACAATCAGCGAGCCGGCTTGGAAGACCAAGCCGAGCTGGTATCTGGTAGCCACTGATGACAAGATGATCCCACCGGAGGCTCAGCGTTTCATGGCTAAGCGCGCGGGTTCGATTGTCATCGAGGTTGCGGGCAGTCACGCGATTTACGTATCGCAGCCGAAGGCCGTGGCCGCGTTCATTGAAAAGGCTGCCAGGGAGAAGTGATAGCGGTAATGAACTGAGTCTGACCAACGCGGGGTCGAAAAGGCCGAGATTCAACGGTTCATTGCGTCGGAGAAGCAGTCGAATGACACGGAAAGCAGATCTTTGGGAGAAAACAATCAAGGGGAATCTCTGACCAGCGAGGAACCCCTACTGTCACGCTCATTCCATGGGTTTGGTCATATCCGGAGATAGCGTCTACAACAACACGCACCTCTATCTCGCAGAGTGCGACGAAAAGGCCAGGAACGAGCCATCGAAGCACGAAATTATAAGGTCAGCGCGCGGGCAAAGGCTTAGACGAAATCGGGGCCATGCTTTAGCTGCTCTCAGCTTTCCATGAGTCCGTCGCTGTAGTTCGCCTACGCTCGCCGCAACATAGCATAGGAGGAATCACAATGCATCCTTTACGCAAACTACGGGAATCCGGTAAACCTACAGCCGCCCAGGTGAGCGAGCTGCTTGCCGAAAACATCGTATTCAACAGCCCGATCCTGATTCGGCCGATCGAGGGCCGTGAAGTCATCGCGACGATTTTCGCTCAGTCGAGCTCTACGCGTGGTTCCGGTACCTATACAGCCGAGTTTAAGCTCGATGAGCACACCACCTTCTTGCGCTGGGTGGGAACCATGGATGGCCACAAGATCGAGAGCTTGGAGGTCATCGTCGATAACGAGCAGGGACTGATAGTCGAGCGCACTATTGCCATCCGGCCGTATCCGGCGCTGAAACTGTTCCGCGATGCCATGTATGCATCGCTCAAGGATAAGCTGCCGCCCGATGTTTGGGACTATCCAACGCCATAGTGTGATCACGACGGGGTTTCAGATTGTTCCCTAACCCCCTATCGGCCGCGAGGTCGGCCTGTAGGAAGCACTAGCGGGGGGCAAAACCCTGGGTCGCTCTGGGCGACCGCAAAAGCTGCGAAACCATCCTAGGGCCGCCACTCGTTCATTGCGGAGCTGCCGCATTGATTCAAGTTAACGTAGCACTTCACGTCATCGATCCGTACAACGATTTCATTTCCGAGGGAGGCAAAATATGGGATCGCCTGAAGGGTGTTGCCGAAGCAAATGGTTGTGTGCCTAATATGCTGCAGGTTCTGAATGCCGCTCGGAAGGCGGGGCTTCGCGTCTTCTATGCGCTGCATCATCGCTACCGTCCGGGCGACTACGAGACCTGGAAGTATATTGCGCCCATTCAGAAGGCAGCGTGGGTGCACAAGAGCTTCGAATACGGTACGTGGGGTGGCGAGATCCGTCCTGAGTTCGAGCCTAGGCCAGGCGAGATTGTCGCCACGGAGCATTGGTGTTCCAGTGGCTTTGCCAACACCGATTTGGATTTGCAGCTCAAAAAGCACGGCATCCATCAGCTCATCGTCATGGGACTCATAGCACATACCTGCATCGAAGCGACCGTTCGCTTTGCCGCTGAGCTCGGCTACGAGGTCACATTGGTAAAAGACGCGACCGCGGATTACTCGGATGAAGAGATGCACGCCGCTCTCGACATCAATCTCCCAAGCTACGCCAGTGCCCTTGTGACTACAAATGAAGTCGTCGACTCGATCTCTTTCCTCGAAACCTTAGGAATCAATGCGCAGTACTGAATTCAATCCGGAATGGTGGTGCTCAGGAATATTTGGATGGAGGGACCCTTATGAAAGGTAAGTCGTTGAAGATTGTTATGGCGCGACTTCACCTGCCGCGTATGAGGCTGCTCTTTGCGCATAGGTAAAAGGGCGATATTGAAGATCTAATCAGTGACAGCAAATAAGAGAAAGGAGGTATTAGAGATGAAGAGTAAAAATATCCGAGCGATTGTGATCATTGCGGCAGTGCTCGCCATCTTGGGCGGTATCGCCATTTCCGCGCAGGACAAGTACACGCTGCAAGTGCCGAACGGGCTCACGTTCTCTGACTTCAGGGGATACGAGAACTGGCAGGTTGTCGCCGTCAGTCAGACCGACGACCTACTCAAGGTGATGGTCGCCAATCCCACGATGATCGACGCCTACCGGGCCGGCATTCCGCTCAACGGCAAGCCTTTCCCCGACGGCTCCAAGATTGCGAAGATCGAGTGGAAACCGAAAAAGAGTACGGAGGCCCCCTTTTCAGTGAGGATACCAGACACCTTGCAAGATGTTTTTTTGATCGAAAAGGATATCAAGAGATTCCCGGACACGAACGGATGGGCATACGCCGTGTTCGACTATGACCCCGCGACCGACACGTTCGCTCCCAATAAGACTGGGGTCGTCGATTGCGGGTACGCGTGCCATACGATAGTGAAGGCAAAAGATTACATTTTCACGGCGTACGGGAAGAGGTGAACGGGGATAAGGCGGGGCATGGACTCGCGGACCCGATCGCCGGCCGATCTTAGAAATGCTGATGGTCTCCATCGACATCGGCGACCGCAAGAGCGATCATAGGGAAGAAACCTTAGATCTGGACGAAAGAGAAAAGCCTCTGGGGATTCGGGTCCCGGGTCTCAGGGCCGGAAGGTGAGATGAATGCATTTGAAATCGAAACCGCGGGAACAAGAGGTGACGAAGAGTTAGGATATCGAGGGACGAGACATGAAGCTTGAAGGGTCGATTGAGTTCTCAATCGTCGAGCGCACCGACAATCGCGTTGTCTCGGAAATGCCGATTCATGCCGGCATAAAAAATCCGTTTGGAGTTGTTCATGTCGGGGCAATCCTTTGGCTCGCGGATGTGACCGCGACGGTCTTGGTTATGGGGCCCGGGGCACAGCCATCGGAGGGGATGAAAGGCTTTCCACTTGCCATTACCCTGAATTCAAATTTCATCGGCAATCAGACGGACGGGATGTTCACGGCCGTTTCCTCATTCGCGAAGCATGGGCACACCAGGGAAGGACCGACCAAAACAACTTTTACGATTTTGAAGTGTTGCGACTGCCGGAGATCCCGCGAGTGGAGACGCAAACTATAGTCCGAAGGACGACCGAAGGAGGCTATTATGATTTCATTGAAGGTGAACGGGAAAGAATATGAAATGGAGGTCAGCCCGGATACGCCGCTTCTGTGGGTGATCCGAGAAAACCTCGGCCTTACGGGAACGAAATATGGTTGCGGCATGGCGCAATGCGGTGCGTGTACCGTGCACATCAACGGCGAGGCGGTGAGGTCCTGTGTCACCCCGGTGACGCGGGCTGCCGGCCAAGAGGTGACAACCATCGAAGGTCTTTCACCCGATCTCAGTCATCCATTACAGCGGGCCTGGATCGCCGAAGATGTGCCGCAGTGCGGCTATTGCCAGTCGGGGCAGATCATGGCCGCCGCTGTCCTGCTGCGTGAGAAACCACGGCCCACCGATGAAGACATTGACCGTGCCATGGCGGGAAACCTCTGCCGTTGCGGCACCTATCCGCGCATCCGCAAGGCGATTCACCGTGCGGCCCGCATGATGGCGAAGGGAGGAGCAAAATGAGTACCCTTGAGATGAAGAGCAGAATGATCGAAAACCAAGACGCCGTATCATTTACGCGCCGAGCCTTTCTAAAGCTCACGGCGACCGCCGCGATCGGCGGCGGATTGATGCTTGGCTTCGGCCTTCCCGCACGCGGCGAGGTACGCGACAGTCTCACTACCAATGCACCGTTCGCGCCGAACGCCTTCTTGCGCATTGATCGCGCCGGCAAAGTTACATTCGTGATGCCGATGATCGAGATGGGGCAGGGGACGTACACCTCCCTTCCCATGTTGATCGCCGAAGAGCTTGAGGTTGATATCGACAAAGTGGTGATCGAACACTCGCCACCGGATGACAAGGTCTACGTAAATCGGTTGATCGGTGTACAGATGACAGGCGGGTCGACCGCGATTCGCGCTACTTATGTTCCTTTGCGTCACGCGGGTGCGACGGCGCGCGTCATGCTCGTGACGGCAGCGGCCAAGCGTTGGAACGTCGACCCGTCGAGGTGTCACGCGAAGAATGGCGTGGTCGTGCATGGACCCACCGGCGGTAGGCTGGACTACGGCAGCCTGGTGGATGATGCGGCGAAATTGCCCGTGCCCGACAACGTTACGCTCAAAGCGTCGGCTGAATTCAAGTTGATCGGAACGCCACATCGGCGTCTTGACACTGCCGGCAAGGTCGACGGCAGCGCGAAGTTCGGTATCGATAGCCGTCTTCCCGGGATGAAGTTCGCGGTCGTGGCGATTTCGCCGACCTTCGGCGGAAAGCTCGTCTCGGTCGATGAAGCGAAGGCGAAGGCGATGAAGGGCGTGAGCCAGGTCGTGCGCCTGGACGATGCCGTGGCGATCGTGGCGGTTCATACCTGGGCGGCAAAGCAAGGTCTCGTCGCCGCGGCCCCCCAGTGGGATCCGGGACCGAACACGACGGTGTCCACGGCCGATATCATTGCTCAGCTCGCCGCTGCGTCGGAAAAGGCCGGGGCCGTGGCGCGGCACGACGGCGACGCCGCCGGGGCCATTGCGCGGGCAACGCGCAAGGTCGATGCGGTGTACCAACAGCCCTTTCTCGCGCACGCGACGATGGAACCGATGAACTGTACCGTGCACGTGACCAAGGACAGTTGCGACGTCTGGGTGGGTACACAGGTTCCAGGTCTCACACAGGCGGCCGTCATGAAAGTGACCGGCATGGAACGTGAACAGGTGCGCATACACAATCATTTGCTCGGCGGCGGCTTCGGGCGTCGTCTCGAGTACGACGGGACGGTGCGCGCCGTGCGGATTGCCCAGCGGGTCGAGGGACCGGTCCAGGTGATATGGACGCGCGAGGAAGACATTCAACACGATATGTATCGCCCGTACTATTACGACCGTATTAGCGCAGGGATCGACGCAAAGGGCAAGGCGGTCGCGTGGTCGCATCGGATCACGGGATCGTCCATCATCGCGCGCTACAACCCCGCATGGATCAAGGACGGCATCGATCCCGACGCGGTAGAGAATTCGGCAAATCTGCCGTACGCGTTTAAGGACATACATGTCGAATGGGTTGCGCAAGAGCCGCCGACCGGAATTCAGACGAGTTGGTGGCGCGGAGTCGGCATTACTCGCGGTACATTCGTCGTCGAGAGCTTTATCGACGAGCTCGCGGCCAACGCGAAGCAGGATCCGTTGGCTTACCGTCTCGCCTTGCTCGACAAGAACCCGCGCGCAAAGAGTGTCTTGCAGATCGTTGCTAAACGATCCGGATGGGGTAAGAAATTGCCGGCAGGAAACGGACGCGGAATTGCACTCTGCACTGGTTTCGGCAGCTTCATCGCGCAGGTTGTTCAAGTCACCGTCGACGCGAAAGGAGCAGTCAAGCCGACACATGTGTGGTGTGTCGTCGATTGCGGTATCGCAGTCAATCCCGACACGATTTCCGCCCAGATGGAGAGCGGAATCATCTTCGGCCTATCGGCCGCGCTATATGGCGAGATCACTATCAAGGACGGCCGCGTAGAGCAGACCAACTTTGGCGACTACCGCGTGCTGCGCATAAACGAGATACCGCAGATCAAAGTGCATCTGGTCAAGAGCACGGAAGCACCGGGAGGTATCGGTGAACCGGGTACGTCATGCCTGATGCCTGCGCTAACGAACGCGATCTATGCGGCGACAGGAAAGCGGATTCGCAAGCTGCCGATCCGTATGGAGGAGGCCGTATGAAAATCTCACGAGCTTCAGTTCGGATACCCCTATTCATGATCGGCGCCGTAGTTTTCATCTTAGGATCGATGTCAACGCCGTGCTGGATCAACGCGGCGGAAGCCCCGGCCGGAAAGACGACCATTGCCGCAGCTCCAGCGACTGGAGACGGGGCTTTATTCATTGCTTTCGTCTCTGTTCTGCGACACCCGCGGTGCATGAACTGTCATTCGCACGGCGACTTCCCTCGGCAGGGTGATGACGGTCATCAGCATGACATGAACGTGCGGCGCGGACCCGGCGGTCACGGAGTGACTGCGCAAAAGTGCAGCAACTGCCACCAGGACCATAACCTTGCCGGAGCGCGTATGCCGCCTGGAGCGCCCCATTGGGGTCTGCCGCCAGCGAACATGCCCATGATCTGGCAGGGTCTCACCGACGCGGAGATTTGCCGTTCGATCAAGGACCCGAAGGAAAATGGGAATCGCAATGTCGATCAAATCGTCGAGCACTTTGCAAAAGATGAATTGGTATTATGGGGTTGGAATCCCGGCGAGGGTCGGATTCCGATTCCGATGCCGCACAACGAGTTCGTTGCCAGGGTAAAACAATGGCAGGGCGCCGGAGCGCCGTGCCCGGCCGATACCAGTAAGAAGGCGAAGCCGTGAGTTCGCATAACCCGCAGCGCGAGAGAACTGGAAACTGTCACCACCCTTAGGAGGAGGCGGTAGACCCGGGTTCACGAATACAGAAGAAGAAGAGGTAGGCTTGACCACGGTCGTGCCGTTCCTCTTAGAAGACCGGCTAAAGAAACAGGGTGGCATCTTCAGCAAGGCCGCCAACTGGTCCCCCTACGTCCAGGTGGATGGCAAGCTGGTGACCGGCCAGAACCCGGCCTCTTCGGGACCCGGCGCGGAAGAGCTGCTGAAGCTGCTTCGCCCTGTTTGAGCCGATGTGAATGCGTGACAGCATTGCAGGGTAGAAGGCATCCGCACGGCCTTAACTTCACAAAAGAAAACTACGAAAGGAGAAACCTATGCCAAACGAGGGTTTGAACGTGATGGAAGATGGTTTGACCCTGATACAGCGGGTGGCAATCTGCTTCGCTGCCGGGGTTATAGGCGGACTGGCCGTGGTCCTTTTCAGCCATGTCCTGTTTGGGTTGGGGGTTAGCGCGACATTCGGGGTAAAGGCCCCGGTCTCCTTGAAATCGCCGGATATATACAGGCCGCTCTTCTGGGCCGGGCTGTGGGGTATCCCGTTCGGACTCCTTATAAAGGCCGCCTGGAAGCGGCTATACCTCTTCGGTCTTCTTTACTTCCTCGCGCCGGTGCTGGCGTTATTCTTATTCTTCCTGCCCATGAGCGGCGCAGGGTATTTCGGGCTTCAGCGGGGTGGGCCGATGTTCACATTGTACCTGCTGCTGGTAAATTTTCCATATGGGATAATCACCGCTTTAACCGCAAGGGTGACCATAGGGAAGAAGCCGTAAGCATCCAGGGCGAAAGGGAAAAGTTTCTTCCGATTCAGATCCAGGATCCCAGGGCTGGGGACCTGCCGACCGAATGGGTTGCAGTCTCTTACAACTGTCCGAAGTTTATCAATTTAATATCCTTCAACGATTTCCTTAACGCCGTCATCAAGGCGCAGGCCGAGGGCTTTGCGGTGGTTCTTTTGAATGACATTAATAGAAGAAATCAACCCCGAAGGAGATACGGGAACCATGAGAATGAGAAATGTATTGCTTGAGGCTCTGGCATCGAGATCGTTGTGCTCCTGAGGTGATGGAGCTTGAAGATACGAGGGACCCGCCTTTTGGCAGCGAAGGAACCAGGAAAAGCTACGTACTCGTCATTCCTGAATCTCACCTCACAATACAACTTTTCCAAACGTTAATCATCCCCTTAGCGGATAAATGGTGATAAGTACAGTATCGTTCTCATAAAAATACAGCATTCACCCGATTTACCTTTTTCAAATACCAGTGGTAGCCTGAAGGCATCGGACAATGAATTTCTAAACGGATCGGCAGTGGGACAATTTCCACTGCTTAATTTGGAACGCAAACGACCCATAGCAAAGGAGCGCATCATGTCTGTTAAGTTACCAAAACTCATCGAGACCTACATCAAAGCGCAGAGTGCCTACGACGGCGATACCGCGCTGGCGTGCTTTTCTGAAAATGCAACGGTTCACGATGAAGGTGAAGCGCTCAGAGATAAAAAGGCCATTTGCGATTGGATGGAGAAAACCAAGAAGAAATATAGCCCTCAATTTCGGCCCCTCGGCATCAAAGAAACTAAGGAAGAGGCCATCGGTATCGGCGGCACTACCATGGCTGTGACTGAGCAAGAGCGCCTGACTCGGGAGCTGCAGCGCAGCGAAGCCTACCTGGCCGAAGCGCAGAGGCTCAGCCACACCGGCAATTTCGTCTATAGCCCCGGGAGCAGGAAAACGCTTTACTGGTCCGAGGAACTGTTCCGAATTTTTGGATTGGACTCTCGGCACGGTATCCCGGATTATGACGAGACCCGTCGACTCGTGCATCCGGACGATCTCGACAGGGTTTCTGAAAGCTGTCTGCGGGGATTCCGTGAGAAAGCTGATTTTACGCAAGATTACAGGCTGCTATTGCACGATGGGACTGTCAAGCACCTCCACGTCATTTGGCATCCGACCCTCGATAAAGCCGGGGAGATCGTTGAATATTTCGGTACCGCGATGGATGTGACAGAACGCAAGCACGCGGAGGAGGCGTTGCGATGCAGTGAAAAGGGGCTTCGCAGCGTGATTGAAACCGTTCCCGCGATGGTGTGGAGCGCGCTGTCTGACGGCTCCAATGTATCGATGAACAAGCGCTGGGTCGACTATACGGGCCTTTCAGCGACGGGTTTGGGCTGGCAGGCCGCAGTTCACCCGGACGACCTTCGGAGGCTCCTGGATGCCCGTTACGAGTTCTCGGCTAAAGGCGTGCCATTCCAGGACGAGGTGCGGTTCCGTCGCGCCGACGGAGAGTACCGCCGGTTCATCGTTTCGGGCGCGTCGCTGCGGGATGAGGAGGGAAAAGTTCTCAAGTGGTATGGAATCGCGACTGACATTGAAGATCGGAAGCGGGCCGAAGATTCCCTCCAAACGGCTTTTGACGAAATCAAGAAGTTGAAGGACCAACTCTGCAGAGAGAACATCGCGCTGCGCGAAGAAATCGACAGAGCATCGATGTTCGAGGAGATCGTGGGCGCGTCACCGGCTCTGAAAGCTGTG
>Ga0335084_10004428_pt1 | contig 13821 bp, 10 predicted proteins | sample Lox_Sample_44_FD_206721 | JGI IMG/M metagenome (GOLD analysis project Ga0335084, IMG submission 206721) | Soil microbial communities from Loxahatchee National Wildlife Refuge, Florida, United States - Lox_Sample_4.4 | ecosystem: Environmental > Terrestrial > Soil > Wetlands | place: USA... | reverse complement strand
GAGACGCTGAAGGTCCGCGCCGTCCTCAAGGGCGGCCGGCTCGAGGTGCAGCCGTTCACCGCGACGGTCGGCGGCGGCCCGGTCTCCGGCCGGCTCGTCCTCGATGCTTCGCGACCGAGCGCGCCGACGCTCGCAATCGCGCTCGACGGCAAGGGCATCAGCATGGAGCGCATCGCCGCCGCAATCGGCCACGCCGGCACGGTCACCGGCGGGGCGACCGACGTCGCGATCAAGCTCGACGGGCCGGGCGAATCGCTCGCGCGTTTCGTCGGCGGCGGCAACGGCGAGGTACGGATCGTGGTCGGAGCCGCGCGCGCCTCGGGCGCGGCGCTCGACGCCGGGGGCGGCGCGATCACCAGCATCCTCGACAAGGCAAACCCGTTCCGGCGCACCGATCCGTACACCGACCTCCGCTGCGCGGTGGTGCGCCTCCCGGTGCGCGACGGCATCGCGACCGCGCAGCGGACGATCGCCTACGAGACGTCGAAGGTGAACATGGTCGTGGCGGGAACGATCAACCTGCGGACCGAGGCCCTCGACCTCGCGGTGCGGCCGAACGTGAAGGAGGGAATCGGGATCGGCGCCGGCGCGCTCGCCGAGCTCGTGCGGGTGACCGGTACGTTGTCCGATCCTTCGGTCGGCATCGATACGCTCGGGTCGGCGCGCGCCGCGCTCTCGGTCGGCGGCGCCATCCTCACCGGCGGACTGTCGCTGCTCGGCGAGGCGGCGCTCGCGAAAGTCACCGCCGACCCGCATCCGTGCCAGACGGCGCTCGCCGGCGGCGCGGGCGCCGGAGGCACGCCGGCGAAGAGCGCGGCGCCCGAGCCGAAGAAGGAGGACGACGGCCTCTTCGGCTCCGTGAGGCGGTTGTTCAAGTGACGCCGCGAAGCGCCGCGGCACGCGGCGCGGGAGCGGCGTCATCCCGGCGTACGCCGGGATCCAGTACGGCCTCGCGTGGACCCCGGCTTCCGCCGGGGTGACGGCCCCTCGCTCTTCCGAACCCCGGCTTCCGCCGGGGCGACGACGGACCCGTCAGAACGGGATGTCGTCCTCCATCTCGCCCAGTCCGCCGGCCGCCGGCTTCTTGGCGGCCGGCTTCGCCGCTGCGCCGGACACGCCCGCGGTGGCTTCCGCCGGCTCGCGCTCCATGCGCGGCTCGCCGGCACCGCCGCGGCTCCCTAGGAGCTGCATGTTGTCCGCCATGATCTCGGTGGTGTAGCGGTCCTGGCCGTCCTTGTCCTGCCATTTCCGGGTGCGGATGCGGCCCTCGACGTAGACCGGCGAACCCTTCTTCAGGTACTCGCCCGCGATCTCCGCGAGGCGCGCGCGGAAGACGATCCGGTGCCACTCGGTCTCTTCCTTGTTCTCGCCGCTCTGTTTGTCCTTCCAGCGGAAGGTCGTCGCGAGGCGGATGTTGGTGATCGGATCGCCGTTCGGCATGTAGCGGGTTTCGGGGTCCGCGCCGAGGTTGCCGACCAGGATCACTTTGTTTACCGAGGCCATTTCGCAGTCCTCCAATTGACGAGTAGGTGCTTCATCGATCCGGTCATGCCTGCCCCGCTCCGACCGCCGCGGCCGTCCGCGGCGGCGGGATACGCATCCCCGCCGCGACCGCCGCCCAGACGAGCCCGAGGGCGGCGGCGGCCATGAACACGCCTGCGGCGCCGAAGTGCTTCGCGAGCCAGCCGCCGAGCGCACCGCCCGCGAAGAGCCCGAACGCCTGCGTCGTATTGTAGACCCCGAGCGCCGTCGCCTTCGCCCGCGGCGGCGCGACGCGAGTGACGAGCGACGGGATCGCCGCCTCGAGCAGGTTGAAGGCGACGAAGAATCCGAGCAGCCACACGGCGATGGTAACAAGGCCGGTGGCCCACCAGGTGAGCCCGACCTGCACCGCGACCAGGAGCGCGATTGAGCCCAGGAAGAGCCGGCGCGAGCGCCCGTAGCGCTCGGCGGCGAGGAGCGGCGGGATCATCAGCAGGAAGGAAAGGAGCACCACCGGCAGGTAGACGTGCCAGTGGGCGGCGACCGGAAGTCCCGCCCGCTCGACGAGGAGCGGCGGCACGACCACGAACATCGCCATCTGCATCATGTGCAGCGCGAGGATGCCGAAATTGAGCCGCAGGAGCTCGGGGTTGGCGAGCACGGCGGCGAGCGCTGCGCGCCCCATGTCGGGCGCGTGCTCCGCGTGCACGACCGGTTCCGGCGGCACGAGCTTGTACAAGACCGCAATCCCGGCGAGCGCGAGCACGCCGGTAAGCACGAAGATGCCCGCCATTCCGACGGTACGGTAAAGCTCGGGCGCGAGGACGAGCGAGAGTGCGAACACGAGCCCGATCGAGGCGCCGATCATCGCCATCGTCTTGGTCCGGTGCTCCTCGCGGGTGAGATCGGCGGCGAGCGCCATGACCGCCGCCGAGATCGCGCCGGTGCCCTGGATCACCCGGCCCGCGATCGTGAGCCAGATGTCGTGCGCGGCGGCGGCGACGAAGCTGCCCGCCGCGAAGAGCAGCAGCCCGGCGAGGATCACGCGTTTCCGCCCGTAGCGGTCGGCGGCCACGCCGTAAGGAATCTGGAGGATCGCCTGCGTGAGGCCGTAAGCGCCGAGCGCGATGCCGACGAGCACCAGGTCGTCGCCGCCGCGGAGCGTCGGGGCGTGCACGGCGAACACCGGCAGGATCACGAACAACCCCAGCATCCGCAGGGCGAAGAGCGTGCCGAGCGACAGCCCGGCGCGGAGCTCGGTCGCGGACATGCGGGCGGATTGAGGGCCCGGGCGGGAAAAATACTGCACTTGGACTGGCGTCGGGACCTTCGAGTCTCGTATAGTAGCGGATTGTCCTTCGCGCACCCGCACCACCTGCAATGGCAATGGACGCAATCCGCATCCGCGGCGCACGCACGCACAACCTCAAGAGCCTCAACCTCGATCTTCCGCGCAACCGCCTGATCGTCATCACCGGGCTCTCCGGCTCGGGGAAGTCGTCGCTCGCGTTCGACACGCTCTACGCCGAGGGCCAGCGACGTTACGTCGAGTCGCTCTCGGCGTATGCGCGCCAGTTCCTCGAGCTGATGGAGAAGCCCGACGTCGACCTGATCGAGGGCCTCTCGCCGGCGATCTCGATCGAGCAGAAGGCGGCGAGCCACAACCCGCGGTCGACCGTCGGCACCGTCACCGAGATCCACGACTACCTGCGCCTTCTCTACGCGCGGGTCGGCACGCCGTACTGCCCCGACCACGCGCTGCCGCTCGAGTCGCAGTCGGTCGCGCAGATGGTCGATCACGTCGTCGCGCTGCCCGAAGACACGAAGCTGATGATCCTCGCGCCGGTCGTCGCCGACCGGAAGGGCGAGCAGACCGATCTCCTCGACGAGCTCCGCGCGCAGGGCTTCGCGCGGCTGCGCATCGACGGCGTCGTGCACGAGATCGACGCGCTGCCGAAGCTCGGCCGCACCACCAAGCACACGATCGAGGTCGTCGTCGACCGGCTGAAGGCGCGCGCCGACCAGAAGCAGCGCCTCGCCGAGTCGTTCGAGACTGCGCTGCGGCACGCCGACGGTCGCGCGATCGCGGTCGAAACCGACAGCGGCAAGGAGCACGTCTTCTCGGCGAAGTTCGCCTGCCCGATCTGCGGGTACTCGCTGCCCGAGCTCGAGCCGCGGCTCTTCTCGTTCAACAATCCGATGGGCGCCTGCCCGGGCTGCGACGGGCTAGGGGCGATCCAGTTCTTCGACCCGAGACGCATCGTCGCGCACCCGGAGCTCTCGCTCGCCTCGGGCGCGATCCGCGGCTGGGATCGCCGCAACCAGTTCTACTTCCAGATGCTCACCAGCCTCGCCGCGCACTATCAGTTCGAGGTCGAGCGTGCGTTCCTGAAGCTCCCCGAGAACGTCCAGCAGATCGTGCTCTACGGCACGAAGGAGAAGATCCCGTTCTCCTACCTGAACGAGCGCGGCCGCACCTTCGTGCGGGAGCACGCGTTCGAGGGGGTGATCCCGAACCTCGAGCGGCGCTACAAGGAAACCGATTCGATCGTCGTGCGCGAGGAGCTCGCGAAGTACCTGAACACCAAGCCCTGCCCGCAGTGCGAAGGCACGCGGCTCAAGCGCGAGGCGCGGAACGTCAAGGTCGGGCCGGCCGGCGCAGAGTGCGCCATCTACGAGGTGAGCGCCCTCCCCTTGCGCGACGGGCTCGCGTTCTTCCGCTCGCTCGAGCTCCCCGGCGCGAAGCGCGCGATCGCCGAGAAGATCGTGAGCGAGATTGCCGCCCGCCTCACGTTTCTCGTCAACGTGGGCCTCGAATACCTGACGCTCGACCGCTCGGCCGAGACGCTCTCCGGCGGCGAATCGCAGCGCATCCGGCTCGCGTCGCAGATCGGCTCAGGGCTGACCGGCGTGATGTACGTGCTGGACGAGCCGTCGATCGGCCTCCACCAGCGCGACAACGGGCGTCTGCTCGCGACGCTCAAGCACCTCCGCGACCTCGGCAACACGGTGATCGTGGTCGAGCACGACGAGGAGGCGATCCGCGCCGCGGACCACGTCGTCGACATGGGCCCGGGTGCGGGCGAGCGCGGCGGTGAGCTCGTCGCGCAAGGCACGCCGGAGGAGATCGTGCGCGCCGAGAGCTCGCTCACCGGGCAGTACCTCGCCGGCAAGCGCTCGATCGCGCTACCCCAGCGGCGGGTGCGGCCCGACGGCAAGCGCACCCTCACCGTGCGCGGCGCACGCGGCAACAATCTCAAGAACGTCGATGTCGACCTGCCGGTGGGCCTCTTCGTGTGCGTCACCGGCGTGTCGGGCTCGGGGAAATCCACTCTCATCAACGACACGCTCTACGCCGCGGTCGCGCGCGAGCTGTACGGGGCCGCAGCGGAGCCCGCCGCGCACGACGCGATCGAAGGCCTGAATCACTTCGACAAAGTGATCAGCGTCGACCAGAGCCCGATCGGCCGCACGCCGCGGTCCAACCCGGCGACGTACACCGGTCTCTTCACGCCGATCCGCGACCTCTTCGCCGGCACGCCCGCTGCGCGCGAGCGCGGCTACGGCGCGGGCCGCTTCTCGTTCAACGTGAAGGGCGGGCGCTGCGAGGCGTGCCAGGGCGACGGGGTGATCAAGGTCGAGATGCACTTCCTGCCCGACGTCTACGTGCCGTGCGACGTCTGCCACGGCCGGCGCTACAACCGCGAAACGCTCGAGATCCTGTACAAGGGCCGCAGCATCCAGCACGTGCTCGAGATGACGGTGGCGCAGGCGCTCGAGTTCTTCGACGCGGTGCCGGCGGTGCGGCAGAAGCTCGCGACGCTCGCCGATGTCGGCCTCGGCTACATCAAGCTCGGCCAGCCGGCGACGACCCTGTCGGGCGGCGAAGCGCAGCGGGTGAAGCTCGCGCTCGAGCTCTCGAAGCGCGACACCGGCCGCACGCTCTACATCCTCGACGAGCCGACCACCGGCCTGCACTTCCACGACATCGACCTGCTGCTCGGGGTCCTGCACCGCCTGCGCGACCACGGCAACACGGTGGTCGTGATCGAGCACAACCTCGACGTGATCAAGACCGCGGACTGGATCGTCGATCTCGGGCCCGAGGGCGGCGATGGGGGCGGGCTCGTCATCGCGCAGGGGACGCCGGAGCAGGTCGCTGACGTTGACGCGAGCTATACCGGCAGGTACCTGCGCCAGGTCCTCGGCAAGCGCGCGCCGGCGCGCAAGATCGCCGCGCTGCAAAACTGACGGGGGTGAACGAGGGGCCACCTCCCTCGTTGCTCCCCAAGCTCAGTTGTCCCGGGTGAACCACCGTCATTGCGCCGTGGTCGGTATCGGTGCTACAAGAATCGCAGCCCCGGCACAGGGGAAAGCGTTTCGATCAAAGCGAGGAGAAAACGATGAAAGCCGTTACGAGACTGCGCACCCTTCCCTGGGCGCTCGCCGCACTCGCGCTCGCCGGCGCCGCCGCGGGGCAGACCTACCCCGACAAGCCGGTGAAGATCGTCAGCCCGTTCTCGGCGGGCGGCCCGGCCGACGTCTACGCGCGCTACATGGGCCAGCGACTGGAGAAGCAGCTCGGCCAGCCGTTCGTGATCGAGAACCGGGTCGGCGGCGGCGGCATCATCGGTGCCGACGCGGTGGCAAAGTCCGCCCCCGACGGCTACACCCTGCTCGTCATGTCGAACACGCACACGGTGAACGAGTCGCTGGTCGCGAAGAAGCCCTACAAGCTGATGGCCGATCTCGTGCCGGTCGCGCCGCTCAACTACTCCGACCTGCTGCTGGTCGTGAATCCGTCCGTGCCGGCGAAGAATCTCCAGGAGCTGATCGCGCTCGCCAAGGCGAATCCGGGCAAGCTCAACTACGCCTCGTCCGGGCCGGGGACGCCGTATCACATGGCGGGCGAGCTCTTCAAATCGATGGCCGGTCTGGACATCGTGCACGTGCCGCACAAGGAGAGCTCGGGCGCGCGCACCGCCGTGATGGGCGGGCAGGTGGAGATGATGTTCGACGCCATCACGGTGATGTCGAAGCTCGCCGAGGCCGGCAAGGTCCGTGCGATCGCCTCGAGCGGCCGCACGCGCTCGGCCGTGATGCCCGACATTCCGACGGTGTCGGAGGCGGGTGTTCCGGGTTACGACGCGGTGATCTGGCTCGGCATCATGGCGCCTTCCGGCACGCCCAAGCCGATCGTCGACCGGCTGAACGCCGAGATCCAGAAAGTCCTCGCGCAGCCCGACGTGAAGGCCGACTTCGCGAAGCAGGGCGCGGTGCCGATGCAGATGAGCGCGGACGACTTCGGGAAGTTCCTCGCCCAGGACATCGACAAATGGGCCAAGGTGGTCAAGGCCTCCGGCGCCAAGGTGGACTGACGCTCATCGACCGCCCGTCCCGAGCGCCGCGATCCCGGCGCCGAACAGTGCGCCGAGCGCCACCGGGATGCCGAACGCGAGGACGATGACCGTCACGGCCAGCCCGCGCGAGTACCGGGCCTGGACGACGACCACGGTGCCGGCGATGTAATCGTGCAGCGCGCGCTTCCGCGGCGTGAACGGCTGCATCAGGTAGCCGATCATCAGCAGGAACATCGACAGGAAGCGGCCGAGCCAGCGCGCGCTCGCGCGCAGGAACCCGATGCGGGTGAGATCGTCGGCGCCGAGCACCTGGAGGTGGAACGCGCGCTTGCCGTAGGTCGCGCAGCGCGGCCCCGACTCGAGGGTCGCAAAATAGAGCCAACTCAGGACGAACCCCACCAGGTTCGTCCACGCCTCGTCGCGGAGCGAGGTGACCCGGAACCCGAGCAAGATCGCGACCAGCGCAATCGCGACGCCAATGGCGACCGCGATGACCAGAAGCAGCACGGCGTCGAGCAGCGACGCGGCGAAACGCACCCAGAATCCGGCGTAGGTGAGGTTGCCGAGCGCGAGCTCGGCGAGGTCGTCCACGCGTGCGGACGGCGGACGATAGGGTGACGCCGCCCCTCGCGCCCCGGGCGCGAGCGGCTCGAGCGTGAGCGGCGGCTTCGAGGGCGGCGACGCGCCGAGGTTCGCGATCACCTCGGTGATCGGCACGCCTTCGCGCATGCCTTCTACCCAGAGGAGATCGTTCGGACGCACCGTCCCGAGCTCGACGCCTTCGAGCACGTCGCTCTCCTCGTACGGGCCGCGGCGCTCACCGCCGCGGATCACCCAGTACTGCGTCATGCCGGGAACCCCCTCGCGCGAACTGTACAACGGCGCGTGCCGCGATGCCAACGCGCAGCTGGCGCTATGCTACGAGCAGACTGCAGACGAGGAGGATGCGATGGCACGAACGGCGCGGGCGGTCCTCTGCCGCGAACTCGGGAAGCCGGTCGTCGTCGAGACGATCGAGGTCGCCGCCCCGCGGCGCGGCGAAGTAACGGTGAAGATCGCCGCGTGCGGGGTCTGCCACTCGGACCTCTCGGCGACCAACGGCACGATCCAGATGAAGCTGCCGCTCGTCCTCGGGCACGAGGCGGCGGGCGTGGTAGCCGAGCTCGGCGAAGGGGTGAGCGACTTCGCGGTCGGCGATCACGTGATCAGCTCGTTCGTGTACATGTGCGGCAAGTGCCGCTGGTGCACGATCGGCAAGCCGCACCTCTGCGACATGGCGGCGAAGACGCTCTACACCCTCCCCGACGGGACCACGCCCGCGCGCGACGCCGGCGGCAATCCGCTAAGCGTGTTCTCGGCCTGTGGCGTGATGGCTGAGTACGCGACGCTCGCCGTCGACAGCCTGGTGAAGATCGAGAAGGACATCCCGCTCGACCGCGCCGCGCTCGTCTCGTGCGGCGTGATGACCGGCGTGGGCGCGGTGTTCAACACCGCGCGCGTCGAGCCCGGCGCCGCGGTCATGGTGATCGGCACCGGCGGGGTCGGCCTCAACGTCATCCAGGGCGCGGCGATCGCCGGCGCCAACCCGATCGTCGCCGTCGACGTCGCCGAACCGAAGCTGGCGATGGCGAAGCAGTTCGGCGCGACGCACACGATCAACGCGGCGACCGAGGAGAACCTCGTCAAGGCGGCGAAGAGACTGACCGGCGGCGGACCCGACTATTGCTTCGAGTGCATCGGGCTCGGGAAGACGGTCGAGCAGGCGTTCCGCAGCCTGCGCAAGGGCGGGAAAGCGGTGGTGGTCGGGGTCGCGCGCGGCGAGGAATCGGTGCCGGTAAAGCCGGTGTCGCTGACCTTCGAGGAGAAGACGCTCACCGGCAGCTACTTCGGCTCGGCACGCCCGCGGGAGGACTTCCCGCGCCTGCTCGCGCTCTACCGCGCCGGTCGATTGAAGATCGACGAGCTGATCACCCACCGGTACCGGATCGAGGAGGCAGCGCAGGCGTTCGCCGACCTCGAGGCGGGGAAAAACGCGCGCGGCGTGATCATGTTCGACTAGCCTCGGGTCCCGATCACTCGGGGACAGGCGCCGGTCACGCCCTTTGGACAAGCCCCCGCGACCCACATAGAATCCCATCCGTCTCGGCCCGCCCGAGCCCATTGCCAAGAAACGTGCCGTCCGGCCCCCCCGGGCGCGCTCTACACAGGAGACCCTACTCATGCGTCATCTCGCAATAGCCGTCGGCGCGACGTTCGCGCTTGCCGCGGTGCAGCCCGCCGCCGCGCAGGACAGCGGCACGCTTAAAAAGATCAAGGACACCGGGACGATCACGCTCGGCCACCGCGACACGTCGATCCCGTTCTCGTACTACGACGACAAGCAGCAGGTCGTCGGCTACGCGATGGACATCTGCATGCGGATCGTCGACGCGGTGAAGGCGGAGCTCAAGCTCCAGAAGCTCGACGTGAAGCTGAACCCGGTCACCTCGGCGACCCGCATCCCGCTGATGGCGAACGGCACCATCGACCTCGAGTGCGGCTCGACCACCAACAACCTCGAGCGCCAGAAGCAAGTCGCCTTCACGATCACCCACTTCGTGACCGCGAACCGCTATGTGGCGAAGAAGGCCTCCAACATCAGCAAGCTCACTGACTTGAAGGGCAAGACGGTGGTGTCGACCTCGGGCACGACGAACATCAAGTGGTTGACCGAGGAGAACCAGAAGCAGAATCTCGGCATGAACATCGTCGCCGCGAAGGACCACGGGGAGGCGTTCCTGATGGTCGACACCGGGCGCGCGGCGGCGTTCTTCATGGACGACATCCTCCTCTACAGCCTGGTGGCGGGTGCGCGGAACCCCGGGGACTGGGTGATCGGGACCGAGGCGTACACGGTCGAGCCTTACGGGATCATGATGCGCAGAGACGACCCGGCGTTCAAGAAGGTCGTGGACAACGCGGTGACGCAGCTCTACAAGAGCGGCCAGATCAACGCGATCTACGACAAGTGGTTCCTGAAGCCGGTGCCGCCGAAGGGGATCAACCTCAACGTGCCGATGAGCCCGCAGTTCAAGAAGGTGATCGCGAACCCGACCGATTCGGGGGATCCGGCGGTCTATAACTAGTTAGTGCGGCGTCGGAGACGCCGCACTAACTGCGCTGTTTGAGCGGCGCAAACTGCGCGCCGCTCAAACAGCGTGCGACCGCGGTGCCGGGAGGGCGCCGCGACACCGTGACGTGGTGCCCGGGGAGGCGGAATGAAATACAACTGGAACTGGGGCATCTTCTTCCAGCCGGCCGCGGACGGCAGTGGCACCTGGCTGAGTTATCTGCTGGTCGGCGTCGTCTGGACGCTCGGCACCGCCCTCGCCGCCTGGGTCATCGCGCTCGCCATCGGCTCGGTCGTCGGCGTGATGCGCACTACGCCGACGAAGTGGGCGGTCCGGCTCGGCAACGCCTACGTCGAGCTGTTCCGCAACATCCCGCTCCTCGTCCAGATGTTCCTCTGGTTCTTCGTGCTGCCCGAGCTCCTGCCCGATGCGATCGGCGGCTGGATCAAGCAGATGCCGCCGCCGTGGAGCGCGTACATCCCGGCGGTGCTCTGCCTCGGCTTCTACACCGCCTCGCGCGTGGCCGAGCAGGTGCGCGCGGGCATCCAGTCGCTGCCCCGCGGGCAGCAGATGGCAGGGACCGCGATGGGACTCACCGTCACCCAAACCTATCGCTTCGTACTGCTCCCGCAGGCGTACCGGATCGTCCTGCCGCCGCTCACGAGCGAGTTCCTCAACATCATCAAGAACAGCTCGGTCGCGCTGACGATCGGCCTGATGGAGATCACCGCCCGGGCGCGGTCGATGCAGGAGTTCACCTTCCAGGTGTTCGAGGCGTTCACCGCGGCGACGGTCCTGTACCTCCTGATCAACATCGTCGTCGTCTTCGGCATGCGCTGGGTCGAGCGCAGGGTGTCGGTGCCGGGCCTGATCAGCGCCGGCAACCCGCCACTGCCGGGGCATTAGGCCATGTTCGCCAATTTCGACTGGGACGTCATCCAGCGCAGCCTCCCCTACCTCTTCAAGGAGGGGATGACCTTCACCCTGACGCTCACCGCGCTCGCGATGTTCATGGGCATCATCTTCGGCACGCTGCTCGCGATGATGCGGCTCTCGTCGTTCAAGGTGCTGTCGTACGCCGCCGGCGCGTACGTGAACCTGATGCGCTCGGTGCCGCTGGTGCTGGTGATCTTCTGGTTCTACTTCCTGGTCCCCTACATCGGTGCGTGGCTCCTGCGGCAGGACGAGCCGATCAAGGTCGGCGCGTTCCTGTCCTCGGTGATCACGTTCGCGATGTTCGAGTCGGCCTACTACTGCGAGATCATGCGCGCCGGCATCCAGTCGATTCCGCGCGGGCAGGTATGGGCGGGCTATGCGCTGGGGCTCAACTACTGGCAGACGATGGGCAACGTCGTGCTACCGCAGGCGTTCCGCAACATGATGCCGGTGATGCTCACCCAGACGATCATCCTGTTCCAGGACACTTCCCTCGTGTACGTGCTGTCGATCAGCGACTTCCTCGGCGCGGCGAGCAAGATCGCGCAGCGCGACGGTCGGCTGGTCGAGATGTACCTGTTCGTCGCCGTGGTTTACTTCGTCGTCAGCTACGGACTTTCCTACCTCGTCAAGCGGCTGCAGGCGCGCATAGCCGTGCCGGGCAAAGTCTGATTCCCGCGGGAGATTCGCAATGGCCATGATCGAGATGAAGGGCGTGAGCAAGTGGTACGGCACCTTCCAGGTGCTCACGAACTGCACGACCAACGTCGACAAGGGCGAGGTGGTCGTCGTGTGCGGGCCCTCGGGATCGGGCAAGTCGACGCTCATCAAGTGCGTGAACGCGCTCGAGCCGTTCCAGAAGGGCAACGTCGTGGTCGACGGCATCTCCGTCGCCGACCCGAAGACCGACCTGCCGAAGCTCCGCTCCCGCGTCGGGATGGTGTTCCAGCACTTCGAGCTCTTCCCGCACATGAGCGTCTCGGACAACCTCGCGCTCGCGCAGGAGAAGGTGCTCGGCCGGCCGCGGGGAGAAGCAACCGAGCGGGGCATGCGATATCTCGACCGCGTCGGGCTCAAGGCGCACGCGCAGAAGTATCCCGGCCAGCTCTCCGGCGGCCAGCAGCAGCGCGTCGCGATCGCGCGGGCGCTGTCGATGGATCCGATCGCGATGCTCTTCGACGAGCCCACCTCGGCGCTCGACCCGGAGATGATCAACGAGGTGCTCGACGTGATGGTGGAGCTCGCCCAGGAGGGCATGACCATGATGGTGGTCACGCACGAGAGGGGCTTCGCGAGGAAGGTCGCCCACCGCGTCATCTTCATGGACAAGGGCGAGATCGTCGAGGACGCAAAGAAGGACGACTTCTTCGGCAAGCCGCGCTCGGAGCGGGCGGTCCAGTTCCTGTCGAAGATCCTGCACCACTGACCGCGGCGGAGCGGGCAGCGCCTGCTCCGTGACGGCGCGAGGTGCAATGACCACGCCCGCCCAGCTCGGCAAGTACCAGATCACCGAGGTCCTCGGTACCGGCGCCATGGGCGTCGTGTACAAGGGCTTCGACCCCGGCATCCGGCGCATTGTCGCGATCAAGACCATCCGCAGGGAGCTGATCGCGGGCGACCGGCCGGGGGTGATGATGCTCAAGCGCTTCCGGAACGAGGCCCAGGCCGCAGGCCGGCTTTCGCACCCGGGGATCGTCGCGGTGTACGACTACGGCGAGGACGCCGAGGTCGCGTACATCGCGATGGAGTACGTCGAAGGCAACAGCCTGCGCGAATACTTCGCCCGCGGATCGCGGTTCTCCGAGCGCGACGCCGTCAGCATCATGTCCCAGCTGCTCGAGGCGCTCGCGCACGCGCACGAGCGCCGCGTCTGGCACCGCGACATCAAGCCAGGCAACCTGATCATCATGATGAACGGTCGGGTGAAGGTCGCCGACTTCGGCATCGCCCGCATCGAAGCCTCCGACCTGACGCAGACCGGCGCGGTGCTCGGGTCGCCCGGGTACATGGCGCCGGAGCAGTACGCCGCCGCGGCGATCGACCATCGCGCGGACGTCTTCGCCGCGGGCGTGGTGTTCTATCAGCTGCTCACCGGATCGCGGCCGTTCGTCGGCACCGCCGAGCAGCTCGCCTACGCGATCTGCCACACCGAGCCGGCACGGCCGTCGATCGCGGATCCCGGCAAGGGCTGGGAGCGCTACGACGCGCTCATCGCGAAGGCGCTCGCGAAGCGGCCGGAGGACCGGTTCCAGACAGCCGAAGCGTTCCGCGCGGCGCTGCTCGAGGCGCACGCGCGGCCGGCGGCGGCGGCGGTATCGGAAGAAACGATCATCACCGAGATCCTGCGGCCCGCCGCGGCGATGGAGCCGACGGTACCGTCGGGCTCGCGGGCCGCGCAGCCTGCGCCGTCCGCCAAACCGCCCAAGCGCTGGGGATGGGCTGTAGGTGCCGGGCTTGTCGCAGTGCTTGCGGCAGTCGGCGTTGCATGGGTGTCGCGCAAGGAGGCGCCACCATCGCCTCCGCCGCAGCCGGTTGCGGCAGCGCCCGCCGCGCCGGCGTCGCGGCCCCAGTCCGGGGAGGAGGTCGTGTTCTGGGAGTCGGTGCGCGGCAGCACCAATCGCGCGGAGTTCGAAGCCTATCTCGCGAAATATCCGGATGGCGCGTTCGCGCCCCTGGCGCGCGCCCGGCTGGAAGCGCTCGCCGCCGCGGCTGCGGCGCCCAAGGCCGCGGCGGTTGCACCGCCCGAGCCGCGGAAAGCTACCACCCCGCCCGCGACCGAACCTGCGCGGCCGTCCCCGAAGACGGCGCCGAGCCAGGAAGCGCTCTTCTGGGAGTCGGTGCGCGCGAGCACCAATCCTGCGGAGCTCCGCGCCTATCTTGCGAAGTACCCGGACGGGACATTCGCGCCCCTCGCGCGCACGCGGCTCGACGCG
>Ga0335084_10004427_pt1 | contig 13822 bp, 14 predicted proteins | sample Lox_Sample_44_FD_206721 | JGI IMG/M metagenome (GOLD analysis project Ga0335084, IMG submission 206721) | Soil microbial communities from Loxahatchee National Wildlife Refuge, Florida, United States - Lox_Sample_4.4 | ecosystem: Environmental > Terrestrial > Soil > Wetlands | place: USA... | reverse complement strand
GATTACCTTCTGCTGTTCCGTGGACTTGAGGTTGCCCGCATCGGAGGCCCTCTTGCGGAGTTTCTGAACGGTGTCCATCACATCGCCCTGCTGGGCGAGAAAGGCATCTCCCACCATCTGGGTCCAGTCGAGCTTCTGGCTCATCATCGAGAGCACATCGGGGACGGGCACCAGGGCCTTCACACTGGCATCCCAGGGCTGCTTGCTCAGCGCGGCGTCCAACTCGTCGCCCTTGAGATTCTTGTTCTGGTTTGCCCACCGGTCCGCCACGACGACTTCCAGGGGATAGGTTGAAGCGATGAAGATCTGCGCGAGAAGCGGGTCCGGGTACAGGGCGATGGGCGCCAGGATCTGATCCAGCTGCGCCTGGGAAAACTTCTGGGCGCCGGCCTTTCCATCCTGCTTGGCATCCTGGGCAAAAACCTGCGGCGGCATCGCGATCAGCAGAATCAGGCACCAGATGATCGTTTTTCCGAATGGTTTTGTTGTTTTCATATTCATCTCCCGCTCGGCGTGAAGCTTGATTCCTGCAGCGTGGGCATCCCGACACTGAAACGACTTCAGGCACACATGCCTTTATGAAAGAAAACGCATCAGCGGCCCGTTGGTTTACCGCTTCCTCGTCTTTTTTCACAGGCAGGGGTGACGGGGCAAAGGGGTCTCTATTTGCTGTCTATGTGGTAAATGCCCGACCAGTCGAAGGGCGGCGGGTTTTCCAGGTAGAGCCTGCAGCGCTCGCTCAACATCCCGGCGGGGCGATCCGAGGGATCCAGTGCCAGGATCTTTCCGTACTCCTCGCGTGCTTCGTCCCAGCGCCTGTCGAGGTACAGATCCAGTGCCGTTGCGGCAAGCCGGGCGATTGTGCGCATGCGCTCGTCGGCGCTGCTCATTTCGGCCATCAGCTCGTAGATTCTCACGCCTTTCGCGCTCCCCTTGACAGACACGAGGTCGAGGGGGCGGACCAGGAACTGATCTTTCACCTGTGCGCGGGTGCTCTCCCCGATAATGATCCGGGTGCCGTAGAGCTTGTTGAGCCCCTCGAAGCGGCTGGCCACATTTACCGTGTCGCCGACGACCGTGTAATTGAGCCGGGTGATGCTTCCCATATTGCCGACGATGACCTCGCCCGAGTTGATTCCGATGCGCTGGTGAAAGAGGGGTTTGCCCTCCCGGGTCCATTTGTCCTGGAGCTCCTTCAACTGCTCCTGGCATCGAAGCGCCGCGCGGCAGGCCGTCACGGCGTGCTCGGGGTTGGGCGCGGGGGCCCCCCAGAAGGCCATGATGCTGTCCCCGATGAACTTGTCGAGGGTGCCCGGGGGCTGCTCTTTCAGCGCGCTGCTCATCGCTTCGAAATACTCGGCCAGCTGATCCACCAGCTCCTCCGGTGAAAGGCGCTCGGAGATCGTCGTGAAGTCCGCGATATCGGAGAAGAAAATAGTGAGGGTTGCTCTCTGGCCGCCGAGCTCGGCCTCGCCGCCGGAGGCGAGGATCTGGCGGACCAGGTCTGCCGGCACATACTTGCGGAAGGAGCGCAGGCCCCGTTTCATGTCGTGAGTGGCAACCATCAACTGGTCCACTTCTCGGATCATCGAATGCTCGAGAGGCCTGGCTTCCAGTTCGAATCGGCCGATTGCCTCAGAATCCAGGGCGATCCTGCGAAGAGGCTTGGCAACGAGAGCCGACACCCAGGCGCTGACGAGCACAATCAGGATACAGACCACGACCCCGATGCCCAGGGTCTCCAGGTTGTTGCGCTCCACCGGTCCCATGATCTCCCTGTAGGGGACGACCTGGGCGATGATCCACCCGGGCATGTCTGCGCCGGTGATCCGCCGATAGCTCCCAAAATACTCGGTGCCGCCCGCCGAATAGCGGAATGTCCAGAGATCCTGGCCGAGATAATCGACGTTCTGCTCGGCCAGTTTTTCCATGAAGCGGACGACCCGTTCGTCACTGAGGCTCTCTGCGGGGACAAAATCATACTGGGTTCGCCCCTTCTCGTCTTTCGTGGCTCGAGTGAGGATTTCCGGGTTCGGGTGGGCGATGACGCGCAACTCTCCTCCCGCGGTCTTCTCGACAATGAAGGCAAACCCAGCCTTTCCCACCGGGTTGGCATCGAGGAAACGGGAGATGGCCGAGATGTCGAAATTGACCGTCACAATGCCGAGCAGGGTTCCCCCCGCATCGTGAAAGGGAGCTGCATAGGTCACGCCCGGCACCGTCTCGGCGCCGCTCCGGATCGTCCGGGCCTCCGTCCAAAGGGGGTATTCCCGGGCAGAGGCATACCAGGCCGGCATCTGCCACTCCCCCGTCAGGCTGTACTCCCTTTTTTCATAAGCCTTGCGGTCGGGATACTCATCGGGCCAAAAATCAACAATTTCAGCCTTGCCGGCCTTCCTGTCATAATGTGACTCGCGGATGGAGATCTTCCCGTCCTGAAGACGCTCGACGGACAGCATGACGCCGCTCTCGAAGGAGACGGAGATCAGCGTGAAGTAGGGCTCCTTGTCGAGCACCCGCTGCCAGGAACGGGCAAGCCAGGTGAACGTCTCGGGGCGGAGCTTGACCTCCCGGAGCAGGGAGCGGTTCAGTTCGCTTTGCGCCAGTCCCCTCGAGAGAAGTTGCCCGACCCACAATTTGATCCGCAGGGACGTCTGGTCGAGCACCTGTTCAGTGAGATTGTCGGCATTTCGCTTGAGATTAAAGTAGGACAGGGTCCCGACAATCAGCACGGTGCCGATGAGCATGACCACGAGCAACGTCGAGAGGGCCACTCGAAACGTGACGCGCGTGTTGGCGATTTTTTTTGCAAGCCATTTCTTCATCAGGCGATCCGCCATCCGTCATTCAGGAATCGCAACGCGGGATTTTGGACACCTGAACCCCGCTGCCGTGACTCAGAAGATAGTATAATATTTTATTCTTCGATGCGCTGAAAAAAAACGGGCCGCACATCTGTTGTTTTTCCTGTCATTTCCCTTCTCTTATGTCTTTTTTCGCATAATTGACAATGGCAGATGATTTCCATAAAGTGATGAGAAGCGGTCTTGCTGCCGATCCTACACCGGTTCTGATCAACCAGCCCCACGTTACTCCAGGGAGCTTCAACGCTCCGTTTTTCACCGAACGATTCGTTTCGCTTGCATCCTTAGCCACGAAAACGTGCAACATCCCCGGAAGCCCCATCAAGAAAGGAGGACGGATCATGGAGAAACTTCTCAGAATCAACATGGGTGCGGAAGGTGGTCCTGCGGCCAGCGCGGTCCCCGTCGGAGAGTACGCAGGGCTGGGCGGCCGGGCGCTGACCTCTGCCGTCGTTGCGAAGGAAGTGCCGCCCCTGGCACACCCGCTGGGCGAGGACAACAAGCTCGTCATTGCCCCGGGGATGCTCAGCGGCACCATCGCGGCCATGTCGGGGCGCTGCTCCGTGGGCGGAAAGAGCCCCCTGACGGGCGGAATCAAGGAGTCGAATTCCGGGGGGCAGGCCTCCCAGGTGCTGGCCCGTCTGGGCTATGCCGCCATCATCCTCGAGGGAAAACCGAGGGAGAACGATCTCTATAAGATCTTCGTGAACAAGGACGGCGTGAAAATCACAATCGACAACAGCCTCCGGATGCTCGGCAACTATGACCTCATCGAGAAGATGAAGGGCGAGCATGGCGACAAGATGGCCTGCGTCTCCATCGGTCCGGCAGGAGAGATGAAGATGTATGCTGCCTCGGTGGCCTTCACGGACATGGAACTGAGGCCCACGCGCCACGCGGGCCGCGGCGGCCTTGGCGCCGTCATGGGCTCCAAGGGGGTCAAGGTGATTGTCCTGGACGACACCGGCATGAGCGCCCGCGCCCCGAAAGATGTCGATAAATTCAGGGCCGCCAACAAGGCCTTCGTGGACGGGCTGAAGAAACACCCCGTCACGGGTGAGGGGCTTCCCAGTTTCGGCACGAACATCCTGGCGAACGTGATCAACGAGGCGGGTGCCTACCCGACCCACAACTTCCTCTGGGGCCGCTTTGCCGGGACGTCCCTGATCAGCGGCGAAACCGAGGCGGAGTACGAGAAGGCCCGCGGCGGCAACCCGACCCACGGCTGCCACCGGGGTTGCGTCATCCGCTGCTCGGGCATCTACCACGACAAGGACGGCCACTACCTGACCAAGCAGCCCGAGTACGAGACCGTCTGGGCCCATGGCGCAAACTGCGGAATCGACGACCTGGACAAGATTGCCGTGCTGGACCGCCTCGATGACGACTTCGGTCTTGACACCATCGAGATGGGCGCGACGATCGGGGTGGCCATGGAGGCGGGTCTGGCGAAATTCGGCGATGCCGATGCAGCAATCCGACTCCTCGGGGAAGTGGGCAAGGGGAGCTACCTCGGGCGGATCCTGGGGAATGGCGCCGCGTTTACAGGCAGGGCCTTCGGCGTCGAGCGGGTCCCCGTCGTGAAGGGGCAGGCGCTTCCGGCCTACGATCCGCGTGCGATACAGGGCATCGGCGTCACCTACGCCACGAGCACCATGGGTGCCGACCACACGGCAGGCTACGCCGTGGCCACCAACATCCTCAAGGTGGGGGGCTACGTCGACCCGCTCAAGCCGGAAGGGCAGATCGAACTGTCCCGGAATCTCCAGATCGCCACGGCGGCGATCGACTCCACGGGGATGTGCCTTTTCATCGCCTTTGCGATCATGGACCAGCCGGACACATTCCAGGCGCTCCTCGACCTGCTCAACGCCTTTTATGGGCTCAGCATGACCGGCGACGACGTGACCGCGCTGGGCAAAAAGGTTCTCAAAATGGAGCGGGAGTTCAATGCGCAGGCCGGCTTTACGAAAGCGCAGGACCGCCTGCCGGAGTTTTTCCGGAAGGAACTGCTTCCCCCTCACAACGTCACATTCCAGGTCAGCGATGCGGAGCTGGACAGGGTGTTTGATTGGTAAGTGCTTCCGAGAGACGTTCGAAAGACAACGGTCATGGCGGAATGGTTGCAGGCCGTTGCAGGTGCTGAGGGAAGGGTGGACGTCGCCGTGCCTGTGGGCCGGCTTGCCTGCTTCTTCCCGCTGCTGCAGAAGGGGTTCGTGCTTGATGTCCCCCTCGGCCGTCCGATACGTTCTCTTCTGCGCGACGAGCTTGGCGTGCCCGACGAATACATGGAGGCGAGAATCCAGACGGTTTTCCTGGACGGCAAGCCCGTGGACAACATCGATACGGCCCTGGTCCGGGACGGCTCGACGCTGGCCCTGGCGCCTGCCATGCCGGGACTGATGGGTGCGATGCTGCGCAGGGGCGGGCATCTGGCCGCCATGCGCAGCGGGATCACGCACCGCGACGACACGGCCTCGCAGGGGATCGGTGATGGCCGCATCGTTGTGAAGCTCTTCGGTATGACACTGCAGGAACTGGGGCCGCAGCTTCTGGCGCACGGCATCGGGGTCGATGCCGGGGATCTGGCGAAGGTCATCAAGGGGATACCGGAGGATTGCCGGGACGGCCTGGAGGGTCTGGACGCGCTCGCGGGGCGGGCGAGAGTTATCTTGAGGGTTACGATTGCTCAGGAGGAGAAAGGGACGAGGGACTAGGGGGTAGGGACGGGTGCCGCTACGCGGCAGTGGCCATACCCCATTCTTCCTTTGACCTTTATCCTTGATCCTTTGTCCTGGTTTTAGCCGCCGGCCACGGGAGGGAAAACCCCCACCCGGTCGCCTTCGTGGAGGGTTTCCTCACCGCTCGCATGGATGCCGTTCAGGAAGATGATCTTCACCCTGTCCATGGGCACGTTGAGGCGTCGCAGCAACCCCAGGATCGTGGTTTCCCCGTCAACCTCCACGGGTCCTGTGCGGGGCACGGAACGGGCCAGGGAGGCATAGAGGTTGAGTTCGATTTTCATGGCTTCATCACACCTTGAATAAAGCATATACGAAAGCATATACGACAGGCAGAATTTCCTCAAATGGATTCGGATGAAGGGGAAGAAGGGGCGGGTGATGAGTCCGGACATCCAGGGGCGGATCCGTGAGCGATCCAGGAAGATCACCGACCCTGCGGGGCGCGAGACGGACATCCTCGAGGACAACGCGGCCTGCGAGATCGCCTGGCAACTCGGTCTTGGTCTCGGGGAAATCTACAGCGAGGCCCTTCGGCTTGGAGTCTACCCCTGCCGGTACATCCGCAACGTGGATATCCTCTCCGCTGTGGAGCAGCTCAGGCTTGCCGGGTCGCGGGTCGCCGTTGCGGGCGCCGGCGGGCTGGGCGGGCAGGTCATCGTTCTGCTGGCACGGGTCGGCGTCGGGACCCTCGTGGTCGTGGATTGTGACCGATTTGACGAGACAAACCTGAACCGCCAGGCCCTGTGCATCGAAGAGACGCTGGGCGAGCCAAAGGCGCGGGTCGCGGCCGAAGCCGTGGCGGCGATCAACCCGGGCGTCCGGGTGATTCCCCACCAGGTGAAGCTGAACGGCGATGTCATCGACCAGGTGCTTGCCGGGTGCGATGTCGTTGTCGACGGTCTGGACAATGTTCCCGATCGACTGCTGCTGCAGGAGGCGGCGGGACGGCTGGGTATTCCCATGGTGCACGGGGCGCTGGCCGGCTTCGAGGGCAGGGTCATGACCGTCTTTCCGGGGGATGCCGGCGTGGAGCAACTCTACGGGGAGACCTCGGGCGGGACAGACCCGGACAGGCCCGAGGCTGTGCTGGGCGTTCCGGCCGTGACGGCCGCCCTCGTCGGGACGTTCCAGGCCATGGAGGTGCTGAAAATTCTGCTGAAGCGCGGGAGCCTCTTCCGAAACGCAATGGCCTATGCCGATCTGGAGAGTGGACGATTCGAGCTCTTCCGGTTTGGAGGATCGGCGGAAAAGAAAAAATAGAAGGATGGCAAAGCGCGATGTCGGTTGCACTGCAGTTCAGCATCACGGCAGTCCCCTCGACTCTCCGGGTGGCCGGGGGCCGGGATATCCCCTTTGTCCGGGCGATCCTTTCGCTGCGCAACACGGGCAACACCCTGGCGGCCGGGGTCGTCCCGCATGCCACGCTCTCCGAAGAGCGCGGGTTGGTTCATGACGCGACGGGGATACTCGGCGGCGCCGCGACAGGATCGATCCCACCCGGGGGGGAGCTGCACTGGGATGTCTACGATGTGCTCCTTGCGGCTCATCCGGGTGTTGCCAGCAAGATTCACCTCTGGGGGTACAAGGCGGTCCTGAACTGGTGGATCGATTTCTCCGCCTGGGCGGAGTACGGGGAGGAGGGCGCCGAGGCCCCGATCCGGACCGGCATCACCCGGTGGCGGCTGCGCTGGAACCCCGAGGGAACGCCGGAGGAGAAGATAGAGTTGTCGATGGAAGCCGTTGAAGGCGGATAGGCGCCGTCCCTAAATGAAGAACCCCGCCCGTTTCCGGACAGGGGTCTTCAGCACAGGAAATGTGACAAGTTGTATTTCAGTCGGCTCTCGCCTGGTCCCTTACTTCGTGAACACGGGATAGCACATGGGGTCCGCCCAGAGCTTCCGGTCTTTCCTGGTTTCTCTTGTCGTCTTCTTCATTTTTCAGCCCTCCCTGTCGGCTGTGAATGGTTTTGACTGGATCGGTTGGATTCCTGTTTCCCTACTTGCCGCGCTTCGGCCCGAAGACGGGGAAGCTCATCGGGTCGGTCCAGAATTTCCTGTCGGTCTTTACGTTCTTGGCTTTGTCCTTCATGGCGGTTTCTCCTTGAATGTATTTCTGCCCGGGGATCAGCGCATCGTTCCCGCGCGGGGGTTCAGGATGGGGTCCGCCCACGTCCTGTCCACCCGCTCGCCCATCAGGTTGATCCGGGGGTCGTTTTGAATCCTGCCTTCTGCTGCTTTGTGGATCCGGGTCATCATGTGTTTTGTCCTCTGTGGCTTTGTTCCCTTTCGTTGACCTTATTATCGATATTTTCCCCGGAAAATAAATCGGCGCCCGTCTGAATATGATCTAAGACGGACAGTCCCGCAGTGCACAGACGCCGTCTGATCGTGACATCAGACAGGCGCTGATGGAGGCCGGATACCATGCAGCGGCAAGCCGCTGCATGGTAGTGGCCAGTGATCAGTGATCAGTGACCAGTGTAAGAAAGGGACGAGGGACAGGGGGGTGGGGACGAGAATAAAGTGACCGAGTGACTGAGTGAAGAAGACAGGTTCAGGGGTTCAAAGGTACAAGGGCTCAAGGGCTAGAAGAAAGAGGCGCGAGCTGCAGGACAGGAGAATTTCCCTTCCTCCCCCTTTTGTAAAGGGGGAAAGAGGGGCAATCAACCATTTACTGCATTGCAGGCGGTGCCGATCTGTGGCAGATTACGGCATCGATTGATCAGTATGGCACCTACATTAACCTTCGGGACCCTTCGGTTCATTATCGTCAGCCTTGCGGTATTCGCGCAGATATACCTCTTCGTCCGCATCTGGCGGGCGATCCGTTCGACCGGCCGGTCCCGGCGTTTCAAAGCCATTGCCGCAGTCCTTGTCGGGGCAGCGATCGTCCTGATCTTCGCCATGAACGGATTCGTCCTTTCGCGGCCGATTTCCCGGGCGGATCTGTCGCCGGCGGCCGGGTTTGTCCTGTTCTATCTGCCGGCCATCTGGGTCATCGGGTCCATCCTGTCGGCCCTTCTCCTGCTGATCGAGGAGGTGGCCGTCAGCCTGTGGCGGTTTATCTTCCGGCCCGGTCGCAACACGGCCGATGGGACACCGGATGCTCCTGAGGACCCGTTGCGCAGGCACGCCCTCAGAATAGGCATTGGCGGGCTTGCCGCGGCGCCCTTCATCCTCTCCGGATATGGCGCCGCTTATGCGGGCAAGGCATGGGAGGTTCGGGAGCTCGCGCTGCCTTTCGGCTGCCCGCTGCGGCTGGTTCAGCTCACAGATATCCACGCCGGTCCCTACATGAGCCGCAGGGAAATGCGGCGCTACGCCGACGCGGTCATGGCGCTCGAGCCGGATCTCTTTGTCCTCACCGGCGATTACGTGTCGAACTCCATCGAATTTCTGCCGGGCTGCCTGGAAGAGATGGCCCGCGTCCGGGCGCGCTACGGCACCTTTGCCACCCTGGGAAACCACGAAAACTGGGTCGCGAACCAGCGCCGGCTCCAGGCCATCTTTCGTCAGTACGGCATCCCGCTGCTGCAGAACGCACACCGTGTGATCCGGACCGGGAGGGGGCCTTTCGCCGCTGCCGGGATCGACGATCTGCGCTCCGGTTACCCCGATCTCGAGGCCGCTCTGCTCAGGCTGGACCCGGCCATCCCGACTATCCTGCTGTCGCACCGTCCGGAGATCTTCCCCGAGGCCGCCTCTCAGGGCATCGCCCTTACCCTCTCGGGCCACTATCACGGGGGGCAGATCAAGATGAGCCTGCCGGACGGGGACTTCAGCCTGGCCCACTTGCGGACACCCTATCCGGAGGGGCTCTTCCGAATCGATGATTCCCGCCTGTACGTGAGCCGGGGGATCGGTACGACCTTCACCCCTGTCAGGCTCAATGCGAGACCCGAGATCACCGTGATCAACCTGATATAAGCCGCAAGCCACAAGCCTCAAGCCGCAAGGCATGACTGCTTTCGCAGAAGGGAGGGAAGTGCAGAGTGCAGGACGCTGAGTGGCAGTGACCGGTGACCATTTGAAGAGAATAGCGGGGACAAGGGACGAGGGGGTAGGGACGAGTAAAAATGGATAAAAATAAATCCAGCCGCATGAACGAGGCCGGTTGCCGGGCAGAGCCGCTAGTGCGAATCGGAAATCCCCAGCCAGGCACGGGCATGAAAATCATTCCGGAACACCCTCAGGCAGATGCCGTGATTACGTGCGACGTTTTCCGCAAAGAGTGCGTCAGCCCAATTGTTGGGATTTACGACGACGGCGATTAAACAAGCGGTGGGCGGCTCGACCTTGTTTGATGCAAAGAATTGATGGATGTCAAGGGTGGATGCTGCCAGGGATGCCTCCTGCATGTCGACAATAATTTTCCGGTACCCGTTGGATGCGAGCGCAATGTCCTTCAAGGCCCTTCGGCTTTCCTCGAGTTCCGAGATCGTTACGCCGCCTTTGAAAGCAAGGAGGGCATATCGCTTCTCGTCTTTTTTCTGCACCACAAAGGACATCTCGCTGATCTCCTGATAAAAGAGTTGCCGTAATCAACCTCTCGCAAGGCTTCCGCACCGCTTGCTCTTTTCGCTTGTCCAGACCAGAAAACACAAATTTTGAATTGGACTGCATACTGTACAGGGAAGGAACCGTAAACAGGATACGAAAGAAATACTGAATGAATACGAGTCGACATGAGTAACCGTGGATGGAAAGGCCTCTTGAAGCGGCTGGCAGGTCCGATGAAAAGAATGGATTGCTGTGCAGAGACGTTCACCCCCTGCCGGCCCCACGTTGGACCGATTGACACGGTCGGGGGTTTTATGCAATAGATGGCCAAACGAACGGATCGAGTTTGGAAATGAAAACTCTACGAATCCTGATTCCCGTTTTGCTCATCCCGGTTTTTGTGTCGGCGATGTTTGCCGATGCAATGCAGCAGGATTCGGTCGTGTCCAGGACGCTTCAGATCAGCTCCCTCAACGACGATCTCGATCTGCTTTGCGAGAAGACCAAGCTTTCCGTTGCCCTGAGCGGCCCTCCGAATCTCGCCGGGCTGTTCCTTGCACACCAAAACACGATTCTCCATGAGAGAGCCTTCACGGCGAGTGCCCGGTTCCTTCTTCCCTTCTTCCTCCGAGCCCCTCCCCTGAGCTGAGTTCCCGGCAGCAAATCTGCGCACAATTCCGCATCTGCCCTCCGGCCTGAATGCCGCGGGGCGGCATCTTTCGGGTGTGCCGGCCATGCCGGCAGGAGGATGAAGATGTCATTTCTGAAGCGATTGATTCTTGCCGTCATCCTGCTCATGATACTGGGGGTTCCATTATCCGCCATGTATTACGAGCCGGCGCAGTCCCTTCCCTCCAGGACGGATGAGGATCGGCTTGCGCAGCAGGACAATGCCCTCCCCGCCGGCAAGGAGGCACCGGGAGTGCCTGTACTGCAGGAGCGGCAGGAAGAAGACAGGGACTGACGGGTTGAATTGCCGCTTCGCGCCGGCATGCAGGGAGTGATTCTCAACGGCCATCGGCCCTGGCGGCGAATCGATGGCAGGCGGCACAAGAACGGGAGGTATGAACATGTTCAATCTCGGTTTTCCAGAGTTGATGGTCATCCTCGTGATCGCACTCATCGTCTTTGGCCCCGGCAAGATGCCCGAGCTGGGGAACTCGTTGGGGAAGGCCATCAGGGGATTCAAGAAGGCCATGTCGGAAGAGGAAAAGGATCCAGCGGACACGAAGAAGACGGATCAGAAATGACGCTTCAACTCCCTGGGGGGGCGCATGCCCGGAGGGTTTGCGGGGGCTCCGGCCTTCGCCCCCCGATCCTTTCGCATGGTATCTTTTCTCTTCGTGACCGGGGGCGCCTGTGAAAGACCCTATTCCTTAATCTTCCTCTCCCTTGAGGGGAGAGGACAGAGGTGAGGGTGGATGATGCCCTACCCCTGGTATTCCGGCGCGCAATCAAGTCTGGTTCTTTCCTTTCCGGGAAGCCCCGCCTTGTGGGCGGGGAGCTTCACATAAACTGACAGTCATGGCGTACCATTCGAAACGGCGGCCTGCGGGCGCCCGCCACGATCGACGGAGCGGCAACGGATGAACAAATGCAGCGCTGCAATCCTGTTCGCGATCACGTGCATGCTCTGCCTGGCTGCCCTCGCGCTGCAGCCCCCGGAGGCCCTTGCGCTCCAGCCGTCGGCGATGCATGGCATTCTTCGGCAGGGGATCGAAAAAGCGTTCAACATGGACCCTCTCGGCGCGGGTGCCCAGTTTCAGAAGGCCGTGGAACTGGACCCGGATGACCCGACGGGATATGCATTCCAGGCGGTGAACCAGCTCTCCATTGCGGAAACGAGCTTCGATCCGAAGCAGCGCGAGGCAAGCCGGGAGGCCATGCTGCGTTACGTGAGCGAAACGCTTGCCCGGGGGGACAGGCGGGTCGGCCGGAATCCCCGGGACAGCCGGGCCTGGTTCGCCATGGCCCTGGCAAGGACGGCAAAGTTTCGCTGGGCCCAGCGTCAGAAGGAATATTTCACGGCGGCCGACGAGGCCTACAACCTCTGGTCCTGCCTGGAGAAGGTGCAGAAGGAGGACCCGGAGAACTACGACAGCTACCTGCTGACGGGCACGATCCGCTACAACCTCGACCGTTTGCCGGAGCTGGCGCGCTTCTTCTCTTCACTTCTCATCACAAAGGGGGACAGCCGCAGGGGGCTTGAGGATGTCGAACTGGCGGCCACAAAGGGCGACCTTCTCAAGGAACTGGCCCAGTCGGAGCTGATCTCCGTGTACCTGAATTTCGAAAAACAGCCCGGCCGGGTTCTGCCCCTTGCCCGGGAGCTGCAGAAGAAATTTCCCCGCAATTACAATCTTTCCATTGCCCTGGCCAGTATCCTCGCGGAGCTCGATCAATTCAAGGAAGCCCTGGCCATCGCCCGGGAACTCGAGAGGGGGATCGCCTCCGGCAAGCCGCCCTACGCGCCGCAGCTCCAGCCCCGGCATGACCAGTTGATGGGACGGATCTACTTTACCCAGGGAGACTATGCCAGGGCCGAAGGCTACTTCCGGAAATCCCTGAGCGACACCGCGGACTACAACGCCCGCGTCCGGGTCTGGTCGTATGTGCGCCTGGGGATGATCTGCGATGCCCGCGATGAGCGGGAGCAGGCCAAAGAATACTATTCCATGGCCCTGAGCATTGATACGGGGGAAAGTGTCGCGAAGGTGGAGGCCCGGAAGTATCTGAAGACCCCCTATAGAGCTGCTTCGCAGCAGTGACTAAAAGACAGTGGCTAGTGGTCAGTGGTTAGTGGCCAGTGAAAAAGAGAGGACGAGGGACAGGAAGACAGTGAAGAAGTGTTATGTGTCATGTGTTATGTGAAGAATAGGAAAGTGGTCAGTGGCCGGTGGAAAACAGTACCCCCTTGCTTTTTTCTCTTTCCCTTGTCTGTTTTATCCTTATAATCGACAACAGATACCTGATTTCGTGTCCTTCCGATCACGGATTGCAGAAAAGGAGGAACCCATGGTCGAAGACTGGCTGGCAAATGCGTATCATGGAATGTCGCGTCGGGAGTTTCTTGCAACGGTCGGTGTGGCGGGGGTCGGCCTCGCGGGGTTCGCCATTGCGGCAACCCCCGTGGCGGGCAAGGTCATCACCACCTCGACGGAGGGTCTTGCCGTCGCCGACGGCACGGTGCTCTCCGGCGGTTTCCAGGTCCCCATCTATGAAGCCCGGCCCGCGGCACCGGGAAAATACCCGGTGGTCGTGGTCATCCCGGAGGTCTTCGGGATGCATGAGCACATCAAGGACGTGACGCGCCGATTTGCCCGGGCGGGGTTTCTGGCCGTCACCTTCGAGCCCTATGCCAGGGAAGGGGGCGTGCTGAACCTGCCCGACCTCGACGCGGTGCGCAAAGTCGTGGACCCCGTCCCTGACGCCCGCGTCATGGCCGACCTGGATGCCATCGCGGCCTGGGCGAAAAAACAACCGCAAGCTCGACCCGACAGGATCGGGATGACGGGATTCTGCCGCGGCGGGATGTACACGCTCCTCTATGCCGCCCGGGGCACGGATCTGAATGCCGCCGTTCCCTGGTACGGCCAGCTCCGGCCGGCCCTGACACCCGGGGTGCGCACGGCGGGGCCGCTCGACGTGGCGGCGAAGATCAATGCGCCCGTCCTGGGCCTGTACGGGGCGGAGGACCTGGGCATCCCCGTGGCCG
>Ga0335084_10004426_pt1 | contig 13822 bp, 19 predicted proteins | sample Lox_Sample_44_FD_206721 | JGI IMG/M metagenome (GOLD analysis project Ga0335084, IMG submission 206721) | Soil microbial communities from Loxahatchee National Wildlife Refuge, Florida, United States - Lox_Sample_4.4 | ecosystem: Environmental > Terrestrial > Soil > Wetlands | place: USA... | reverse complement strand
CTGTCGGCCATGCTCGCGTTCTACTTCAAGATGCTGATGGCGCTGCCGAAGGGCGCGGCATGGATCGCGGCCTTCTTCACTGTCGCGTCGGGGCTTCAGTACCTCGTGCTGGGGCTCAAGCAGCTGAACCCTCCGGCGGACGAGCCTCCGGTGGCTTCGCCGCCGCACATTCGACATGGCCAGCTGCGCTGAGCCGGGCGGAGGCGGCGTGGTCGTGGCGGCGGTGCGTCAGCGGACGCCTGCCGCTCGGGCGGGTGTGCGCTCGGGCGACCGGATCGTGGCCATCAACGGGAAGCCGTTGAGAGACGTCATCGACTTCCACTTTCACGGCGGCGTCAACATCCTCCGGCTGTGGATCGAGCGGGAGGGCAGGTCGCGGAGCGCCGTGCTGCGCCGGACGGGACCGGACCTCGGTCTCGAGCTTGAAGCGCCGCGCCCGGGCGAGATCGATACCTGCACCAACAAGTGCGTGTTCTGCTTTATCCACCAGCTCCCACCGGGCATGCGGAAGAGCCTCTACGTCAAGGACGACGACTTCAGGCTCTCGTTTCTCCATGGCAACTACATCACCCTGACTGATCTGGCGGAGAACGCGCTCCGGCGCATCGAAGAGCAGCGGCTCTCGCCCCTCTACGTCTCCGTCCACGCGACCGATCCGGACCTGCGCCACCGCCTCCTGGGCCGGCCTCGCGTCCGCCGCGAGATCTTGCCCGTGATGGAGCGCCTGGCCAAGGCGGGCATCGTGATGCACGCCCAGATCGTTCTCGTGCCGGACTGGAACGACGGGGCGCATCTCGAGCGTTCGGTGCGCGCGCTGTCCCGCCTTCACCCCCACGTCGCGACCACCGCCGTTGTTCCCGTTGGGTTGACCAGGCACCGCGGGAGACTGCCGGATCTCCGGACATTGACGCCCGCCGAAGCGGGCGAGTTGGCGCGGACTATCGAAGTATGGCAGCGGGAGTTTCTGGACGCGCTGGGTACGCGCTTCGTCTGGGCGTCGGACGAGGTGTACATCGAGGCTGGGCTCACGCTGCCTGCGGCCGCGGCGTACGAGGGGTTCCCGGTGATCGAGGACGGAGTCGGTCTGGTCCGGCGCTTCAGCGATGGCTTTTCCCTCGCGACGCGCCGGCTTCCGGGACGCCTGGCTCGAGGGCGCTCCGTGACAGTGGTCACGGGCACGATGTTCGCCCCGCTCCTGCGGCGCCTTCTGGATCGTGTCGCCGTTCGCGGTCTCCGCGTCGACCTCGCGCCTGTCGTCAACGACTGGTTCGGCCACGGCATCGGCGTGGCCGGTCTCCTGACGGGACAGGACATCGCAGCGCAGCTTGCCGGTCGGGCGCTCGGAGACGAGGTTCTCGTTCCCGCGGTAGCCATTCGGGACGGGGCAGGCGTCTTCCTCGACGACCTATGTCCCGCGGATCTCGAGGCAAAGCTGGGTGTGCCCGTCCGACCGGTCGAGCCCACGCCGAGCGCTCTCGTCGCAGCCTTCCTTGGCCGCTGAGCGGCCGATCACACCATGATCCGTCCGGTCATCGCTCTCGTCGGCCGGCCCAACGTGGGCAAGTCCACGCTCTTCAACCGTCTGGTCGGGCGCCGCCGCTCCCTGGTCCACGACGTGCCGGGTGTGACGCGCGATCGCCTCTACGGCACCACGGTCTTCGAGCGCTGGCAGGCGACCGTGGTGGACACGGGCGGCTTCGACCCGAGCACACAGTCCGACCTGATCGCGGCCGTGCGCGACCAGGTCATGATGGCCATCGAAGAGGCCGACCTCCTCGTCTTCGTCGTGGACGGCCGGGCCGGCATGACCGCGCTGGATGAGGAGATCGCCCGCATCCTTCGGCGCAGCCAGCATCCCGTGCTGCTCGCGGTGAACAAGATCGACGGCGCAGGACAGGAGACGGCCTCGGCGGATTTCTATCGCTTCGGCTTCGCGGCGGTGCAGCAGGTCTCGGCCGAGCACGGGCGGGGGGTCGCCGAGCTCCTCGAGGCCGCCCGCGCCCTCGCGCCCGAGCCCGTCGTGGAGACGTCGCCAGAGGGCACACGCGTGGCCATCATCGGCAGGCCGAACGTGGGCAAGTCCTCGCTGGTCAACGCGGTCCTGGGCGAAGAGCGAGTGCTGGTGCACGAGGCGCCGGGAACGACCCGGGACGCGGTGGACACGCCGCTGACGTTTCGCGACCGCCGGTACCTGCTCATCGACACAGCAGGTATCCGGCGCAAGGGCCGCGTGACGGAGATGCTCGAAAAGCTCGCCGTGATCATGGCGCTCAAGAGCCTCGAGCGCTGCGACGTCGCCGTCCTCGTGATGGACGCGTCGGAAGGGGTGACGTCGCAGGACGCCCATATCGCGGGCTATGCCCACGACGCGGGACGGGCTATCGTGCTCGCGGTGAACAAGTGGGATCTGGTGCCCACCGGCCTCGTCGGCCGAGCCGAGGTTACGGCGCAGATCCACGAGCGGCTGCCATTCCTCGACTACGCTCCGATCTGCTTCACATCGGCGGTGACAAAGCTCGGGCTGCGCGACCTCTTCGATACCGTGGACCAGGTCGCCGCCGAAGCGCGCAAACGGCTCCAACCGGGCGAGCTCCTCACGATCTTCAGGCAGGCGCTCGAGCGGCGGCCGGCGTCCTCGGGCGGTGTGCCGATCCGCGTTCACAGCGTCCAGCAGGTCGCGGTGTCCCCGCCGACGTTCGCCGTCAAGGTCAACGCGGCGGGCAAGCTTCACTTCTCGTACGAACGCTACCTCATCAATTCCATCCGCCACGCGGCGGGTTTCGCCGGCTCACCGATACGCCTGCTCATGAGACGGAGCGCGGCGAAGCGCAAGGGAACTTCGGGCTCGCAGCCACACCGGCCGTCGAACAGGGGCCGTTCCTGAGCCAACCCCGGCTAAGTAGGTAGAACCCCTGGCAAAAGCGTTGGTTGACCCAGGGCTCTGTGCTAACATGACGCGGCATCAGATCCTGCAGTACTGCGAGGACCCATGGCGACGAACCCGGATCAGGAAGAGTTTCTCGAGGACGACGAGCAGGACGAAATAGCTCGGCGGAGCATCTTCTCGGCGGGGTGGTTCCGAGCCCTTCTCGTCCTGACCGTGCTGGCGATCGTCGTCGTCGTCTCGCTGCCATATCTGCTGAACTGGCTCGAGCCAACTCCGCCTCCTACTGCCAAGAGCCAGGTCAAGAGCGCCGCGCCTGCGCCTCGTCCGACGGGCGCCCCGCCGACCACGAGCGCGCCCGCCCCGGCCCTGGTCCCAGCCCCTGCGGCGCCGACCAAGGCAGAAGCGCCGACGCCGTCCGCACAGTCTGCGAAGATGGCCGAGCAAAAATCAGCCCAACCCGCTCCTGCTCCGGCGGCACCGAGCCCCGCCGACCGCCCGGTCGGGAGCGCTCCGCTTCCGGCGGTTCCAGCGCCGCCCGCGCCCGCCGGCAAATCGGCACCAGGGTCCAAGTCGGTGGCGGCCGGCAAGGCTGCGCCCGCGGGACCGGCTACTACCCCTGCAGCCCCGGCGGCGCAGGCGGCCAAATCAGCGCCCACGGCTCAAGCGGTTGCCCCGAAGCCGGCCCCAGCTTCGAAGCGAGGCGGAGCGGTCGTGGGCGGTTCGCCTGGCGGCTACTGGGTCCAGGTGGGGGCTTTCCTCGAGGAGAAGAACGCCGAGACGCTCGCCAGGCAGATCCGCGGCGAGAACTTCCCGGTCCAGGTCTCGACGGTCACGCGCGGCGGCGCCGCTCCCGCCGCTCCTGCCGAGGTTTCGGGCGGACAGAACCAGCTCTTCATCACGGGTTCCACCCCCGATGCTGTCAACGCTGCGCTCAAGGGCAAGGGCACCGCGCAGGCGGTCAAGGGCGGTGTGCAGGTCGATCCCTCGTTCGATCTCGAGACAGCCATGTCCCTGTCTTCGGCCCTCAAGAAGGACGGTTTCAAGGTCGTGATCCGGCGTACCAAGGGTGGCGCGACACCGAAGGCTGTCGCCGGGGGCGGGCAGACCTACCACCTCGTGCGAGTCGGCGGCTATCCAGACCGGGCGAAGGCTCAGCAGGCTCGCGGTGAGCTCGAGGCCAAGGGACATCGGGGCTTCCTTACAGAGGGGGCTGCGCGCTGATGCGGACCCAGCAGCCTCTGGTCGTGCTCGTGACCGCTCCTTCGGAGTCTTCCGCTCTCGAGCTGGGCCGGGCTCTCGTGGACGAGCAGCTCGCGGCCTGCGTCAACGTCGTGCCCGGGCTCACGTCCATCTATCGCGGGGAAGGCAGGCGCGAGGAGACGCCGGAAGCGCTGCTCCTCATCAAGACCCGGCGCGAGGGCTATGCCGCCCTCCAGCGGCGCATCCTCGCGCTCCACCCGTACTCGGTGCCCGAGGTGCTCGGGTTGCCGGTGGCCGAGGGCGCGCCCGCCTATGTGCAGTGGGTCCGTGATTCCATCCCGATCGAGGGGAGGTGACCGCACTGACGAAAAACGATCTCATCAACGCGGTTGCGGCCCACGGGCTGTCGAAACGGCAGTCCGCCTCGGTGGTGGAATCGCTGTTCGACATCATCTTCCGCTGCTTCGAGAAGAGCGAGGATGTCAAGATCGTGGGATTCGGCCACTTCCGCATCCGTCGCAAGGCCTCGCGGCGCGGGCGCAATCCACAGACGGGGGACAGCATCGAGATCACCGCACGCAAGGTGCTGACCTTCAAGCCGAGCAAGGGCCTCAAGCTCCGTATCAATCAGCAGGCGTGACGGCGGCAGGCGCGAGGGCACGGTCGTGAGGGGCAGGGGGGCGACCCGAGGGGGCGAAGAGCAAGGACGGGTGGCCATCCCGGACAAGCTGTACTACCGGATCGGCGAGGTCGAGGCCATCACGGAAGTGCCGGCATACGTCCTTCGCTACTGGGAATCGGAGTTTCGTCTGCTGCGCCCGAAGAAGAACCCAGCAGGCCAGCGCCTCTACCGCAGGCGTGATCTCGATCTCGTCCTCCGCATCAAGACCCTGCTGTATGACGAGCGGCTCACGCTCGAGGGTGCGAAGAAGCGGCTCGTGGCCGAAAGCCGCGGACCTGCGCAGCTGGACCTCGGCGTTCGGGGTTCGGCGCTCGAGGGGACGCTCCGGCGGATGCGGGATCAGCTGCGGGCACTGCGCGACCGCCTGACGCCTCCCAAGAGCTGACGCCGTCCTTGTCTTTGCCTGCAGCACTCCGTACAATGACGTTTCGGGTCGGGGCGTGGCGCAGCCCGGTAGCGCACTTGACTGGGGGTCAAGGGGTCGCAGGTTCAAATCCTGTCGCCCCGACCAATTTAACGGGCGCGATGTTCTGCTCGCGCAACGGTGAGCAATGATGGCGGCGCTGATCCTCGTCACCAACGATGACGGGGTGCACGCCGCCGGGCTCGACGCCCTGGCGGGCGCCCTCGACGAGCTCGGCGAGGTGTACGTGGTGGCGCCGGACCGCGAGCAGAGCGCCGTAGGCCACGCGCTGACGCTGCACCGTCCGCTGCGCGTGACGCAGGTGGGCGAGAGGCGATACGCCGTCAACGGCACGCCATCCGACTGCATTAACCTCGCGGTGTTGGGGCTCTTGCCCGAGCGCCCGGTGCTCATAGCCGCAGGCATCAACCACGGGTCGAACCTCGGAGACGACGTGACGTATTCGGGGACTGTGTCGGCCGCGATGGAGGGCACTCTTCTCGGTGTGACGTCGATGGCCGTGTCGCAGGCTGACGCCGGGAAGACGGGGTTCGAGGCCGCTGTCGCCGTGGCGCGGCTCGTGGCGAGCCGGCTACTGGTCGAGGGGCTTCCGGCGAAGACGCTCCTCAACATCAACGTACCGGGCGGGACGGCAGGCGGCATCCGGATGACGAGGCTTGGCCACCGGGTGTACCGGGAGAAGGTGGTGCAAGAGATCGACCCGCGCGGCCAGGCGTACTACTGGATCGGTGCGGGTCCCCCCGAGTGGACCGAAGACGAGGCCTCCGATATCGCGGCCGTGCAGCGCGGGCTCGCGAGCGTGACGCCGCTCCATCTCGACCTGACTCACCACGGAGCTCTCGGCCGCATGGGGGACTGGGAGGGCAGCGTCAACGCCCTTCTGAGAAAGCGGCCGCCGTGATCGGCGGACGGCGTGCCCCAACGGTCGCGCCGGGAGGCGAGCAGCGCTACGCGCGCGAGCGGGAGCGGATGGTCACGGAGCATCTGGTCAAGCGGGGCATCGCCGACGCGCGCGTGCTGGAGGTGATGCGGCGCACGCCGCGCCACCTGTTCGTCGACGAGGCATTGCGGGACAAGGCCTACGAGGACTACCCGCTGCCGATCGGCGAGGGGCAGACGATCTCGCAGCCCTTCATGGTGGCCCGGATGACCGAGCTGCTGCGGTTGACTGGGAAGGAGAAGGTGCTCGAGATCGGCACCGGCTGCGGCTACCAGGCCGCCGTGCTGGCCCGGCTCGCCGCGCGCGTGTGCACCGTGGAGCGGATCCCGAAGCTCGCTTCGCGCGCGCGGGCAACGCTCGAGGCGATTGGCGCGAGCAATGTCTGGGTGCGGACGGCCAACGGCACCCTCGGGTGGCCAGACGAGGCGCCCTTCGACCGCATCGTGGTGACCGCCGGCGGGCCGTCGGTGCCGCCGCCGCTGTTCGAGCAGCTGGCCGAGGGCGGGTTGATGGTCATCCCGGTCGGATCCGAGGACTCGCAGCGGCTGCAGGTAGTGGAGAAGATCGCCGGGCAGCCGAAGGTGACGGAGGACTCCGGGTGCGTGTTCGTCAAGTTGATCGGGAAGTATGCGTGGGAAGGGTAGAATGGTGTTTAGGGACGGGGCGTAGCGCAGCTTGGTAGCGCGCCTGCTTCGGGAGCAGGAGGTCGCTGGTTCAAATCCAGTCGCCCCGACCATTTTTTACGCTGACGCCGACGCATGAATACGACCGGGATCCGCAGCGCAGCTGAGATCATCGTCGAGGGACGTGTGCAGGGCGTCGGGTACCGCACCTTCGCCCAGCGAAGGGCTGCGCAGCTCGCCCTGCGCGGCTACGTCATGAACCTCAAGGACGGGAGGGTTCGCGTGCGTGTCGAGGGCGGCCGCGAGGCCATCGAAGAGCTTGCGCGCGATCTCGAGAAGGGCCCCCCGCTGGCGCGCGTCGAGAAGGTATCCGTCATGTGGCGGCCGCCGACTGGGCGCTTTACGTCCTTCGACGTCCGCTACGCCGAGTTCGACCCATGACAGCACCCCCCACATGGCGCGCGATCAGCCTGGGGCTCCTCCTGCCCGGGCTTCTCCTGGCCCACCACGGCGCCGCTGATGCCGACAGCCGCACCAAACCCTCCCCGCCCCGGAAGGCGACGCCCAGGACGGACGCCTCCGCCGCCCGCAAGGCCCTGAGCCGGCCGGATGCCAGCCCGAGCCACCGGAAACCAGCTCAGGCCGGGGGCCAAAAAGCCGTGGGCCAGACCGTTCACGTCGTCAAGGCGGGCGATACCGTGAGCCGCATAGCCGCGCGTTACAGCGTCACACGCAAGTCACTCATCGCCGCCAACAAGCTCGCGCACCCCGAGCAGCTGCGCATCGGCCAGCGACTCGTCGTGCCTGGGGCCCGCGTGGCCGCGGGCATGGGCCGCGTTCAGCTCATCGATGCAGTGCTCGAGAACGGAGACGTCCTGTTCGTGCGCGCGGGGCCGCGTCGCGTGCCGACACGGCTCTCCATGGCCTCCCCGGAGGTCGACGGCCGAGCCCTCGGCTTTGCCTGGCCCGTCGACGGCCGGATCATCTCGCCCTTTGGAAAGCGGCACGGCGGGTGGCACGCGGGCATGGACATCAAGGGCGAGATCGGCACGCCGATCATGGCAGCCGCGCCGGGTGTCGTGATCTCGAGCGGCCAGGAGCGCGCGTACGGCCGCATCATCCGCATCGAGCACGACAGCGGTTTCGTCACCGTGTACGCCCACAATTTGGAGAACCTCGTCGAAGTCGGCGACCGGGTCACGGGTGGTACGATCATCGCCACGGTGGGCCGCAGCGGCCGGGCAACGACGCCGCACCTGCACTTCGAGGTTCGTCACGAGGGCCTCGTCTACAATCCGCTCCACCTGCTGCCCGCCCGCGAGGTGATCGAAGTCCGGGCGGACGAGGCGCCGGACCTGCCGATCGAGTCGGCACACGCGCACGGGGCGGACGACGACGCCGATGAGTGAGATGCGCGCCGAGGCAGTCGACCTCGGCGACAGCGACGAGCCGCTCGAGACACTGCTCACGCGCGCGCCGGGCGATCTTGCGGGTGACAAGGACAAGCCTGCCGACGCGGCGCACGGGCGGGAGTTGCTCGGCCTCTACCTCCGCGACATCGCCAAGGTGCCGCTCCTCACGGCCGCCCAGGAGCAGGAGCTGGCGCGGCAGGTTCAGGCCGGCGATGCGGAGGCCGAGCGGCAGCTGGTCGAGGCCAACCTCCGGCTCGTGGTACGGGTGGCCCGCCGCTACCTGAACCGGGGACTATCGTTGCTGGACCTCATCGAGGAGGGTAACCTCGGCCTCCTGCGCGCCGTCTCGAAGTTCCAGCCCGGTCGCGGCACGCGCTTTTCGACCTACGCTGTGTGGTGGATTCGTCAGGCCGTAGCCAGGGCGCTGGCAAACCAGGCGCGCATGATCAGGCTGCCCGTCCACATCGAGCTCCTCCTGGGTCAGTACATGAAAAAGAAGGCCGCCCTCACTCAGGATCTGGGCCGCGCGCCGACCACGGAGGAGATCGCCAAGGCTCTCGGGCAGCCCCTCGAGGAAATCGAGCACATCGAGCGCATGAACCGGCGTCCGGTCTCCCTCGACGCGCCCGCCGGGCAGGAAGGCGACGGCAAGCTCCAGGACGTTGTCGAGGATGCGGAGCCCTTGCCCGGCGCTGGGCTCGCCGGAGCGTTGAAGGCGAGCGAGGGCTTGGCCAGCGCCCTCCGGGACCTGCCCGAATCCGAGCGCAAAGTGCTGGAGCTCCGCTTCGGGCTCTCCGGGGAAGAGCCGCGGACGCTCGAAAGCATAGGGCGCCAGCTCGGGCTCACGCGCGAGAGAATCCGCCAGATCGAGGCTGGGGCGGTGGCGCGGCTGCGCCGCCTCATGGCCGCCCGGGGACTGGAGGCGGGGGACCTGTTCTGAGCGGTGCTAGAATGATGCTATCGCGCTGGAGTACCTGACGCCCCCGTAGCTCAGGTGGATAGAGCGACAGTTTCCTAAACTGTGGGCCGGGTGTTCGAGTCACCCCGGGGGCACCATATTCAGCACACCGGATCCGGAAGACCAGTTTCAGGAGGCTGGGATGGGCGGAGAGACGGGGAGGTGAAGCGATTCGCGTCGCGCTACGCCTCTCTGCTCTGGCTCCTTGCGGCACTGAGCCTGGTGGGGTGGCTCATCGTGAACCTCGATACGGCCGGCTGGATCATCATCAGTCTCGTCGTCGGCTTGATGGCGTGGCAGCTCACCAGACGGGAAAGGCGTGAACGCGCCGGCAGGGCCGGGTCCGAGAGGCCCAATGGCCACGGGGTGCGTGACGAGTCGGCACCGTGAAGCGACTCGTCTGTACCTCGGCCCTGTCCGCCATGCTCGCCGTGGGCGCGTCTTTGATTGCGTGGGCCGCGAGCGCGGAGGCGCCTGGCCCGGCGGGCGCCGATTCCGCCGCGTTCTGCACCAGCTATTCGACCGGCACCGACACGCATACCGCCTGTGCCCCGCAAGCGTCTGCGCCCCCCGGTTCGGCGATCGCCTGCCACAATTACATCATCGGTTCCGACACGCATGCCGAGTGCGCGCCTGTGGCCGCTCCTCGCCTGAGCGTGTCCGGTGACGTGAAGCGGGGGCCGACGCCGCGCGGCTCCGCCCTCCGCTGCTACACGTACCGCATCGGCGCATCGTCTTACACCGATTGTCGCTAAGTCCGTGCCCCGCCGATGTCACTGGGCCCTCGGCGAGCCCGAAATCCGCTACCATGACCGCGAGTGGGGTGTTCCGCTTCGAGTCGACCGCCGGCTGTTCGAGCTCCTTGTCCTCGAAGGGGCTCAGGCGGGGCTCAGCTGGTCCACCGTGCTCCGGCGGCGTAGCGGGTACCGACGGGCGTTCGCAGGATTTGATCCGGCGCGGGTCGCGCGATTCACGCCGGCCGCGGTAGCACGTCTCCTGCGCGACCCGGGCATCATCCGCCATCGCGGGAAGATCGAGAGCGCAGTCGGCAATGCGCGCGCCTTCCTCGCCGTCCAGCGCGAGCACGGCACCTTTGCGGCCTATCTCTGGCGCCTGGTCGGCGGCAGCCCGATTCAGAACCGGCGGCTCGCGCCGCGCCATGTTCCGGCCGAGACGGCGCGCTCGCGCGAGCTGAGCCGTGATCTGCGGCGCCGCGGGTTCACCTTCGTGGGCCCGACGATCTGCTACGCGTTCATGCAGGCGGCCGGGCTCGTCAACGATCACCTGGTCGAGTGCTTCCGCCACGCCGAGGTGCGCCGTCTCGGCGGGAGACCGGGCAGGGGACGACGGCGTGAGCGCAGAAGCTCCTTGAGCTTTGGGTGTCGCCCGACTTAGACTACTTTCGTGGCTCCTTCCGGACGTGCGGGCGGCATCGGCGGGGTGTGGCGCTTTCTGGGTTTTGCAACCTCGCCAGACGAGGCGGCGCCGCTTTCTGTCGGAAGCGCATCCTTCACGGCTCCTCCCGATCCCGGACGCGCCGTCCTCGGCAGCGGGCTTGTGCTCCGGGGCGAGATCAGAGGCGAGGGCGATTTCCACATCTACGGCCGCTTCGAGGGCGAGATCGACGTGTCGGGGCGCGTGGTGGTGTCGGAGGCGGCTGAGGTCGACGCCAATATCAACGCGGCGGCGATCCTCATCGCGGGCAAGGTGCGCGGCAATCTCTCGGCTACGACCCGCCTCGACATCCTTCCCACCGGAGTCCTGACCGGCACTCTCAAGGCCGGCAGCTTCTCTGCGGCCGAAGGAGCGTCCGTCAAAGGCGAGATCTGGCTCGACCGCGCGGAGTCCGGGCGTGTGAGCGACCCCGGCGCGGGCGACGACGAGAGCCGCCGATGAGCCTCCTCGATTGGCTTCGGGAGCAGCCGTGGGCTCGATCGGTCGTCCTCGGCCTTGGCGCCGTCCTGGTCCTTGGTCTCGGGTGGGCAGGCTGGTCGGCCTGGAAGGGGCGCTACGAGTCCCAAGGGGCTATGGCATTCGCCCAAGCGCGCAGCCTCGTGGCGCAGGCGCAGACTCCCGGCGCGCCGGCCGGTGCACGCGAAAGTGCGGAGAAGGCCCTTCAGGGGGTCATAGCGGACTATCCGAGGCTGTCCTCGGTCGCGGAAGCGGCCTCTCTCCTTGGCAGCCTTCGTTTCGACGCCGGCCAGTATCCGCAGGCTCGCTCAAGCTTCGAGCTTGCACGGGCCAAGGCTGGCTCGGGCAGCCTGGCCGCCCTGGCCGGGCTGGACATCGGCTACTGCTGGGAGGCGGAGAAGAATTACGATGCAGCGGAGAAGGCCTATTTATCGGTGATCAGCAAGGCCGGACCTAAGGACTTCCTCTATGAAGAGGGCCTGGCCGATGCCGCCCGTGCCCAGGAACTCGGAGGAAACAAGGCCGCCGCCTTGGAGACGTATCAGCGGCTGCTCAAAGACGTCCCGGCGAGCCGTCGCGCCGACGAGATTCGCGCCCGCGTCGCGAGCCTTCAGACAGCCGCCAAGCCCTGATCCCTTTCTCCGCTGAGGACGCATTCTCGCGCGGGTTATGTCTGATAAGAGGTATTATGTCAACCATACTCAGCCGTCGACCCGGTGCGCGACGCAGTAGACCCGCGCGACGAGCAACCCCTCGACGGTGGTCACGCTCACCTCGTAAAAACCTGCCTGTCTGCCCTGCTTGATCTCCCTGGCTTCCGCCGCAAGCCGTGAGCCAGCCGGCGCGGCGCTCAGGAAGTTGATGGTCATGTTGAGCGCGACGGCGGACCCGCCGTGGGAGTTGCAGGCCGCGCCAAAGGCGATGTCGGCCAGAGAGAAGATCACGCCTCCGTGGGGATAGCCTTGGAAATTCACCATGTGTGGCTGAATGGTCAGTTCGAGCCGGCAGAACCCGCGGGCCAGGGCGATGAAGCGGATACCCAGCGCTCGGGCCCACGGATCGTCCTGGATGCGAGCCGTGACCTCCGCGGGAACGGAGGAGTGCTCGGGAGGGAGGCTCATTGGATGGTGAGGCCGGCTAGCCGGGGATCTGGGCCTCTTCGGGGAGCCGGTCCCAGACGGGGGTCCATTCGGGCACCGTCAGGCCGATCTCGAGGACCTTGGCCCTCACCTCGGCGGCGAAGGCCTGGCGGACTTCGTCGTTGTCCCGGATCTTGAGCTTGTACTTCCGGTACAGGAGGTTCTTGGGCGAGCCGGGCCGGCCGAAAATGTTCATCGTGCGGATGAACCACTTGTTGAGCGTGGCCTGCGCCTCGCCCCGCGTGGCGGGGTCGCCCGCCAGCTTCGCAACCCAGTATTCGCCGTGGCGGATGTGGAACTTCTCCTCCTTGAAGATGCCCTCGATGGCTCGCGCCCACGGGCCGTAGGAGCACTGCCGCACGTCCTCAAGTTGGTGCCCCGCGCCTCTGTCCATGCAGAAATTGAAGAAGACGAAGTCCGCCCACGTGTCGATCGGGTAGTAGAAGATGTTCACCCGCTTGTCTGCGCCGACGCGGGCGGTGCCGATGTCGTCGACGGAAGCGTCGATGCGCATGGCGAAGGCTTCGTCGTGGGCCCGCACGTGGGCGTCTACATCGACGCCGAGGTCGGCGAGAAGCCCGTACATCACGGCTGCGTGCCGGTGCTCGTCCTTGACGATTTGCGCAACGACGTGCTTTTCCTCCACACCGGGCGCCTTCATGATCCACGGCACGTAGCCGTAGCCGCCCGCGAGCTCAGAGTCGGCCTGCATGATCATGAGGTGCACCAGGCTCTCGCGGTACTCGTCGGTCATCTCCTCGGCCGACTCGATGCGCTCACCGCGCTCGATCCGTGCAAGAAGCGCAGATTCCGTGACGCCCTGGCTCATGTCGGGATCCTTTCCACGACCCATACCGCCTCTCCTCCGCTCCGGGGAATGGCTCTGGGCGGCGCGTTGGTACCTTCGGGGTTGAGGCCCAGGTGGGCGCGGAGCAGATCCCCTGCCCGCGGCGACCGCTCAGTGGCCTTCGGGCTCCAGATCACGCGCTCGCCATCAAGGGGAAGACGTCACACGCGTGATGAGCCATTGCTGGCGTCCAAGGAAACGCATCAAGGTTTCGATCAGGCGCGCATCCGTCCCGGCCTCCAGCCCGACGCGGTCGGGGAGGACGTAGCGCACCTCGGGGTAGGAGACCAGCACCCGTAGCAGCGTCCGGGCGCGGGGGTCGGCCGCCATGAATCCGCGTCGACCCGGATCGCCGACTCCCGGATCCCATGCAGGCTGGAACGCGGCCCGCAAAAACCGCCCGGACACGCCGCCCAGGCTCACCTGGCGCTACCCAGGAGACGCCCGTAGTGCCCGATCATGATCTCGACCTGTCGAGCGGCGGAGAAATCGCTCGCCGCCAGAGCGCGGGCAGTGGAGGCCATTGCGCCGCGCCGGGAAGTGTCCAGCAGAAGCCCGATGGCCGCGTCGGCCAGATCCTCGGCGTCGGCCTTCGTCAATAGCCCTGTCTCCCCGTCTCTTACGACCTCGTCGACACCCGAGGCGCGGACCGCGACGGCAGGCAGACCGCAGGCGTGCGCCTCCGCCAGCACGAGACCCTGGGTCTCGGTCTCTGAGGAGAAGAGAAAGAGGTCGGCCGCCTGGTAGTACGGGGGCAGTTTTTCCCGGGGGACGGAACCGGCAAATCGGATGGCAGAGC
>Ga0335084_10004425_pt1 | contig 13822 bp, 5 predicted proteins | sample Lox_Sample_44_FD_206721 | JGI IMG/M metagenome (GOLD analysis project Ga0335084, IMG submission 206721) | Soil microbial communities from Loxahatchee National Wildlife Refuge, Florida, United States - Lox_Sample_4.4 | ecosystem: Environmental > Terrestrial > Soil > Wetlands | place: USA: Florida... | reverse complement strand
CGGGACCGCCGCTGGTTCGCGCTCGCCGGCGCAGTCGGAGGTCTCGGCATGTGGATGAGCGTTCCCACTCAAGGACCCATCCTGACCGGCATCCTTCTGGGGGCGTTGCTGGAGGCTTGGATCGTTCGGCGCGGCCGGACGGAAGCCCCCCCGGAGGGGTCGCTGCCGGCGCCTCCCTGGCGGCTCTGGAGCCGCACCGGTGGCGGGACAATCCTGGTGTGTTACCTGATCGAATTCTTCCCCGACCACTTGGGATCCTGGCAACTCAACAGCATTCATCCTCTTTACGGGCTGGCCTGGATCGGCGCGGGCGAGCTGCTGGCACGCACAGTGACCTCGTTCAGGCGGGGCGAGGGAACTCTCCTGCCGGCGCGCGACCTGCTCGCGGTGGTCTTGGGGGCCGGGGCCATCGCTGCGGTTCCCATCGCCATGTACCTGACCGGCAGCCGGGGGCTCCTGGCGGTGGAGATGTCCTCGTTCCAACTCACCCATCAGCCGAACGGCGCGGCGGCCCCCAGCCTTTGGGCCTGGTGGGTCCGGGATGGGATCAGCGCGACGGTCGTGGTCACGGTATTGCCCGTGATCCTGTTATTGCCGGCCGGATGGATGCTCTGGCGTCGTGATGCGGGCGTGGCCGCCCGCGCTTCGCTCGCCCTCGCGCTGGGCCCGGCGGCGGTCGCGCTGGCGTTGGCGTGCTGGCAGCTCGGCTGGTGGCGCCTGTTCGACGGCGTCGTTCTCGCCCTGGCGGTGGCGGCCATGCCCGCGCATGGCGCGCTCCAGCCCCGATCCGGGCGCTGGCTCTGGACCGGCCTCGCCACCGTGCTCGCAATTCCAGGCATGCTGCTGCTCTGGCCGCCGCGAATCGCCAAGGGTGACGACAAGCTGACCTCGCTCGAAGTCGAGGAACTGATCGATCGCGACTTGGCGCACTGGCTGGCCAACCGCGCGGGAGAAAAGGGCGCGGTGGTCTTCGCGCCGCCGCGCGAGACTGCGAATCTGGCATTCTATGGCGGGCTGCGCGGCATCGGGACGTTCAATCCTGACAACGCCGAAGGCCTTCGGGCGACCATCACGCTCGCCAGCGTCACGACGCTCCCCGAGGCGCAGATCCTGGTCCGGGCGCGCCAGATCAAGTATATCGCCCTGCCCACTTGGGATCCCTTCTTTGACGAATACGCCGACCTCTTTCTCGTCCGACCCCAGTCCGGCCGGAAGAGCATCCTCATTCCCGAGTTGCGTCGCCTGAATCTGCCACCCTGGCTGCGCCCCCTGCCCTTCCAGCCGCTCAGGATCCAGGGGTACGAGCGGCAATCGGTCCTGGTGCTCGAGGTGGTGGAGGAACAGAATCCGGCGGCGGCGATGAGTCGCCTGGCCGAATATCTGGTCGAGACCGGCGATCTGGAGCGCGCCGCCGCCGTCGGGCAGGCCTTGCGCCGTTTCCCTGGCGACCTCGGCGCCCTGGCCGCGCGCGCCCAAGTCGAGTCGGCGCGCGGCGACGCCGCCAGTTTCAATCAGTCGGTTGATCTGCTGTTGACGCGTCTGGCGGACGGCGCCGATCGGTCACTGGCGTGGGACCGCCGGGTAAGCCTCGCCATCGTGCTCGCCCGGGGCGACCGGACTGAACCTGCCCGGGCGCAGGTCCATCGCTGCCTGGCCGAACTGGATGCGGCGAAGGCTCGATCGCTGACGATCGGCTCCCTCTTCAATCTGCTGGTGTTGAGCCGGGCCTTTCAGGATCCGATCGCCGATCCGAAGCTGCAGGCGCTGACGCTGGACCTGCTGCCGCTGGAAATGCGGGACCGGCTCTAGCGCGGGCGGCCGCCCGCCCCTCACTCTCCGCCAAGGAGCGCGCCCCCGACGCCGGCAAGCGCAGATCGTGCGCGCCTCAAGACCCCGGAATCGAAAGCGTGAGGTCTGACGTGCCCGCCGGGAGCTCGTGCTCCGAGATCGACCCGCCGGGCCAGCGGATCCGGATCTTGCGCGGAGGATTGGAGTCGGGGTAGCCGAAGAAGCAGGCCGCGGTCGATTGGCTGTAGTACCCGCAGCCGGCGTAGACCTCGCTGGTCGCCGTCGAGCCGTCCGCCAGTTCGGCTGTGATGCGCGCCCCCACGCCAGTCGGGTTGCCCGGCAGCCCGCGGAGTCGGATTCGCAAGGGATGGTGGCCGGCGACGCCGCGATTGCGAAAGGCGAGCGTCGTGTTGTGGTTCTGCGTCACCGCGAAATCGGGCCAGCCGTCCTGATCGAAGTCCAGCACGGCCAGCGCCTTGGCGTCGCCCGGTACCACCAGGCCGCTCTCCGCTGGCGGCACCGGCACGAAATGGCCGTGGCCGTCGCCCCGCAGCAATTGGCTGAGGCCACCGTCGAAGCGGCCGACATAGGGAATCGGCGCATACGAGTTCTGCACGGCATACACGTCGGCGTGCCCATCGCCGTCGAAATCCCCCGCCACCATGCCCTGCAGCGGCGCAATCTGCGCCAGGCGGGGCAGCGGCTCGAATCGATACGTGCCGTCCGGTTGGCTGAGAAATACCCCGCTGCGGAATTCCGTGGCCGCAAAGCGCCGGGCCGCCGCGAGCTTATCTTCCCCGAAAAGCTGGGCCAGCGTGACCGGGGCGTAATTGTCGGCCCACGGGTAGCGCTTCATGATGGCGGGAAAGACCGCGCTCATGTCCCGGCGCGTGCGCCAGGGATAGAGCTTGTCACCCTCATAATAACCCTCGACGAGCTGCGTCGAACCGTCGCCCCGGAAGTCACCCGCGAAGAGCAAAGCCGGATGCGCGGCGTCGGCACGATACTGCGTGTTCAGGCCGAGATTGCCCACCGCGTAGTCGATCCGGCCGTCGCCATTGAAATCGGCCGCCGCGATCGCATTCCACCACCCGGCGCCGGCGGCCGCAAAGCCCGCCTTCTCGGACCAGTCCGTGAAGGCCTTGCCCTGGTCGTTGTGAAAGTACCTTATCGTGCCCCAGTCGAGGGCCAGCAGCAGGTCCGGCCAGCCGTCGCCGTCCACGTCCGTCCACAGGGCGGACGTCACCATGCCGATTTCGCGCAACCCCGGCGCGACGGCCTCGGTCACGTCCTCGAACCTACCACCGCGGTTGGCGAGCAGCGCGCTCGGCGGCGGCAGCGGATACTCGCCGGGCAGCACGCGGCCGCCGATGAAGAGATCGAGGCGGCCGTCGCGATCGAAATCGGCGGCCGCCACCGCACCCGCACTGATCGACAGCGGCGGCAAAGCGTCCGCGGGCGCCGGCCGGAAGCCGCCCTGGCCATCATTCAGGTACAACCTCGCCTGATACTCCGGCGCCCCCGCGGGCAGGCTGTTGCCGCCCTTGGTCACGAGCAGATCTTCGTGCCCGTTGCCCGTGGCGTCGAACAGCAGCACCGGGCCGTCGTTGACTTCGGCGCCCGCCGCCACCGGCGGAGCCTCCGCCGGCTTGAACATCCCCGCGACCGGCTCCCGGAGAATCCGCAGGGGATCCACGGTCGTGCCGCCCACCACCACCGCGTCCCGGCCGCTGCCGTCAATCTCGCCGACCGCGAGGGCCGGCCCGCGGCGGTTGAGCTTGACGGGCAGCAGGCGCTGCTGGGCGATTTCATTGACCACCTCCTCGCGCGAACGCACCGCCAGGCCCGCCGTCCGGCTCACTTCGACAAATTGCCCGCCCGCCGCCGGCGGGACGGCCGTCGCCAGCGCGGGCGCCGGTGCCGCCGGTTCCGTGATGGTGAAGCGCCGGTCGACGGGCAGGTTCGCAAACGTTTGCACGTGCCCGCTGGGCCAGGTCACGGTCAGGCGTCTGATGGTGGTGTCCGCGCCGAGTCCGAAATGAACCGCCGGCTCGCTGCTCGACAGGTAGCCGCGGGCGAGCCAGAGCTGGCTCACCTGCACGCCCAGCGCGCCTTCGATCTTCACGAGCGCGCCCACGCCGAAGCGATTGGAGACAGTCCCGCGCAGATCGATCATCACGCGGTGGCCCGTGTCGTTGTCGTTCCGCAGCAGGGTGGCGCCCGCGTGGTAGTTGCTGTAGACGATGTCGAGATTGCCGTCGCCGCCCAGGTCGCCGAAGGCGGTGCCGAAACTGACGCCCCGGGCGCCCAGGCCCCAGGCGGCGCTGACGTTCTCGAATTGCAGGTCGCCGAGATTGCGAAAGGCCAGGTGGACCTCCGCCTGCGGCGGGCTGGCGTACATGATGCGGATGCGCTCGGCCGGGGTCTCCGCCCGCATCAGCCGCCGGACGACATCTTCGCCGGGGTCGCGGGGAAATCCGTTGGTCACGAAAAAGTCGAGCCGGCCGTCATTGTCCAAATCCTCGAAGCGCGGCGACCACGTCCAATCGGTGGCGGCAAGGCCGGCGAGGAAGGCCGCTTCGAGACAGTGGCCCGTGCCGGTGTTCAGGAGCAGGGCGCTGCGGTGGTACTTCGGTGCCAGCGTGGAGTCGTTCGGGGGCTCCTCCGACCGTCCGCGCGCATCGGCCATCATGTGGTGGTCCCACCGGTGCGACGTCGCCGCCATGTCCGCGACCAGAAAATCGATCCGCCCGTCGTTGTTCACGTCGCCCACGTCCGCGCCCATCGACGAGAACGAGGTGTGCGGCACGACGCGATCCAGCACGTTGGTGAACGTCCCGTCCCGGATGTTGTGGTAGAGACTGTCGGGCAGCCCGTAGTCGTAGGCGACGTAGAGATCCGGCCAGCCGTCGTTGTCGTAGTCCCACCAGGTGGCGGAATGGCTCTGCGTCTCGCCGGCGATCCCGCCGCGTTCGGTCACGTTGGTAAACGTTCCGTCGCGGTTGTTGTGAAAGAGATAACCGCGCTGGCCGTTGGGGTGCTTGACGATGTCCAGGATGTTGGTCGCGATGTAGACGTCGAGCCACCCGTCCCGGTCGTAGTCGCAGAACGACGCCATCACGCTGGCATCGTTGACGTCGAGGCCGTAGGCGTGGGCCATCTCCTTGAAGGTCCCGTCTCCCTGATTGATGTAGAGGAGATTCGGGGCCCGGGTCCGGCACACGTAGATGTCCAGGAGACCGTCGTTGTTCACGTCGACGAACGTCGCGCCCTGCTTCCAGATCATCGCGGCGGCCCCGTGGTCCCCGACGCCGGCCTTCTCCGTCACGTCCTCGAACTTGAAGTTGCCGAGATTGCGGAAGAGCCGGCAGCTCTCGGTTTTGCTCACGACAAAGATATCGGGCCGGCCGTCGCCGTCATAGTCCCCGATGGCCACACCGGTGCCGATCGAGGAGGTCTCGAACTCCTGATAGAGATCCCCCCGCATCCGCGGATCCGCGAAGTTGTTCGTCGTCACCACGCCGGTCTGCTCGGGCGGCAGCTGCGTGAACATGGTCTGGCCGCGCGGAAAGGGGTGCGGGGCGAGCGGCTTCTCCGCGATGCTGCCCGCCGATTGCGCCGCCGCCGCGGCTGCGCCGAGGAGAATGGCGACCGCCAGGAGGCCGTTGCGCCCGAGAGCCCTGGCGGCATCCCACGCTGGGTTTCCGTCGCCGGGGAGTTCCCGCTCCCGGGCATCGTGTCTCCAAAAATCGTCCAAATCGATGGGCATGATCATGGCGCCCGCTCCGTCGGCGGAGAGGTCAGGTCAACAGAAGTGGATCCCGGCGTCCCCTTATACTCCGTGGTGGCCCCCGAGGGCCAGCGCACCCGGATGCGCTGGGGCGGATTGGCGTCGGGGTAGCCGAAGAAGCACGCGGCCGGCGACTCGCTGTAGTAGCCGGAGCCGGCATAGATCTCGCCGGTCTGGTTCGCCCCGTCGGCGAACTCCACGGTGATCCGCGCTCCCACTGCCGCCGGATTGCCGGCCGGGCCATGCAGGGCAACGCGCAGCGGATGATGGCCGGGCACGCCGAGATTGCGAAAGGCCAGCATCGTGCCGTTGTTTCGCGAGACGACGAAATCCGGCCAGCCGTCCCCGTCGAGATCCAGCACCACGAGCGCCTTGGCGTCGCCCGGCACGAGCAGACCGCTCGCGGCCACCGGCACCGGCGTGAAGTGCCCCTGGCCGTCGCCGCGCAGGAGCTGGCTGAGCCCGTTGTTGAAATGCCCGACGGCCGGAATCGGTGCATACGAGTTCTGGACGGCGTAAAGGTCGGCGTGGCCGTCGCCGTCAAAATCGCCGGCGACCATGCCTTGGAGCGGCGCGATCTGCGCCAGGCGCGGCAGCGGCTCGAAGCGGTAGGTTCCGTCGGGCTGGCTGAGGAACACCCCGCTGCGCAATTCCGTGGCGGCGAAGCGCCGGGCCGCGGCCAGTTTGCCCTCGCCCAGGATCTCCCCCAGCGTGGCCTGCGCGTAGGGATCGTTCCGCGGGAAACGGCGCAGGATCGACGGAATCGCCGCGCCGAGGAATTTCCGGCTGCGCCAGGGGTAGAGCCGGTCGCCTTCGTAATAGCCCTCGATGAGCTGCGTGGAACCGTCGCCCCGGAAGTCGCCGGAGAACAGCAGCGCCGGATGCGCGGGATCCGCCCGGTACTGGGTGTTGAGGCCGACATTGCCGATCACGTAGTCAAGCCGGCCGTCGCCGTTGAAGTCCGCCGCCGCGATCGAGGTCCACCAGCCCGTGCCCGCGGCGGCGAAGCCCGCCCGCTCCGTCCAGTCGTCGAAGCCCGTGCCGTGGTTGTTGTGATAATAGGTCACGTGGCCCCACTCGAGCGCGAGCAACAGGTCCGGCCACCCGTCGCCGTCCACGTCAGTCCATAGCGCGGACGTCACCATGCCGACGCCGCGCAGCCCCGGGGCCAGCGCGTCGCTCACATCTTCGAACCGGCCGCCGCGGTTGGCGAGCAGCGCGCTGCGCGGCGCCAGGGGATACTGGCCGGAGAGCACACGCCCGCCGATGAACAGGTCGAGCCGGCCGTCGCGATCGAAATCCGCGGCCGCCACTGCGCCCGCATTGATGGGGAGCGGAGGCAGGGCGTCGGCCGGCGCCGGCCGGAAATCGCCTTGGCCATCATTTAGAAAGAGCTTCGGCTGATATTCCGGCGCCTCGGCCGGCAGGGCGTTGCCGCCCTTGGTCACCAGCAGATCGTTCTTGCCGTCGCCATCGGCGTCGAAGAGCAGCAGCGGCCCGTCATTGATCTCGGCGCCGGCCGCCAGCGGCGGTCCGTCTGCTCCCGTGAACGACCCGGCCGGCGCGCCGCGCAGAATGCGCAGGGGATCCACGGTCGTGCCGCCCACCACGACCGTGTCCCGGCCGCTGCCATCGACCTCGCCGACCGCGAGCGCCGGGCCGCGGCGGTTGAGGCGGAGGGGGACCAGCTTTTGCAGGGAGGACTCATCGACCGGCTCCTCGCGCGAACGCAGGGCCAGGCCGGTCGCCTGGCTGACCTCGATGAACTGGCCGGCCGGCGGCGGGCCTGGTTCCGGCGGCGGAACCGGTGCCCGCCCCGAAGGCTCCGTGATCGCAAACCGCCGGTCGGCCGGCAGGTTCTCGAACATCTGCACTCGCCCGCTGGGCCACGTCACGGTCAGGCGCCTGATGGTGGTGTCGGCGCCGAGGCCGAAATGCAGCCTCGGCTCGCTGCTGGACGCATAGCCCCGGGCCAACCAGAGCTGGCGCACCTGCACGCCGAGCGCGCTCTCGATCCGCACCAGGGCCCCCACGCCAAACCGATTCGATACGGTTCCGCGCAGATCGAGGATCACGCGGTGGCCCGTGTCGTTGTCGTTGCGGAAGACGCTGACCCCGTGCTGGAAATTGGAGTAAACGAGATCGAGATTGCCATCCCCGCCCAGGTCGCCGAACGCCGCGCCGAAACTCACGCCTTTCTGGTCCAGGCCCCAGGCGGCGCCGGCATCCTCGAACTGCAGGTCGCCCAGATTGCGAAAAGCCAGGTGGGTTTCGACCAGCACCGGGCTGTCATACATGATGCGGTTGCGCTCGGCCAGGCTGCCCGCGTTCATCATGCGCGAGTAGACGTCGGGGGTGGGATCCCGGTTGAATCCATTGGTCACGAAGAGATCGAGCCGTCCGTCGTTGTCCAGGTCCTCGAAGCGTGGCGACCAGGTCCAGTCGGTGTGCGAGATGCCGGCCAGGAAGGCCGCCTCAAGGCAGCGGCCCCGCCCCGTGTTCAGAAAGAGGGCGCTGCGGTGGTATTTCGGCGCCGCCGCCGCGCTGTCCAGCTCCACCGCCCGCTCGCGCGCCTCGGCGATGGAGTTCTGGTCTTTCCGATGGGTGGTCGTCGCCATGTCGGCCACGAGAAAATCGATGAGCCCGTCGTTGTTCACATCGCCCGAGTCCGAACCCATCGAATAGAAGGACGTGTGGGGCACGACCTGATCGATCACATCCGTGAACGTCCCATCCCGATTGTTGCGGTACAGCCGGTCGGGCGTGCCATAGTCGTTGGCCACGTAGAGATCGGGCCAGCCGTCATTGTCGTAATCCCACCAGGTGGCGGAATGGCTGCACCCCTCCCCGGCGATGCCGGCGCGGTCGGTGACGTTCGTAAAGGTGCCGTCGCCGTTGTTGTGGAAAAGGTAGCCGCGCTGGCCGCTCGGATGTTTCGCGTTGTCCAGCAGATTGGTCGTCACGTAGACATCGAGCCAGCCGTCGCGATCGTAGTCGCAGAAGGCCGCCATGACGGACGCGTCCGTCACATCCAGCCCGTAGGCGTGCGCCCTCTCTTTGAAGGTTCCGTCCCCCTGGTTGATGTAGAGGAGATTCGGGGCGTTGAACCGGCACACATAGAGGTCCAGGCGCCCGTCGTTGTTGACGTCCGCAAAGGTCACCCCGTGCTTCCAGACGCCCGCCGCCGCACCCTGGTCCCCGACGCCGGCTCTCTCCGTCACATCCTCGAACTTGAAGCCGCCGAGATTGCGAAATAGTCGGCAGCTTTCGGTCTTGCTCACGACAAAGATATCGGGCCGGCCATCGCCGTCAAAGTCCCCGATGGCCACGCCGGTGCCGATCGATCCGCCCTCGAATTCCTGATAGAGATCGCCAAACATCCGGGGGTCGTGGTAGCGGTTCTCCGTTCGCACGCCGGTTTCCTCCGGCGGGAGCTGGGCGAACATGGTCTTCCCGGGCGGATGGAGATGCGGCGCGAGCGGCTGCTCGGCGATGCCGCCCGCGGAATCCGCGGCCCGGGCGGCCGCGCCTGCCAGGAGAACTCCCGCCGCGATCCCGCCGCGGCGGACCCGCACCACGGCTGCCCGCAATTTCGGGCCCAAGCAATCATCGGCGGCCCACATGGTAGGGCCGCGATGGGACGAACCTCCCTCCGGAGAGTCAAGGTTAGTTTCGCCAGGCAGCCGCATCCGGACTTTGCTTGCTCCGCCTCTCGTTGTGCCATTGCATGCGTCCTTCGGCAGACCCGAGGCAAGTGCAGCAACTCCAGTGAGTAACCCGTTCCGACAATCACCGCCCGGCTGGCTGGCGGCCCTGCTCTGTGCGCTTGCCTTTTTGATCTGGATCAACGTCAGCGGCGTGCGGCGCGCGGTGTATGTCTCGGGGCTGGGCGGGTGGTCCGAACCGGCGCCAGCGGCGGCCGCGGCCGCGCCGGCCGGCTATGTTCCGCGCCAGAATTGGTTGATTGTCCCCGGGCACAACAACGACAGCTACCATTGGATTGCGCAGACCCAGCAAATGCTCGGAACCGGGGAATGGCGGGTGCGCCACATCGACTACGAGAACGCGCCGGCGGGCCGTGCGGTGGACGCGGCCTCCCCGTATCGTTGGTGGCTGGGACTGCTCGCCGGGTGTGACCATGTGATTTCCGGCCGGCCGCTGGACCAGGCGGTCGAGCGCGCGGCGCTGGTCGCAGATCCGCTGCTGCACCTGTTGCTGCTGGCGGGAACGACGATCTTCGTCGCGTGGCGTTTCGGTGCGCTCGCGGCAATCGCGCTCTCGCTCGGCTTGGTGACCCTGTTCCCCTTTGCCGCCGAGTATCTGCCCGGAATGCCCGACGACCACGGTCTGGTGCAGGCCGGCGCGCTCTGGACCGTGCTGCCGCTCTTGGCCGGCATCCGGGTGGCGCTTTCGGGGAATGCTCACGCCGCGATCCGGGCGCGGCGCTGGTTTGTCGCCGGGGGCATCGTCGGCGGTCTGGGGCTTTGGATCAATGTGCCCGACCAAGTGCCCATCCTCGTCGGCGTCGCCCTGGGGGTGCCGTTTGCCGCTTGGCTCGCCCGCAGCCGGGAATCGGAGAATCCGCCGACTGCGCCGGGGCCGATGCCGTGGGGGGCTTGGGCGATCGCCGGAGGGACCACCTGCCTGGCCGCGTACCTGGTCGAGTATTTCCCCGCGCATCTCGGCGCGTGGCAGCTGCGCGCGATCCATCCGCTCTACGGGCTGGCGTGGCTCGGGCTTGGCCTCGTCCTGAAGTGGGCGGAGGCTTCGATCAAGAACGGACGGCTCGGATGGAGCGTCCGCGGGGTCGTCATGGGGATCCTGGCAGCCGCGGCCATCGCGGCGGTGCCGGTCGTGATGGGGAGGCTCAAGATCCCTGGGCTGCTGGCGGCGGATCTCCAATCCGCGCGGCTGACGAAGATGTCGGGTGACTCCGTGGCGGGCAGCCTGTGGGCCTGGTTGGTCAATGAAGGCATCGACTTGGACACCGGGACGACCCTTCTGCCGGCGTTGCTGATTCTGCCGGCGGTCATGCTGCTCCTGCGGCGCCGCACCGGCGCGGCGCTCCGGGCTTCCCTCGCCATCGCGCTCGGTCCGGCGGTCGTTGCCGTCGCCATCGCCTGTCGGCAGCTGATCTGGTGGAACCTGGCGGACGCCGCCCTGCTGGCCGTGCTGGTGGCTGCCACCGGCGCGGTCGATGAGACGATCCCGCTGCGTCCGGGGCGCTGGCTGTGGGGCGTTTTCGCCGCCATCCTGATGCTGCCGGGCGCCGTCCTGATCCTCCCGCGAGCGGAGGCCGGGGCCAGCGGCGCACTTGACGGCTCCGAAATCTACGGCCTGGTCGAGCGGGATTTCGCGCGCTGGCTCGCGCTCCATGTCGGACCGCAACGGGCGTTGCTCCTGACGACGAGCAACCAGGCGCCCACCTTGTATTATTACGGCGGGCTGCGCGGGATGGGAGCCATGTCGTGGGAGAATCAGGAGGGGTTGGCGGCGGCCATCCGGATCCTCAGCGCATCGACGCCAGCGGAAGCCAAGGAGCTGATCGCCCTGCGGGGGATCACGCATGTGGTCATCCCGTCGTGGGATTCCAGCTTCGAGGTCTACACGCGCATGGGCATGGGCAAGATCGAGGGCACCTTCTATGAGCAGCTGATGTATTGGCGGCTGCCGCCCTGGCTCAAACCCATCCCGTACCAGTTTCCGACCATCCCTGGACTCGAGAAGCAGTCGGTCACGATTCTTGAGGTGGTCGAGGATCAGGACGATGCCCCGGCGCTGAGCCGGACGGCGGAGTATTTTGTAGAAATGGGAATGCTCGATGCGGCAGCGGCGGCGGGCCAGTCTCTCCGGCGCTTCCCGGCCGACCCCGGCGCCCTCGCGGCCCGCGCCCAGGTGGAGATCGCCCGCGGCGACACGGCCGCCTTCGACCGCACGGCTGAATCGCTGCAGCGCCGGCTGGCCAGCGGTGCTGATCGCGTCCTGCCGTGGGACCGGCGTGTCAGCCTGGCGGTCGTGCTGGCACGGGCCAAGCAGCCGGACCTGGCCCGCGAGCAGGTGCGGCGGTGCGTGGCCGAGATTGATGAGGCCCGGATTCGTTCGCTGACCACCGGTCTGCTCTACCGCCTGCAGGTTCTCGGCAAGGCCTACGGCCTCGCCATCACCGATCCGCGCCTGCGCGAACTTGCGCTGGAACTCCTGCCACCCGATCTGCGCCGCCGTCTCTAAACGTGCCGGCGACGCGCGGGGAGCAACGCCGTGGCGGCGTGCGCCGGGCCAACGTCGCTCCCGCGAGCACAACCTTGACCTGCGCTGCGGATGCGCTGATTTTCGCGGGGTGAACATAAGAAATGCCGGCCGGACACTCTCCGGGCTCTCGATCTGCCTTGCGTTGGTGGGGTGTGCCTCAACCTCCCCGCGGGTGGTTTCGATGGGCGACAACACGTACTCGGTCACCCGCCAGGCGGGGACCGTCTTTCAGCGCGACACGGAAGCGTTGACGGCAAAGGCGAAGGCCGACGCGGCCAGGTTCTGCGCGGCGCAGGGCAAACAGCTGAAGGTGGTGGACGTCGTGGTGGAGAAACCGTTTCCGACGACAGGCTACGCCAAGGCCAAGGTCATCTTCCAGCCGGTTGACATGGTCGGTCCCGCCCCGGCCAGCGTTCCTGCCCCCGTCACAGTCGGCGAGAAGCCGGCTCCGGCCGAGGTCGCCGAGACGCCAGCTCCGGTCGCACCAGTTGAAGCGCCCGCTCCGGCGGTGGTCCGCGAAGAACCGGCCCCGCCCCCGGTCAGCGAGAAGCCCGCTCCCGTCGTGATCAGCGAGAAGCCTGGCGGCGGCGATTTCTATACGGACCTGCTCAAACTCGACGATCTGCGCAAACGGGGCATCCTCACGGAGGAAGAGTTTCAGGCGGAGAAGAAGAAGATTTTGAACCGTTCCAAGTAGTCGCGGCCCGGCGGCGGTGCCGGGACGGTGCGGTTCGCCCGCCCCGCGGTGGACGTTCACGGATATGGTTCGCCGGCCGCTCCCCCGGGCGGCGCTGAAGCGGGATTGATCCCGGAACGGCGACACCGGTAGGCTGGCGCGATGCAAACTGCGACGGCGCGGCCGGCCGGCCACGGGAAATCCTGGGCAATGGGATTCCTGGTTTTCGGCCTCGTGCTGGCCTGTTACTGGCCCGCAGTGCGCGGCGAACTGGTGCTGGACGACGCGGCCCACATCACGCGGCCCGCCCTGCGCTCATGGCTGGGATTGGGGCAGATCTGGTTTCAGAGGGGAGCAACGGCGCAGTACTATCCACTCCTCAACACCGCGTTCTGGCTGGAGCACCGCCTGTGGGGTGACGCCGTGACGGGCTACCACCTCGTCAACATCCTGCTGCATGCGGCTGCCGCCTGCCTGCTGGTGGCGATCGTGCGGCGGCTGGCGCTGCCCGGGGCGTGGCTGGCAGGCTTGATCTTTGCCCTGCATCCGGTGGCCGTCGAGTCGGTGGCGTGGATTTCGGAACAGAAGAACAACCTCTCGGCGGTCTTCTTCCTGGGCGCGGCGCTGGTCTATCTGGGTTTTGACGGCGATCGCCGGCCGTCGCGGTACTGGACGGCCTCGGTTCTCTTCCTGCTCGCCCTGCTCACCAAGACCGTCACAGCGACGCTGCCGCCCGCGCTGCTGGTCGTCCTATGGTGGCGGCGGGGCCGGCTCGGTTGGAAGCGGGACGTGCTGCCGTTGCTGCCGTGGTTCATCCTGGGGGCGGCTGCGGGGCTGTACACCGCGTGGTTTGAGCGCCAGCTCGCCGGGGCGCAGGGGCCGGAGTTCTCCCTGTCGCTGGTCGAGCGATGCCTCGTGGCGGGCCGGGCGATCTGGTTCTATCTGGGTTCGCTCCTTTGGCCAGCCGATCTGATGTTCATCTATCCCCGCTGGACCGTAAACGGCACGGAAACGTGGCAGTACCTTTTCCCGCTGGGGGTCGCGACCCTCGCCACGGGGTTGTGGCTGGCGGCCCGGCGAACCGGCGGACCGCGGTCCCGCACGGCAGCGGCGGGGCTGGCCGGTTTTCTGGTGTTCGCGGGAACGCTCTTCCCCGTGCTCGGGTTTCTGAACATCAACTGGTTTCGCTTCGCCTACGTCGCCGATCACTTCCAGTATCTGGCCAACCTCGGCCTGATCGTGCCGCTCGCGGCGGGATTCGCGCAGGCCACCAGCCCCTTGCGGCAGAGCCGCACCGCGGTCCTCCGGGGGATGCCGAC
>Ga0335084_10004421_pt1 | contig 13826 bp, 13 predicted proteins | sample Lox_Sample_44_FD_206721 | JGI IMG/M metagenome (GOLD analysis project Ga0335084, IMG submission 206721) | Soil microbial communities from Loxahatchee National Wildlife Refuge, Florida, United States - Lox_Sample_4.4 | ecosystem: Environmental > Terrestrial > Soil > Wetlands | place: USA... | reverse complement strand
CGCGATTTCGACCACCTCGAGCCGGTGTTCTTCTCGACCTCGCAGGTGGGCGGCAAGGGCCCCGCGATCGGAAAAGAAAGCGAGCCGGTGAAGGACGCCAAAGACCTCGCCGCGCTGAAGGCGCTGCCGGTGATCGTGTCCTGTCAGGGCGGCGACTACACCAACGAGGTCTTTCCGCAGTTGCGCAAGGCCGGCTGGAAGGGCTACTGGATCGACGCGGCGAGCGCCCTGCGGATGCAGGATGACGCGGTCATCATCCTCGATCCGGTCAACATGCCGCTCATCAAGGATTCCCTGCAGAAGAACGTCAGGAACTACATCGGCGGCAACTGCACGGTCAGCCTGATGCTGATGGGCCTCGCCGGCCTGTTCCAGCGCGACGAGATCGAATGGATGACCAGCATGACCTATCAGGCCGCGTCGGGCGCCGGCGCAGCCAACATGCGCGAGCTCGTCGCGCAGATGGCGCAGCTCGGCGACAGCGCGAAGGCGTTGCTCGACGATCCCGCCTCGGCGATTCTCGACATCGACCGCCGCGTGTCGGACGCGATCCGTGCGCGCTCCCTGCCGAAGGAGCATTTCGGCCATCCGCTCGCCGGCAGCCTGCTGCCGTGGATCGACAAGGACCTCGGCAACGGCCAGAGCCGCGAGGAATGGAAGGGCCAGGCCGAGACGAACAAGATCCTCGGACGCAATGGCAATGCGATCCCGGTGGACGGCGTGTGCGTCCGGATCGGTGCGATGCGCTGCCATAGCCAGGCGCTGACCATCAAGCTGCGCCGGCCGCTGCCCCTCGACGAGATCGAGGGGATGCTCGCCGATGCCCACGACTGGGTGAAAGTGGTACCCAATCGGCGCGAGGAGTCGCTGGCCGAGCTGACCCCGGCCGCCGTGACCGGCAAGCTGTCGGTCCCGGTGGGCCGGCTGCGCAAGCTGCCGATGGGAGAGGACTATCTGACCGCCTTTACGGTGGGGGACCAGCTGCTCTGGGGGGCCGCCGAACCCCTGCGGCGGATGGTCAGAATCCTTCTGGAGTCCGGGCGGATGGCGTAGAAAAGCGAGAAAAATACTCAATTTGCAGCAGTAAGGCCATGATGTTAAGGTACTTGGCTCCAGCAGCTAAGCAGAACAGGGTGGGGAAAAACGTGGGTAGATCGATCGCTATCGCGATGTTCGCGGCCGCGCTGTCGCTCGCAGCGTTGTCGGCGCACGCCGCTGGCCTCGGCAAGATCAACGTTCTCTCCGCGCTCGGTCAGCCGCTCAATGCGGAAATCGAAATCGTCCAGCTGCAGCCGGGCGAGGAAGAGGGGCTCGCCGCGCGACTGCCAACGCTTGACGCGTTTACCGCTGCCGGCATCGAGCCCAGCGCGGCGCTCAACGGCGTCCGGTTGAGCATTCAGCGCCGCAACAACCGTCCGTACGTCAAGGTCACGAGCCAGCAGCCGATCGACGACCCGTTCCTCGAGATGCTGATCGAGCTGCAGTGGACCGGCGGTCGCCTGGTTCGCGAGTACACGGTGCTGCTCGATCCGCCGGAATACAAGGCGCAGCAGCAGGCGGCCGCGGCCGCGGCTGCGGCAGCCGCCAAGCCGGCGCCTGCTCCGGCCCCTGAGATGAAGGCGGAGCCGAAGCCCGAGCCGACGCCGCCCGCGGCCGAGGCGCCCAAGCCGGAAGCGCAACCAGAAGCCGCGGCAGCCGCGGCTGCGGCAGCAGCGGCGGAGCCGAAGCCCGAACCGGCGCCGGAAACGAAGCCCGAAACGAAGGCCGAGGCGAAGCCCGAGGGGGAGCGGCAGATCGAATCGCAGCCGCTGGCGGCGACGCCCGCCGCTACCGCCCCGGCGACCGCCGCGCCCGCGACGACGATGTACGAAGTGAAGAAGGGCGACACGCTGACCAAGATCGCGAACCAGAACCTGCCCGCCGGCGTCACGCTCAACCAGATGCTGATCGCGATCTATCGCACCAACCCGGACGCGTTCATCCGCGACAACATCAACCTGGTCAAGGCCGGCCAGGTCCTCAACATCCCGGACGCGGACACCGTCGGCACCGTCGAGCGGGCCGATGCGAACCGGCTGGTGTCCGCGCACATCGCCGACTTCAACGAATACCGCAGCCGCCTCGCCGGCACGCCCGCCATCGCCGAGAGCGCCCGCGGACAGCGCGAATCCGCCGGGAAGATCGAGCCGAAGCCGGCCGCCGCGCCGCCCGCGGGCGGGCAGGACCAGCTCAGGCTGTCGAAGGCCGATACGCAGAAGCCTTCGGCGGCCGGATCGCGCGCTGCGCAAGGCGACGATGCCGCTGCGCGCGAGCGTGCCCTGAAGGAAGCGCAGTCTCGGGTGCAGGACCTGGAGAAGAACGTCACCGATCTGCAGAAGCTGCTTGAGCTCAAGAACCAGCAGCTCGCCGAGCTTGAGAAGCGAGCCGGCGGCGGCAAGCCGGCTGCGACGCCGGCCCCTGTTCCGGCTGCGCCGGCCCCGACGGCAAAGGCGCCCGAACCCGCCAAGCCGGCGGCCGCCCCTGCGACGCCCCCCGCACCCGCGCCCGCGGCAAAAGCCCCCGAGCCTGCGACGCCGCCGGCGCCGCCGACGGTTGTCGCGCAGGCGCCGAAGCCGGCTGCGCAGCCCGCCAAGCCTGCTGCCGAGCCTGCGAAGCCCGCGACCGAGCCCGCGAAGCCAGCCGCGCCCGCCCCGGCGCCGGCGGCGAAGGCGCCGGAAACCAAGGCCGCCCCCAAGCCGGCCGCGCAGACTCAGGAGCCGAGCCTGATCGACGAGTTTCTTGACAACCCCATCGCGCTCGGCGGATTGGGCGGTGTAGTTCTGCTGCTCGTAGGCTATGGGACCTGGGCCTGGAGCAGAAAAAAAAAGGCTCAAGCAAGGTTTCAAGATAGCGTTCTAGGCGCCACTTCAGGGGTGGCCTCGGTCTTCGGCACGCCGGCCGGCGCGCCCGCCTCCGGCGCGCAAGCGGTCTCGCAGGCCTCGGTGAGCCAGCCGGCCGGCCTCGAGGCCGAAGAGGTCGATCCGATCGCGGAAGCCGACGTCTATATGGCGTACGGTCGCGACGCGCAGGCCGAGGAGATCCTCAAAGAAGCGCTGCAGAAGGACGCGAACCGCACGGCGGTGCACGTCAAGCTGCTCGAGATCTACGCCAACCGCAAGGACGCGCAGTCGTTCGAGCAGACGGCGGTGAAATTGAAGAGCCTGACCAACGGCGCCGGCCCGGAGTGGGAGAAGGCCGCGGCCCTCGGGCGCTCGATCGATCCGCAGAACGGCCTGTATGGCGGCGCCGCTGCGGCGGCGGCAGGCGGCGCCGCGCCCGCGGCATCTCCGGCGCTCGACTTCGATCTTGGCGGCGCGAGCGCGGGCGCCGCGGCTGCGCCCGATATCTCGCTCGACACGCCGACGCAGGAGCCCTCCGCGCCGGGCAACATCGACTTCGACCTCGGCGGCGCCGGCGCAGCCGCCGAGGCGAAACCGGCGACGGATTTCACGCCCGAGGGCACGCTGATCATGAGCGCCTCGGCGCCGGATTCGACGGCGGGCGGCCTCGATTTCGACCTCGGTTCGCCGAAGACCGAGACGCCGCCGCCGGCCGCGCCGGCGCCCGCGAGCGACGGCGGCCTCGATTTCGATCTGAAGCTCGATGACCTGCCGGGCGCCAAGGCCGAGGCGAACGCGCCCGCGGCGGAACCCTCGGCGCCCGACCTGTCTGCAATCAGCCTCGATCTGGGCGCGAGCGCCGAACCGTCCGCGCCGTCCGGCGCCGGCTCCTCCGACCCGAAATGGCAGGAGGTCGCCACCAAGCTGGATCTGGCGAAAGCGTATGAAGAGATGGGCGACAAGGACGGCGCGCGCGAGCTTCTCAACGAAGTGATGAAGGACGGCGACGCCGCGCAGAAGGGTCAGGCGCAGCAGTTGCTCGCCAAGCTGGGCTAAGTTCCATCAGGATTGCCCTAGGTCTGGAGTACGACGGCAGTCGGTTCCTCGGCTGGCAGACCCAGCCCGGCGGCGGCGCGGTGCAGGATGCCGTCGAGCGCGCGCTCGCCGGGATCGCCGGCGAAGCGGTGAACGTCACCTGTGCCGGCAGAACCGACCGCGGTGTGCACGCCCGCCTGCAGGTCCTGCACTTCGACACCGCCGCGGAACGTCCGGATTCGGCATGGGTGCGCGGCGTGAACGCGCTGCTCCCGGACACGGTGGCGGTGCTCTGGTCGCGTCGCGTCGATGCCGAATTCCACGCGCGCTACAGCGCGCTCGCGCGGACCTATCGCTACGAGCTGCTCAACCGGCCGGTGCGGCCGGCGCTGGCGGCGACACAGGTCGGCTGGTTCCATCTTCCGCTCGAGCTCGCCCGGATGCGCGCCGCCGCGGCGCATCTCGTCGGCGAGCACGACTTCTCCGCGTTCCGCTCCGCCGAATGCCAGGCGAAATCGCCCGTGCGCACGCTGCGGGCGCTCGAACTCGAGCGGCACGGCGAGCGCATCGATTTCGTGCTGCGCGCGAACGGCTTTCTGCATCATATGGTGCGCAACATCGTCGGCACGCTGGTGTATATCGGCAAGGGCAAGCATCCGCCGGAGTGGGCCGCAGAAGTGCTGCGTTCCGGCAGGCGCTCCGAGGCGGCGCCGACGTTCGGACCAGAGGGTCTCTATCTGGAGAAAATAGAATACGACGCGAGATGGCAATTGCCGCAATGAGCGCCTCATGAGAACCCGGGTCAAGATCTGCGGGATCACGCGTCCGCAGGATGCGCGCGCGGCGGCGGAGGCGGGCGCCGACGCGATCGGGCTGGTGTTCTATCCGCCCAGCCCGCGCTTCCTCGCGGTCGAGCGCGCCGCAGAAATCCGCGACGCGCTGCCGCCTTTCGTGCAGACGGTCGCGCTTTTCGTCAATGCGGATGCGGCGCAGGTGGCGCAAGTGATCGGGCGGGTCAAGCCCGGCATGCTGCAGTTCCACGGCGAGGAGTCGCCGCAGTTCTGCGGACAGTTCGGCGTGCCTTACGTCAAGGCTTGCCGGGTAAAGCAAGGCGTTGATTTGATAGAATACCTGCGGCCGTTTTCAGCCGCGTCGGCGTGGCTCCTCGACAGCTTCGTCGAAGCCTACGGCGGAGTCGGCGAGCGCTTCGACTGGTCGCTGGTGCCGCGCGACCTCGAACGGCCGCTGATCCTGTCGGGCGGGCTCGAGCGAGGCAACGTCGGCGAGGCGGTGCGCCGGCTGCGTCCCTGGGGCGTCGACGTCTCGAGCGGCGTCGAGTCGGCGAAGGGCGTCAAGGATGCCGCGAAAATCGCCGCCTTCATCGCGGAGGTCAGAAATGCGGGTGTATGACTTGCCGGACGGGCGAGGGCACTTCGGCCCCTATGGCGGCGTGTTCGTCGCCGAGACGCTGAGCGCCGCGCTCGACGAGCTGCGCGCGGCATACGAGCGCGCACGGCAGGATGCCGACTTCCAGGCCGAGTTCAGGTACGAGCTGAAGCACTACGTCGGCCGTCCGAGTCCGGTCTATTTCGCGAAAAGACTGACGGAGAAGTGCGGCGGCGCGCGCATCTACATCAAGCGCGAGGACCTGAACCACACCGGCGCTCACAAGATCAACAACACCATCGGCCAGGCGCTGCTCGCGCGCAACATGCGGAAGCCGCGCGTCATCGCCGAGACCGGCGCCGGCATGCACGGCGTCGCCGCCGCGACCGTCGCGGCGCGCTACGGAATGGAGTGCGTCGTCTACATGGGGGTGGATGACGTCAAGCGCCAGGCCGCCAACGTGCACCGCATGGGCGTGCTCGGCGCGAAGGTCGTGCCCGTCGAATCCGGCTCGCGCACGCTGAAAGACGCGCTGAACGAGGCGATGCGCGACTGGGTCACCAACGTCGACAGCACCTTCTACATCATCGGCACGGTGGCGGGGCCGCATCCGTACCCGATGATGGTGCGCGACTTCCAGTCGGTCATCGGCGCCGAGGCCATCGTCCAGATGCAGGAGCTCGCCGGACGGCAGCCCGATGCCGTGCTCGCCTGCGTCGGCGGCGGGTCGAACGCGATGGGCATTTTCTATCCCTACATCGCGCACGAGCAGGTGCGTCTGATCGGCGTCGAGGCGGCGGGCGAGGGTCTCGAGACCGGCCGGCACGCGGCTTCGCTTTGCGCCGGCAAACCGGGCGTTTTGCACGGCAACCGCACCTATCTGCTGCAGGACGTGAACGGGCAGATCGTCGAGACGCATTCGGTGTCGGCGGGGCTCGACTATCCCGGCGTCGGCCCGGAACACGCCTGGCTGAAGGACAGCAAGCGCGCCGAGTATGTCGCCGTCACCGACGAGGAGGCGCTGGCGGCGTTCCACGAGCTGTGCCGCAGCGAAGGCATCATCCCGGCGCTCGAGTCGGCGCACGCGGTGGCGCAGGCGATGAAGATGGCGCCGGGCATGAAGAAGGACGCGATCCTCCTCGTCAATCTCTCCGGCCGCGGCGACAAGGACCTGCACACCGTCGCCGAGCGCTCGGGGAAGAAGCTTTGATGTCGCGCATCCAGGGCCGCTTCGCGGCGCTCGCCCAGGCGAGGCGCAAGGCGTTGATCCCGTACATCACCGCCGGCGATCCGCATCCGTCCCTCACCGTGCCGCTGATGCGCGGGCTGGTCGAGGCCGGCGCCGACATCCTCGAGCTCGGCGTGCCGTTCTCCGATCCGATGGCCGACGGACCGGTCATCCAGCGCGCCGGCGAACGCGCGCTGAAGTTCGGCGTCGGCCTGTCGACGGTGCTGCGCATGGTCGAGGAATTCCGGCGCGCCGACGCCGAGACGCCGGTGGTGCTGATGGGCTATGCCAATCCGGTCGAAGCGATGGGGGTCGAGAACTTCGTCGGCGCGGCGAAAATCGCCGGCGTCGACGGGGTCATCGTCGTCGACTACCCGCCGGAGGAGTGCGAAGAGTTCGCGGCGCTCGCCCGAAAGAACGACATCGATCCGATCTTCCTGCTCGCGCCGACGTCCACCGACAAGCGCATCGGCGAAGTCGCGCGCCTCGGCAGCGGCTACCTGTATTACGTTTCCTTGCGCGGCGTGACCGGGGCGGCCAACATCGATCTTTCCGATGTGGCTGCCCACATCCCGCAGATCCGCAAGGTTACCCGGCTGCCGATCGGCGTAGGCTTCGGCATCCGCGACGCCGATTCGGCGCGCCGCGTGGCGCAGTCGGCCGACGCGGTGGTGATCGGCAGCCGCATCATCCAGGAGATCGAGGCGGGCAGCGCCGACTCGGCGGTTTCCCGCGTGAAAGCGTTCCTCAAACCCATCCGACAGGCGCTCGACAAATGAGCTGGCTGCAAAAACTTCTGCCGCCCAAGATCCAGCGCACGGGCAGTAGCGCGCGCAAGACCGTGCCCGAGGGCCTGTGGACCAAGTGCGCGGCGTGCGACGCGGTGCTCTATAGCACCGACCTCGAGAAGAACCTCAATGTGTGCCCGAAATGCGGCCACCACGAGCGCCTCGGCGCACGGCCGCGGCTCGACGCGCTGCTCGATGCCGACGGGCGCTTCGAGATCGGCTCCGAGGTGATGCCGGTCGATTCGCTGAAGTTCAAGGACTCGCGGCGCTATACCGAGCGCCTGGCCGAGGCGCAGGAGCAGACCGCCGAAGGCGACGCGCTGGTCGTGATGCAGGGCGCGATCAAGGGCCTCGGCGTGGTTTGCGCGGCATTCGAGTTCGACTTCATGGGCGGCTCGATGGGCTCGGTGGTCGGCGAGCGCTTCGTGCGCGGCGTGCGCGTGGCGATCGAGCAGAAGCTGCCGTTCGTATGCGTCAGCGCCTCCGGCGGCGCGCGCATGCAGGAAGGATTGCTGTCGCTGGCGCAGATGGCGAAGACCACCGCCGCGCTCACCGACCTCGCCGAGCGCGGCCTGCCGTTCGTCTCGGTGCTGTCGGACCCCACCATGGGCGGCGTGTCGGCGAGCTTCGCGATGATCGGCGACGTGGTGATCGCCGAGCCGAAGGCCCTGATCGGCTTCGCCGGCCCGCGCGTGATCGAGCAGACCGTGCGGCAGAAACTGCCGGAGGGCTTCCAGCGCGCCGAGTTCCTGCTCGAGAAGGGCGCCATCGACATGATCGTCGACCGCCGCCAGCTGCGCGACAAGCTCCACGGCGTGCTCTCGCTGCTCCTCGCCTTGCCCGCCGACGCGGCGGCGTGACCCTTCTTGCCGACGTCGCGCGCGCCTCGGACGAGGTGGCGCGCACGTCGAGCCGCCTCTCGAAGGTCGCGACGCTGGCCGCGTGCATGAAGCGCTTCGACCCGGCGGAGATCGAGATCGCGATTCCCTACCTGAGCGGAGAGATTCGGCAGGGCAAGCTCGCGATCGGCTACTCCATGCTGCGCTCCGCACGCCCGGTCGCTGCCTCGCCCTCGTTGACGCTGGCGGAGGTCGATGCCGCGTTCGAGGCTCTCAAGGCCGTCAAAGGCAAAGGCGCAGCGCAGCGGCGCGAAGCGCTGCTGAAGAGCCTGCTTGAGAGGGCGACGGAGGAAGAGCAGGACTTTCTGAAACGATTGATCGTCGGCGAGCTTCGGCAAGGCGCCCTCGAAGGCGTCATGCTGGACGCGATCGCCGCGGCGGCGAACCTGCCCGCGGCGGAGGTCCGGCGCGCCGCCACGTTCGCCGGCGGTGTCGCCCAGGTCGCGCGCGCGGCGCTCGCTGGCGGCGCGGCAGCGCTCGGGGCGTTCTCGATTCGCCCGATGCGGCCGGTCCTGCCCATGCTCGCGCAGCCGGCCGAGGACGTGGCGGCGGCGCTGGAGACGCTTGGCACGGCGCTGCTCGAGTGGAAGCTCGACGGCGCCCGCGTGCAGGTCCACAGGTCGGGCGAGGAGGTGCGCGTCTATACGCGCAGCCTCAACGAGGTGACGTCGGCCGTGCCCGAGGTGGTGGAGGTCGTGCGGGCCGCGCCGGCCGCTTCGCTGATCCTCGATGGCGAGGTGATCGCGCTGCGGCCCGATGGGCGGCCGCTGCCTTTCCAGACCACCATGCGGCGGTTCGGCCGCAAGCTCGATGTCGAGAGCCTGCGTCGCGAGCTGCCGCTCTCGGTGTTCTTTTTCGACTGCCTCTATAAGGATGGCGTACCGCTCGTCGACCATCCGGCGCGTGAGCGCAGGCGGATGCTCGAGGCGGTGTTCGCGCAGGTTACGCCGAGCCTCCTCACCGCGGACCTGACGAAAGCACGATCCTTCTACGAAGACGTGCTTGCCCGTGGACATGAAGGAATCATGGCCAAGGCCCCGGACGCGCCGTACGAGGCTGGGCGGCGCGGCGCGAGCTGGTTCAAGGTAAAGCGTGCGCAGACCCTGGACCTGGTGGTGCTCGCCGCGGAGTGGGGGAGCGGCAGGCGCCGCGGCTTGCTCTCCAACCTGCACCTCGGCGCGCGCGACCCCGCGACCGGCGGCTTCGTGATGCTCGGCAAGACGTTCAAGGGACTGAGCGACGAGCTGCTCGCGTGGCAGACGCGCGAGCTGCAGGCACGCGAAGTGCAGCGCGACGACTGGACCGTGCACGTCCGGCCCGAGCTCGTTGTCGAGATCGCCTTCAACGACCTGCAGGAGAGCCCGCACTACCCCGGCGGGCTCGCCTTGCGCTTCGCGCGCGTGAAGCGCTACCGGCCCGACAAGGCGCCAGGCGAAGCGGACACGATTGAAACGGTTCGCAAGATTTACCAGGACAGCCTGAAGTAACCAGCCGGCAACAAACCGGGGGTTGACAGAGATCGGCGGCCGGCCTGATACTGAACCTTATGGTTAAGTATTCAGACGACGACCTGGACACCGTGTTTGCCGCGCTCTCCGACCGTACCCGGCGGCACGTCCTGCAATCGCTCGCCGAAGGGGACTGCCAGGTCACGGAGCTGGCGCGCGAGCACGAGATGTCGCTGCCCGGCTTCATGAAGCACCTGCGCGTGCTCGAGGACGCCGGCCTGATTGCGCGCTCGAAGGAGGGGAGGGTCGTGAGCTGCGAGCTTTCCGCGCAGCCGATGCGGTCCGCTTCCGCCTGGATGTCGCGCTACGAGAAGTTCTGGACCGAGAAGCTCGACTCCCTCGCCCGTTACCTGTACCAGCAAGAGGAGCTGCAAACATGGAACAAGCCCGGCTCGCCGAAAAGCCCTCGCTCAACCTCCAGCGCCGCTACCCCGTTGCGCCGGAAAAAGTCTGGCGGGCCTGGACCGACCCGCAAGCCCTGAGGCTCTGGTGGGGGCCGCGCGGCCCGGAAGCCGTCTCGGTGGTGGAGCTCGACGTCCGCGTCGGCGGCCGCTACCGCATCGTGTTCGGCGGCGCGCAGGGCGTCGAGCACGAGGTGCAGGGCATCTATAAGGAAGTGGTGCCGAATCGCAGGCTGGTCTTCACCTGGACCTGGCCGCGCACCACGCCGGAGCGCGAGTCGCTCGTCACCATCGTGTTCAGGCCCGTGGCGAACGGGACCGAGCTCGACTTCACGCACGCCCAGCACTTCGACGAGACGGTGCGCGACGACCACCAGCGCGGCTGGAGCGAGGCATTCGCCAAGCTGGATCGCTACTTGCGGGACGAGTGAGGATGCAAGACGTGATTCAAGAGCCGCTCGTTCTGACTGGCGCGCATCTCAGGTTCACGCTCCATCCGGTCTTCGATCCGCGCTCGCCCGACGCCTGGCGCGCCGACTTCAAGCGGCTCGCGCGGCTGCTGCAAACCGACTGATCCCAAGGAGGCAACATGTACGTCGATGGATTCGTATTGCCGGTGCCCAAGAAGAATCTCGCCGCCTATCGCCGCATGGCGACCAAGGCCGGAAAGGTGTGGCGCGAGCACGGCGCGCTCGAGTACCGGGAGTGCGTGGCCGACGACGTCAAGCCCGGGAAATGGACTTCGTTCCCGCAGGCGGTGAAGCTGCGGCCGGGCGAGGCGGTCTGGTTCTCGTACGCCGTGTACAGGAATCGCAAGCAGCGCGATCGCGTGATCGCCAAGGTGATGAAGGACAAGCGCCTCGCCGAGATGATGGATCCGAAGAAGCTGCCGTTCGACGGCCGGCGCATGTTCTGGGGCGGCTTCAACGTGATGGTGGATCTGTGAAGCCCTTCGCTCTCTCGCGCCTCTTCGACGCGACGCGCGACAAGGTGTGGCGCTCGTGGACCGAGGCCGAGCGCCTCAGGCAGTGGTGGGGCCCGGCCGGATTCAAGGTGCACACCTGCAAAGTCGATCTGCGGCCCGGCGGCACCTTCCTTTACGGCATGACCGCGCCCGACGGCGCCGACGTGTGGGGCAAGTTCATCTATCGCGAGGTCACGCCGCAGGAGCGACTGGTCTTCATCGTCTCGTTTTCCGACGCGAAGGGCGGCGAGACGCGCCATCCGTGGAACGCGAGCTGGCCGCTGCGCACGCATTCGGTCGTCACATTCGAGGAGCAGCCTGGCGGCAGAACGAAAGTCAGCGTCGAATGGACGCCGGCCGAAGGCTCGAGCGAGCTCGAGCGCAAGACCTTCGACGAGGGCCGCGACGGCATGAAGCAGGGCTGGGGCGGGACCATGGAGCAGTTCAACGCCTACCTGAAGAAGGGCTGAGCGATGATCAAGATCATTCTCGGTGTGCTGGCGGTGGCGATCGCCGCGCTCGCGAGATCGCTCGAGCAATAACCTGGAGAGCCGAATTGGTCGAGAAAGATAAACGCTGGTGGGCGCTGTACGTGCTGTGCGCGGGCGAGCTGATGATCGTCCTCGACACCACGGTGGTGAACGTGGCGCTGCCTTCCATCCGCGAGAGCCTCGCTTTCAGCGAGGCGTCGCTCGTGTGGGTGGTGAACGCGTACATGCTCACCTACGGCGGCTTCCTGCTCCTCGGCGGGCGGCTCGGCGACTACTTCGGCCACCGGCGCCTGTTCCTGCACGGCATTGCGCTATTCACCGCGGCGTCGCTGGTCTGCGGCATCGCCAATTCCCAGTGGCTGCTCATCGCTGCGCGCGCGGTGCAGGGCCTGGGCGGCGCGGTGGTGTCGGCGATCGCGCTGTCGCTCATCATCGATCTCTTCACCGAGGAGGGCGAGCGCGCCAAGGCCATGGGCGTCTACGGATTCGTCTGCGCCGCGGGCGGCAGCCTAGGGGTTCTCGCTGGCGGTCTCCTGACCAGCGCGTTCAACTGGCATTGGGTGTTCCTGGTCAATCTGCCAATCGGCGTCGCCGTATACCTGCTCTGCCGCTCGCTCGTGAGGCACGTACCGGGGAAGGCCGATGGACGGCTCGATTTCGCCGGCGCCGCGCTGATCACCGCCTCCTCGACCCTGGCGGTGTACGGCATCGTCAACGCCAATCTGGCGCTCCTCGCCATCGCCGGTGTGCTGCTTGCCCTGTTCCTGCTCCTGCAGGCGCGCGTGCGGGCGCCGCTCATGCCGCTGCGCTTTTTCAAGCTGCGCAGCATGAACGCCGCCAGTATCGTCGGCGCGCTGTGGGCTGCGTCGATGTTCGCCTGGTTCTTCATCTCGGCCCTGTACATGCAGAAGGACCTCGGCTACACGCCGCTGCAGATCGGCCTCGCGTTCCTGCCGTCCAACCTGATCATGGCGGCGTTCTCGCTCGGCCTGTCGGCGAAGATCGTGATGCGCTTCGGCAATCGCCTGCCGCTCGCCGCCGGCCTCGCGCTGGCGGCGAGCGGCCTCGGCCTGCTCGCGCTTGCCCCTTCCGGCGGCGCGAGCTTCGTCCTGCACGTGCTGCCCTGCATGGTTCTGCTGGGCGTCGGCTGCGGCATGGCGCTGAACCCGATTCTGCTGGTGGCGATGGGCGAGGTGCCGTCGAGCGATTCTGGCCTGGCCTCCGGCGTGGTGAACACCGCATTCATGATGGGCGGCTCGCTCGGCCTGGCGCTGCTCGCGGCGCTCGCGGAAGGCTCCGGCTATCGCGCCGCGTTCATCCTCGCTACGCTCTTCGCCGCGCTCGCTGCGATCCTCAGCGCGGTGCTTCTGCGCAACGACTACCCCACAGAAAGGAGAGATTCATGGGCCTCCCAGTCGTCCACTTCGAAATGATGTCGAAAGACCCGGCCGGCGTGTCCGAGTTCTACGCCGACGTCTTCGGCTGGAAAGTCAGCTTCCACCCCGAGGTCAACTATCGCGTCTTCGAGACCGGCAGCAAGATGGGCATCGGCGGCGGCATCCTGCGGCCCGACCGCGAGGGCCCCTGGCCCGGCAACCAGATCTTCTATGTCGCGGTCGATGACCTCGCCAAGATGAATCGCCGCATCGAGAAAGCGGGCGGCAAGATCCATGTCGAAGAGCAGGAAGTTCCCGGCATGGGCTGGCTTTCGCTCTTTACCGACCCCGAAGGCCGCATGAACGGCCTGTGGAAGCCGATGATGGCGCAGAAGAAGAAGCCGGCGAAGAAAGCGAAGAAGAAATGAACCCGCGCTATGGATGGGTGATGGTGGCGCTCGGCGCCTTCATGACCTGCATCGCGATCGGCGCGATGTTCTCGCTCGCGGTGTTCCTGCAGCCGATCACCGAGTCGACGGGCTGGTCGCACACCGCGGTGTCCGCCGCCATGACCATCGGCTTTCTCGCGATGGGCGCCGCCGGCTTCGGCTGGGGCGCGCTGAGCGACCGCATCGGCCCGCGCGTCGTCGTGCTGGCCGGCGCGGTGCTGCTGGGTCTGGGTCTTTTCCTCGCCAGCCGCGCGCAGACTCCGCTGCAGTTCCAGCTCGCGTTCGGCCTGCTGGTCGGCATCGCGCTCGGCAGCTTCTTCTCGCCGATGATCGCCGCGGTCATGGGCTGGATGACGAGCCATCGCGGCCTCGCGGTGGCGCTGGTCTCGGTCGGCGTCGGCGTCGCGCCGATGACCATGTCG
>Ga0335084_10004420_pt1 | contig 13828 bp, 8 predicted proteins | sample Lox_Sample_44_FD_206721 | JGI IMG/M metagenome (GOLD analysis project Ga0335084, IMG submission 206721) | Soil microbial communities from Loxahatchee National Wildlife Refuge, Florida, United States - Lox_Sample_4.4 | ecosystem: Environmental > Terrestrial > Soil > Wetlands | place: USA: Florida... | reverse complement strand
CCGCAACGTCTTCGGCTTCGTGTTCCAGCGTTACAACCTCCTCGGCACCGCGAGCGCCGTCGAGAATGTCGAGATGCCCGCGGTCTATGCCGGCGTCGGCCACCGTGACCGGATTGCGCGGGCCAAGTTGCTGCTCGAGCGCCTCGGGCTCGCGGATCGCAGCCATCATCGGCCGAGCCAACTCTCCGGCGGCCAGCAGCAGCGCGTCTCGATCGCTCGGGCCTTGATGAACGGCGCCGAGGTGATCCTAGCCGACGAACCCACCGGCGCGCTCGACAGCCGAAGCGGAACCGAGGTCCTGGAACTGCTCGACCAGCTGCACCGGGAAGGCCACACCATCCTCCTGATCACGCACGATCAGGCGATTGCGAGCCGGGCCCAGCGCGTGATCCGAATCCATGACGGCCGTATCGTGGCCGACAGCGGGCGGCGCATCGCCGGCCTCGGGAACGCCGAGCCGGCCCAGGGCGTGAGGGCGGACGGCCACGGAACGGCGCCGGCCTTCCTCGAGGCCGTCAAGATGGCATTGCGTTCGCTGCGCGTGAACCTGTTCCGAACGATCCTGACCCTGCTCGGTATCGTCATCGGCGTGGCCTCCGTCGTCACCATGCTGGCCGTCGGCGACGGCAGCCGTCAGGTGGTGATCGACCGGATCTCGGCCATGGGCACCAATCTGCTGCTGATCCGCCCCGGCGGCCCAAACATTCGCAGCAGCGGCGACAACGCGACGCTGATACCGGATGATGCCGCGGCGATCGCGCGTCTACCCAACGTGCTCCACGCCGCCCCGGAGCGCAACGGCAGCGTCACGCTGCGCTTCGGCGATCAGGACTATGCAACGGTCATCCACGGCACCTGGCCTGGCTTCACGGCAGTGCACGACTGGCCGGTCGAACAGGGCGCGTTCTTCACCGAGGAGGACCTGCGCAGCTATGCTCCCGTCATCGTCCTCGGCCGCACGGTCGTGACCAACCTGTTCGGTGAGGGCGTCGATCCGGTCGGCCGCTATGTGCTTGTCAAAAACATTCCCTTCGAGGTTATCGGCGTCATGTCCGTCAAGGGCGCCACGCCCAGCGGTGCCGATTTCGATGACATCGCCTGCGTGCCGCTCTCGACCGGCCTGATGCGGATCTTCGGCAAGAACTATGTCAACATCATCACGGCCCAGGTCGCCGATGTCTCGCAGATCGACGCCACCCAGGCTGCGATCACACGGATGCTGATCCAGCGTCACCGCACCGAGAATTTCCAGATCCGGAACATGGCGTCGATCCTCGACACGGTCTCGCAGACGGCGGGAACTCTGACCGCGCTGCTGGGATCGGTCGCCGCCATCTCGCTCCTGGTGGGCGGCATTGGCGTCATGAACATCATGTTGGTCAATGTCACCGAAAGGACCCGCGAGATCGGCCTGCGCATGGCGACGGGTGCGAGAACGCGGGACATCCTGCTCCAGTTCAACGCCGAGGCAGTGGTGGTCTGCGGCATCGGCGGAGCGATCGGCGTGGCCTTAGGCATCCTTGCCAGCCGCGTCGCGCATGGTCTTGGCCTGCCCATCACCCTGTCGGCGCCGCCGGCACTCATGGCCTTCGCCTGTGCCTTTCTGACCGGCGTCGTCTTCGGTTATCTCCCGGCGCGAAAGGCGGCTCGTCTCGACCCCGTCGTCGCACTCGCCTCGGAATGAGCCCGTCAATGCCGCCCCGGGCGACCGCCCGCGCGATCGTGGGCCTGGCCGGCTTGGCGTTGCTGCTCGGCGCCTGCAGCCTCGTGCCCGACTATCAGCGCCCCATCGTGGCGACGCCGGCGAGCTGGCACAGCGATACCGGCCCCGCCGCGGCCGCGCCGGGCGACAAATGGTGGGCCGCCTTCGGCAGCGACGAGCTCGACCGCCTGATGGCCACGGCTCGGGCCGACAACCACGATCTGCTGGCGGCGATGCGGCGCATCGACGAGGCACGCGCCCAAGTCCTCACCGCTCGTGCTCCGTTGCTGCCGACGCTCGATGCCAATGCCGGTGCCAGCCGCACCACCACGCCTTCGACGGGAACCGACAATGACTCCTATCGAGCCACGCTCACCGTCGGTTACGAGCTCGATCTCTGGGGCAAGAACCGTGCCGCCCTCGCGGCCGCCCAGGCGACGGCCCAGGCGAGCGTCTACGACGCGGCCAGCACCGATCTGGTGCTCCAGGGCGACGTCGCCTCGACCTATCTGAACATCCTGGCCCTCGCCGACCGTGTCGCCGTGGCAAAATCCAACCTGGCGGCGTCGCAAGATACCCTGCAGATCGTCGAGACTCGCTTCGACGAAGGCGCCGCCTCGGCGCTCGACGTCGCCCAGCAGCGCCAGCAGGTCGCCTCCGTCACCGCCACCATCCCCGCCCTCGACGGACAGGCACGTCAGGACCAGGCGGCCCTCGCCGTGCTGCTGGGCATGACTCCCGGTTCGTTCAATATCCAGGGCAACACGCTTGCCGCCATCCAGATGCCGCAGATCGCGCCCGGGTTGCCTTCCACGCTTCTCGAGCGCCGCCCGGATGTGCGCAAGGCCGAAGAGGACCTGATCGCGGCCAATGCCAATATCGGCGTCGCGCGCGCCGCCTTTCTGCCCAGCATTGAGCTTACCGGCTCGGGTGGCATCGCCAGCTCGGCGCTCGAGGCGCTGGTCAGGCCGGACGCCGCCTTCTATAGCCTGGCCTCTTCGCTGGTCGCTCCGATCTTCGAGGGCGGGGCGCTCCAGGGCCAGCTGGATTTCGCCAAGGCGCGCTATCTCGAGCTGGTTCAGACCTACCAGCAGACGGCACTGACGGCCTTTCGTGACGTCGAGGATGCGCTCGCGGCCGAGCGCAGCGCCGCCGGCCAGGTCGCGGCCCTGCAGGAATCCGTCACCCAGGCGCGCGACGCGCACCGTCTGGCCGACCTGCTCTATCAGTCGGGCGCCGTCGACCTGCTGACGGTGCTGGACACCCAACGCGCCCAGCTCCAGGCCGAGGACAGCCTGGTCCAGGCCGAGCTCACGCAATTGACGGCCATGGTCGACTTGGCCAAGGCCCTGGGTGGCGGCTGGCAGGACACACAGGTCGCGGGAAAGTGACCGGGCGCCGGCTCAGGCCGGCGGATCGGCCTGGATGCAAGCAACCCCTTTGCTCAATTCGGCCGTCCGGAACGGCTTTGCCGGGAGCTCGGAATCGACGTCGAGGCCGTGGCCGGGCAGTGAGTCCTTTTCGGCGAAGCCCGAGATGAACAGCAGCTTCAGCCTCCGTAGGAGGTCAAGCCCACGAGAACTGCCCTCAGAACCGGACCGGTAACGAGGCGATTCAGGAGATGCTGAACCCGGTCGACAAGCAGACGAGCACGCTGGCGACTTGCGTGGGAGCCCCCCTGGAAAGTTGTTGAGCTGGAAGAATCGGATGTGACTGATTGTCGAACGCCCGAACCGAAGCCAGGGGGTGCTCGATGTGAACGCCTGAACATCGCCGCGGCGCAGAACGGCACGGGTTGCGTGATCCCGGCGATCTCACGGATGCCGAATGGGCTCCGGAGCGAGCCGCCCGGGCCGCAGTCCGAAGCGATCGGTCGTTCGGTCGATCATGGTCTTCGCGGCACCGCCTTCGGCATGGCGAACCGCGCGTGAGGCCTCAACATCGACAATGACCGCCGAACGCACATCGACCAATTAGTTGTCGGCATAGGCAAAGAAAGCTGGGCTACGCAGTGCTCCGGTCCATTGCGCCGCCGGGTCCAACTGCGAGACGGACTTCGACCTGACGTCGACTGACCTCCATTGGCCGGCCTTCCGAAAGATCGGCTTCCTGCGCGCTGTGCGCGCCTTCCAGCAGCGCCGCCGGCGCTTCGGGCGATGACGATCGAGAGGCCGCCACCCCGCCCGCTGCAGATCGCGCAACTGCGTGGCCATAATGCTTCCGCGAAACTGCGCCCAAATGAGCGAGGGGGAGCTCAGTGTTTTCACGGTGGAACGACAGATACCGGCCGCGGACGCACAAGTGAGGGCTGCCGACCGACGCTTTGACTTGCGAGAGAGGTTGGTGAGGGTTCTCGCCAGGCTCGGGCCGACAGTTGCGATTTCAGTAGTCCGACCGGACGGTGTTGCGCGCTCTCTCGAGCCAGCTCCAGGCCCGGGCCGATCCATTACAGGGCAACCCCCCTTTCGTTCCTAGCCAGGCTGGCAGGTAGTTCATTGCGCGCAAGCAATGCTCGCCTTGCATTCGAAATCTGAGCGACGCTGCCGACGTCTTGATCCTTGCGTCAACACGCCTCGCAGACGAGTGCGTCAATCGCTGATCAGAAAGCCTCTAAAGGCACAATCGGAATCGATGCAAGACGCCGATTGGCGCTGGCTCGGGCTTTCCGAGAGTTATCCACAGAATTCGGTTTCGTCCGCTCATGGCACCCGTGCCGGCTGCCGCGTAAATGCCACCGGACCGGCGTCAGGCTCCATGATTTACCAAATCTTAACTTGGCATGCGCTTTGCTTGTCTGACCGCGAGCACCCGACGCGCGGTTCGCGAGCAGAAGTTGCGTTCCGGTCGCGATCGGCTCTCCTGGCTGGCTCCGGGTCCGGTCGATAGTTTGGTGATTTGCGCGCAAAGCGCGAGAGGCGATTATGTGGCTGCTGGCATTCGCGATGTTGGCTCTGATCATTGGCGCCGATCTTCGAGAGCGCGGGCGTGAGCTCTGCTGCGTCGGGGTATATGACGGCGCAGCCGATCAAATCGGCCAAGATGCAAACGCTGTTGGCGCTTGGATTGGCGTCGCCGGAGGGGTCTGCCTGAATATCGCCGTTTGGCGATTGTTCTAGCGCGCATATTCCGCCGACCGCCTGACGGCTGGAAAGATCTGGGCCGCCCGCGCCGCCTGAGGGGTTGCGAGCGTCGCTGCCCCCCATCTGCGATCGATGCGCCAGAACCAGTTTCTTCGGCGCGCCATTCAACCGAGCTTGGTTCCGACCGGCTCCGCAAGGCCCCGAAGGGTGTCGCGACAGCTGTACCGCCCGCTTCGTGCGCTCGGTTCCGCCGCTCCGGAGCCTACGGGCTCGCCGACAACGGGCGAGCAGAACACGGAAGCGCAAGAGCCGGTTAGGCTCACTGGGCCGCAGCCACAGGAACATGGGAATGCCCATCATGAGGCTCTGTTGACCAAGGTCCTGCCACTTTCCCACCGCCTCGCTTGCCATGTCGGAAGCCAGTACGCCGCGCTTTCCGCGGGCCGGGTTTGTTCTCGACTGCGATTGAAGCACGCCTCAGCGTGGTAGCGGGCGGCACATTCTTTCGGTTCCTGCTCTCCCCGGGGTTCCTAGGCCTGACTGGTCTACCTCCGGAAGATTCCGCAACGCCAGCTCGCGGCGCCCTCGCTGCATCGATTGAGACGGAAGGTTTGGCTCCGGCAAAGATGTAAAATAATCTTACATTCTTGCTGTGAGGGCGTGATGACGTGGGCCCCTTTTCTCACCCAGCGATGAGGAGAGCCTGTTCGTCATTTGAGCCTGTCTGGCTCGGTGGTGCAACGGGACGGGGCGCGGAGCCCTCGAGCGAGCGCAGCGTCCCGTCCCGTTGCATCGCGCGAACGCTGAGCGTGACATAGGTCGCCGGCTGCAGGTTTCCAATCGCGCTGTGCGGCCGGGCGGTGTTGTGGTCGGGCCGCCAGGGCTGCGCGGGCATGAGCGAGCGAGGCGAACCGTCCGCGCGATCCATAACACACCCTCCCCGAACATGCGGTCGTTCCGTCCGGTAGCGCCCGGATCGCTCGATTTGCCAGCACAAAGCCCGGCGATCCGTCCGCGTTGCTCGTCGCTCGGTTCCAACTTTATTTCCCCTGCCAACGCTGCGTCCTCTGAATCTGCAGTCTTGAATCACAAACCCGCACCAAGGTGATTCTGATTGTCAGCAAGACCTAGCGCCAGATCGCCCTTGTTGTGTGATACCGGATGGGGCGCCAACCATATGCGGGCGACCGGATCTGGCGGCGTGAGGGGCTGAGGTCTCCGGCCAGGCAAACGCGACCCGCGCGCCTCCCGCTTCAAGATTGCTCCGGTTTTCGGCGAGGCCAAGCGGCCCATGAGAATCCGCGGGCGGACGCTCTGGATCGAGAAGGCCGGCTCTGGATAGGGCGGCTGTAACGGATCCTTCAAGGATGGCTCGAGGATGAGCGGCTCGGACGTTCGCGCAGTCGAGCTCCGGTTCCGTTGCGCCTCGATCATGCATCCGCATCGAGTCACGAGCGCCTCGAAGCCGACATTCGAACCAGACCTCTCAGCAGCGGCAGATCGATGGCTCGCCAAGAAAAGCCTCGCTTTGCCCGTTATGGTTAACAACCGCGTGACAACTGTCCGACGGTTGATCGCATGGGTCCGGTGTCGAGCGTGTGGGATGAACATCAAATGGGCGCGACCGCCAAGTCGGGATTCGCCAAATGACGGGTGGCCGTGTAGATTGGTGTTCCGATACGGGCGGTCCTGCGAGGCAGCAGCTGTGGCGGCAGTATCTCCATGAACTACATCGATTTTTTCGGGCTCCGCGCGTCCCCTTTCAATCTGACGCCGGATCTCAAGTTCTACTTCCGAAGCGAGCCGCAACGCCGGGCGCTGTCCTATCTGAATTTTGGCCTGAGCAAGGGCGAGGGCTTTGTGGTGATCACCGGCGAGATCGGCGCCGGCAAGAGCCTGTTCATCGAGTATTTTCTGCACAATCTGCCCAAGCAGCGTGCCGTAACAGCGACCATTTCCAGCACACAGTTCGAAGCCGACAGCATCTTGCGGATGGTCGCGTCCGCTTTCGGCCTGCGCGAGGAGAAGGCCGAAAAGGCGGTCGTGTTCCGCAATCTCGAGGCTTTCCTCCTCGAGACCCACCGGAGGAATGCACGGACAATATTGATCGTGGACGAGGCGCAAGGTCTGCCGATTTCGGCGTTGGAGGAGCTCCGCATGCTCTCCAATCTCAATCGCCAGAACCGATCGTTGCTGCAGATCTTCCTGGTCGGACAACCGGGGCTTCGCAGAAAGCTGGCGAGCGCGAGTTTGGAGCAACTGCGTCAACGCATCATTGCAATCTATCATCTCGCGCCCCTCAGCGAAGCCGAGGCAAAGCAGTACATCCTGCATCGACTGCGGGTCGCCGGCTGGCACAATGATCCGGCACTGGCCGAAGAATGGTTCTCCGCAGTCTATCGGGAAACGCGCGGTGTCCCGCGCCTCATCAACAACCTGTGCGACCGTCTCTTGTGGCATGCCTTTGTCGAGGAAAAGCATGCCGTCGGCGAAGAGGACGTCGAGCTCGTTGCTCAGGACATGAAGCTCGATGCGGAAGGGCTGTCATTGGACTTCGACCCGAATCCGGACCTGGCGCCCCCCGGGGAACCGTCAGCCGAGGCGGAGGTCAGGCCCCTGAAACAGGCGGCATCCGGCTCCGATCGGGTCGTCGACTTCAGAAACCCAAACGAAAGGGAAAAGTAGCGCCCTCGAGTCCGGGCATGCGTCTTGGGCGCGCGCTGCAGCCGTTCGTCAACAGCAAAATGCCCCAGCGCAACCTGTAAGTTCCACGCCGCGACGAAGGAAACGAGCCAGTGGACAAGCCCGCAACTGCGACCGCCGGCGCGATGACCGTCGATGTGGAGGACTATTTTCAAGTTGCCGCGTTCGCAGGCCAAGTGGGCCGCGAAGACTGGAGCAACCTTCCCTGCCGCATCGAACGGAATCTTGACGCGATACTCGCGATGTTCGCCGAGCATGGCGCGACAGCCACGTTTTTCACCCTGGGCTGGATCGCCGAGCGCTATCCGAAAGCGATCCGGGAGATCGTTGACAACGGGCATGAACTGGCCAGCCACGGCTACGAGCACGTTAAGGTGCATGCTCAGCAGCCAGACGCCTTCCGTGACGATGTGCGGCGAACGAAAGCCATTCTGGAGGACATCGGCGGGCAGCGAGTGAAGGGATATCGCGCCGCCAGCTTCTCGATCGACGAAAGCTCGCCCTGGGCCTTCGATATTCTGGCAGAGGAGGGCTACGGCTACAGTTCGAGCACCTATCCCATCAGCCACGATCACTATGGAATGCCGAACGGAGAGCGCTTCGCCCACCGCCCCAGTGAGCGACATATGCTCCTGGAAGTGCCCATCTCGACCGTGAAGCTGTTTGATCGCAACATTCCCAGCGGCGGCGGCGGCTATTTTCGCCTCTTGCCTTGCGGATTCTCCCGCTGGGCCTTGCGTCGAATCTCCGAGAAAGAGCGAAAACCAGTCGTTTTCTACTTCCATCCCTGGGAAATCGATCCAGAGCAGCCGCGCATTCAGGGCATTCCCTTTCGCTCGCAGTTTCGACATTACGTCAATCTGAGCAAGATGGAACGCCGGCTGCGTGCCATATTGGGAGAGTTTCGGTGGGACCGGATGGACCGAGTGTTTCTCGATGGCCTGCACGGTGAATGATGCCACGTGATGCGGCCGACGAACTCCATGTTGGCTGCCTGCGACAGGCCAACGATCCGGAGTGGGACAACTTCGTCAGGACACAGCCGCTCGCGACATTCTTCCACCTGTCGGGCTGGAAGGCCGTCATTGAGGAGAGCCTGGGTCACGTCTGCCACTATCTCCTTGCGCGGCAGGGGACAAGGGTTGTCGGCATTCTGCCGCTGACGCATGTGCGCAGCAGGCTCTTCGGCAACAGCCTCATATCGAATGGCTTCTGTGTCTATGGCGGACCCGTGAGCGACACTCCGGCTGCGCTGCAGGCATTGGACGCGGCGGCCATCGAACTGGCCAAGGATCTGCGGGTCGAGCGAGTCGAATATCGCCTGCGTCGGCCCCTGCACCCGGGCTGGCACTGCAATCGCGAGACCTATGTCACCTTCCGCAAGGAACTCGACCGGGATCCGAGGAAAGAGCTGTTGGCGATTCCGCGCAAGCAGAGAGCCATGGTGCGCAAGGGTATCGATCGCGGGCTCGAAGGAGTGGTCGACCAGGATGTGCGCCGGTTCTATCCTCTTTATGCTGAAAGCGTTCGCAATCTCGGCACGCCGGTTCTCAGCAGGCGCTATTTCGAATGCCTGAAATCGGTCTTCGCAAAGGAAAGCGAGATCATCACGGTCCTCCACGCTGGACAACCCATGGCAAGCGTTCTCTCGTTTTTTTTCCGAGACGAGGTCCTGCCCTACTACGGCGGGGGCAGCAGTGCGGCGCGCCAGTGCGCCGCAAACGACTTCATGTATTGGGAAGTGATGCGCCGCGCCTGCGAGGCGGGGCTGCGCCTCTTCGACTTCGGACGGAGCAAGGTCGGGACCGGCTCATTTGCGTTCAAACGACACTGGGGATTTGCCCCGGAGCCATTGCACTATGAAAACTATCTGCTGCGGACCGCCAAGGTACCTGAAATCAATCCATTAAATCCGAAATATGCCCTTATGGTTGCTACCTGGAAGCGATTGCCATTGGGCTTGGCCAACGTCATCGGGCCGTTCGTGGCGCGGGAACTCGCCTAGATGCAGAAATCGGCTCCAATTCCTGCGCACGAAGCCACCGGTAGGAGGATCGAGCCGCCAGCCTTCAATTCTTCTGCCCGAGGCGATGAGGCCGCGGCACCGAGCGCCTCTTCGGCTCTTGGCGATTCACGAACGATGAGCTGGCTACACCGGGCTTGGCGCCGCCCATGGATGCGCAGCCTCCTTGTTTTCGCAACCTGTTCCATCCTGCTGCTTTGGGCGTTCCGGTCCGCGATCCTCGCGGCTGTCCATGTATGGAGCACGTCCGGGACCTATGGTCACGGCTTCCTTGTCTTTCCGATCATTCTGTTTCTATTTTGGCGACTGCGCCATCATCTAGCGAAACTGCAGCCCAAGGCCGCGCCATGGGCTCTGGTACTCGTCGCCGGCGCGATATTGTGCTGGATCATCGGCGACTTGACCAATTTGCAGGTCGTGGAACAGCTCGCGTTTGTAGCCCTCTGGCAATCCTTGTTCCTGCTTCTGTTCGGCTGGCGCGTCACCAGAGCGTCGCTTTTTCCTCTGGCATATCTCTATCTGGCGGTGCCGCTCGGACTCTCGCTCATCCCTGCGCTCCAGCACACAACCGCTCAAATCGTCGTCCGCCTGCTCCGCCTCAGCGGAGTCCCGGTGTTCCTCGAGGGCTTTCAAATCGAGATTCCAACAGCAAGCTTTCTTGTCGCGGAGGCCTGCTCCGGCATTCGTTATCTGATTGTCTGCATCGCCCTCGGCATTCTGGCGGCCCACCTGTTCTTCCGCTCGTGGCCACGGCGAGCTCTGTTTGTTGCGTTGGCGATGCTTGTACCCATTTTCGCCAACGGCATCCGCGCCTACGGCATCGTCATGTTCGCTCGCTATGGCTATGCCGACCTCGCTCACAATTTCGACCACGTGATCTATGGATTCATTTTTCTCAGCGTCGTCACTCTGTCTCTCCTGGGCCTCGGGGCCCTGCTCCGCGAGAGCCGTCAAATGCCGCATTTCGGCGTCCCGCATCGTACCGCTTCTCTCCCCGTCGCCGGCCGCGTTGAAACCACGACCACCGGCAGTCTTGCCCAGGTCCTTTGCGCGGTCGTCGCATTGGTTCTTGTCTTTTCGGTGCAAGCCTGGACCAGCCAAGCCAAAGCTCCACCTGCAAACCTGGTCGTAAGCCTCCGCGGACCGGCTGGCGATCCTCCATGGATGCCAGACGGCGGGGCGCCGGTCTGGAGCCCGACATTTCAGGGAACGGACGCCAAGCTCCAGCAAAGCTATCGGCTCGGCGAGAAGCGCGTCGACCTCTTTGTTGGTTACTACGTCTACGAACGTGACGGCGCCAAGGCGGTGAGTGGCCTCAACACGATGACAGGCGGCAAGGATGGCAAAATACTGAGCTCGAGGCAGTTGAAATTGCAGATCGCCGGCATCGCCCTTCCGATCAATGAGCTCATCATTCTGCATAGTGGCCGGCCCTTCCTGGTTTGGTATTGGTACCGGATCGGGGGCGAAAATACGAACTCGCCGCTGGTCGAAAAGCTGCTACAATTTAAAGCAGTCGCAACAGGCAGCGAGCGTGCCGCCGCAGTCATTGCGGTAAGCACCGAGCTGTCGGAAAATGCGGAAGAGACAGCGGCTCTGCTGCGCGCTTTCTTGCAGCAAGGCTTCGACGGCAGCGGCGCCTTGTTCCAAGTTGAACCGTCGTCGGCGGCCGCTGCTATGAGCGAACTCCAGCCCGCGCAAGATCCGGCGGGGGGAGGAGGCAATCCGTGACATCCTGGAAGAAGCGAGCGTAGACGACGATGTGCGGACTGGCGGGAATCTTCGACAGCAGGGATCGACGGCCCGTCGACCGCGACCTCCTGACCGCCATGACCGACAGTCTCACCCATCGCGGCCCGGATGGTGCCGGATTCTACGTTGCCGAAGGCATCGGGCTCGGCCACCGACGCCTGTCGATCATCGATCTTGCAGGCGGGCATCAACCCCTATTCAACGAAGACCACAGCGTCGCGGTGGTCTATAACGGCGAGATCTACAATTTCCGGGAGCTGGCATCGCAGCTCCGCGCCCTGGGTCATCAGTTTCGCACGGTGTGCGATACCGAGGTCGTGGTGCATGCCTGGGAGCAGTGGGGGCCTGATAGCGTCAAGCGCTTCCGCGGCATGTTTGCCTTTGCCTTGTGGGACAACAACGCGAAGACGTTGTTCCTGGCCCGGGATCGTCTCGGCATCAAGCCGCTCTACTACGCAGCGCTGCCCGATGGGCGGGTGATCTTCGGATCGGAGATGAAGGCGCTGTTGTGCGAGCCCAACCTCGAGCGGCGCTTCGACATCCAGGCCATCGATGATTATTTCGCTTTCGGCTACGTGCCGGACCCGAAATCGATCTACGAGTCTGTGCGCAAGTTGCCGCCGGCCCACACGCTGGTCTGGAAGCGCGGTGCACCGACACCCCGTCCGCAGCAATACTGGGAGATCGGATTCCACGCGAACTCCCGGCTCAGCGAGGCGGATGCCTGTAACGAGCTCCGCGAACGCATGGGCGAAGCCGTCAGGATGCACCTCGTGTCGGATGTCCCACTCGGCGCATTCCTTTCGGGCGGCGTTGATTCCAGCAGCGTCGTCAGCATGATGGCGGAGCATTCCCCAACCGCGGTCAATACCTGCTCGATTGGATTCGATGTCTCGGGTTTCGACGAAACGCAACATGCGGAGCTGGTTGCAAGGCGCCTGAAGACCGATCACCGTACGCGCCATGTCACGGCAAATTCCTTCGAGCTGATCGAGAATGTTTCGCGCTTCTACGACGAACCATTTGCCGACAGCTCCGCGATGCCGACCTATCAGGTGTGCCGACTGGCACGCGAGAAGGTGACGGTAGCTCTGTCGGGCGACGGTGGCGACGAGGCCTTTGCCGGTTATCGCCGCTATCGGTGGCATCATTATGAGGAGCTGGTACGCGGCGTTCTGCCGAAGCATCTCCGCCAACCGATCTTCTCGCTGCTGGGCCAACTCTATCCGAAGCTGGACTGGGCTCCTCGCCCTCTGCGAGCCAAGGCGACCTTGCAGGCCCTGGCATGGGACAGCGTCGAAGGCTATTTCCACAGCGTCTCGATCCTGGGAGATCGCCTGCGCCGCCGTCTGTACTCCACGCGGATGCTGCGGGACCTCCAAGGCTATCATCCCCGCAGCATATTGGAGGAGGTCTTCAACCATGCCCCTGCCGAGCACCATCTCGACCGGGTCCAGTACGCGGACATGAAGACCTACCTGCCCGGCGACATCCTCACGAAGGTCGATCGCGCCAGCATGGCGACTTCTCTCGAGGTCCGCGTGCCGCTCCTCGATCATGAGCTGCTCGAATGGGCAGCCACCTTGCCGCCGGCATTCCGGCTGAGGGGCCGCGAAGGAAAGTACCTGCTGAAGAAGGCGATGGAGGGTCGCTTGCCGCACGAGATCCTGTATCGCGAAAAGATGGGCTTCTCCGTTCCTTTGGCGAATTGGTTCCGCGGGCCACTGCGCGAGACCGTGCGGCGCCGGCTGACCGAAGGCGGTCTCAACGAGTGCGACATCTTCGACATGCGTTTCGTCCGGCGCCTTCTGGATGAGCATTGCAGCGGCATCAGCGACCACAGCGCGGCGATTTGGGCCCTGCTGATGTTCGAGTCTTTCCTGGGCAACCTGCATCTCAAGAGCTCGGCTGACACGACTCCCAGGCGCCAGACGGTCGACAAGCGCATCTGGCTCGACCAGGGCGCATCCCTTTCCGCCTAGCCGCTCAACCCGCATACTCCACTGTCATTGGCGTAACCCGAGGTCCAAAGGCGCCTCACGCGGAGGCGCCTCGCGACCACGCATCTGGGACTCAGCGATGCTCTACGCGGTCATTAAGTTGGTGGTCCTGCCGCCGACATGCTTCTTCCTCCTCTTCCTCATCGGCTGGATCTTGAAGTGGTGGCGACCAACGCTCGGCCGATGCTTTCTCTGGGCCCTCTTTGTCATCGTCTATCTCACCACCACGCCCTTTGCCGCCGGCGAGTTGATGGCACCGCTAGAGCGCTACCCGGCGCTCAATCTGGAAAGGCCCGACCTCGACGTCGGAGCCATTGTGGTCCTCGGCGCCGGGGTCGATTTCAGCGCCCCTGAGTACTGGGACCCGGGCGCACCGTCCTTTGGCGTTGACGTTGCCGATTCGCTGGGCCTGCAACGGCTTGCCTATGCCGCCTATCTCTCCAGGGCCACGGGCCTGCCGATCGTGCTGAGCGGCGGCGCCAGCGGATCTTCCAATGGCCGCACGATCGCCGAGGCCATGAACGTGACCTTGACGCGCGATTTCGGGCTCCCGGCGCGCTGGTTGGAA
>Ga0335084_10004419_pt1 | contig 13828 bp, 5 predicted proteins | sample Lox_Sample_44_FD_206721 | JGI IMG/M metagenome (GOLD analysis project Ga0335084, IMG submission 206721) | Soil microbial communities from Loxahatchee National Wildlife Refuge, Florida, United States - Lox_Sample_4.4 | ecosystem: Environmental > Terrestrial > Soil > Wetlands | place: USA: Florida... | reverse complement strand
CGGAAGCGCCGGCGCCGCGGGCCTGCTTGCGGACCTTCTTGAGGAAGGTCTTGGTGCAGCGGCCGTGCGTGCCCTCGTGGTTCACGATCTCCGCGACGAGGCGCGTCTTGGCGTCCGCCCCGAGCGCGGCGCTGGCGTTCACCTCGCGGGCGAGCTGCACGCCCTCCGGGGTGACGGGCACCTTGGGACCCGCCGGCGCCGCGACCGGCGCGCGGTAATGCGACGGCTTCGTCTTGGTGACGTCGTGGAAGCGCGGCGCGTCCTCGGCGCGGCGGCCTGAGCCGTGGCAGCTCGGACACGTCGCCGTGCTGCCGCCGAGGGCGTTGCCGATCCGTCCGTCTCCACCGCACGTCCGGCAGGTCTCACCTTCCATCGAGCGCTCGGTCGGCCGTCACGCCTGGAGGGGTCAGCTGGTTCGCGAACATGCCGCTGCTGTAACACATCGTGGCCGCCGCCGCTCTCGCGCCGGACCGGGTCCCGCCGCCGGGCGAGCGCGCCGGCTCCCTACGCCCCCCGCAGGTTCCGCTCCACCAGCGCGAGGATCGCCGCCACGTCCTCCGACGCCTCCACCGCCCCCGGCACCGGGTGCGCGTGCTGCGCCAGGTCCTTCGCGAGCAGCGCGAGCAGGTAGCGCAGCCGCGAGCGCGCCTCGCCCTTCAGCGCGAGGTAGTCCTCGTGCATCTGGTTCACCTCCCAGCGCTGCCCGTCGAAGCGGCTCCGCCAGGTCTCGCCCGGCGCGTCCACCAGGCTCGGCTCCGGGATGCCCAGGCCGGTCTCGTCGGGCCTCGGCTCCACCACCTCGACGGCGGCCTCCCCGTCGGCGGTGCGCCCGTCCTTCTCCGCCCTGACGCGCAGCCGCGCCGTCGCGCCGGCGCGGACGGAGGCCTCGGCGGCGACCGCCGGTCGAGGGCCCTCGCCGTGCACGGCGAGGCCGGCGCCCTCGACGGACCACCGGTGGCTCACGCCCTCCCGGATCACCCGGCCGTCGGCGTCGCGCGCCTCGGCACGGGCGCGGTGCTCGTGCCCGGGCGCCACCTCGATCGGATCCGGGACGATGCGCACCGACGCGAGCGGCCCGGCGGGGAAGAGCTCCGGCTGTGCCATCGGCGCCAGCTCCGGCTCGCCCTCCGCCGGTGCGCCGCGCCCGCCTCCGTCGCCCTCGCCGCCACCGCTCCCGCCGCGGACGTCCGGCAGGTCGTACTGGGGAAGGCGCGTGCGAAGTCCGCGGAGCGCCCGGCGCAGGTCCTCCACCACCTGCCGGTCGGCGACGGCGCGACGCTCCCGCTCGAGTCGCCGCAGCTCGCCGAGCACGCCCGCCGCGAGCTTCCGCATCGCGTCCGCGAACGCCTGCGCCGCGTCGTTGGGCACGACCCCGCGCCGCGACCCGGGCGGCACCGTGAACCCGGGGAACTCGACCAGCCCCGCCAGCTCCGAGCCGACCCACGGCGGCTCGGCGAGGTCGAGCGCGTGCAGGTCGGCGAGGTCGTCCGCGACGAGCGTCCCCGCGCAGCTCACCTGCACCGCGGGCCGCTCCGCCCCGCGCGCCAGGTACAGCTCGATGCGGGCCGGCGGGTGACCTTCCACCGGCCACTCCTCCGGGACGCTCAGCCGCTCGCCCGTGAACGGCTTCGGCGCGACGGCGAACCGCTTCTGCGCGAGTCCCCGCGCCATCGCGTCGCGGATCTCCACCTCCGCGCCGGACGCGAGGATCGGCCCCCGCAGCTCGGCGGCGAGGTACTCCGCCAGGCGGCGCCCGGAGAGCGCGCGCGACGCGGTGTCGTGCAGCTCCGTCACCACGATCTCGGTGTACGTGGGGGGCGCGCCGATCTCGGCCGGCACCTCGGCGAGCGAGACCCTCGGCTCGTCCTCGACGAGTCGCAGCGCCTGCACCCGGGAACCGCCGACCCGCGAGCGGATCTCCATCCGGTGACCGACGGACCAGAAGCCGAGGAGCCCGACCCCGTACTGGCCGGTGATGACGAGCCGGCGGCGCTCCTCGGCGCTCAGGTTCCGCTTGCGCGACGCGCCGATGTTGGTCGCGATGAAGCGCAGCGCCTCCTCGCGATCGAGGCCGGGCAGGACGCCCTCGCCGTCGTCGCGGACGACCAGCGCGGGCCCGCCCCGGAGCCGCCGCCGTTCGACGGCGACGTGGCGCGCGTGCGCGTCGACGGAGTTCTGGACCAGCTCCGCGACGGCCTTGCGCGGGTCGGACTGCGAGCGGGCGAGCCAGCGGATGAGATCGAACGGGTCCGCCGGGCGGAGGAGGAGGGAGCGCGCGGGCGTCTTGGCCACGGGGCGAGTCTACTGCCAGGAGAACCGGTGGCGCGTCTACTTGATCGTGGCCAGGAACGGATCGAGGACGCGCGCCAGCCAGCTCGCCGCGTCGGGGAACTGGACCGCCACCACCAGCAGGATGGGGAGGACGCTGACGCCGAGCACGTTCGCGGCCAGCCGCCAGTCGATCACCTGCCCCGGGGGCGCGCCCGCCATCCAGGCCGCGACCTCGGTGCGCTCGAAGGAGTAGACGATCCAGATCGCCGTCACCGCGGCTGCCAGGAGGAGCACCCAGACGGCGACCATGAGGACGCGGGTCGCCGGGAACGGGTAGACGCCGACCGCCATCGCGGTGAGCACGGCGCCCGCGACCGTCGCCGAGAGGAGCTCCCGGATGTGCGCCACCGCCCAGGCGACACCCAGGGTGAGCTGCCGCGCCACGAACATCTCCTCGGCGGACGGCGCGGCCGCCTCGTCGAGCAGCCGCGTGGCCGACCAGCGGTCACCGGCGGCGAGGCCCGCCGCCAGGTCCTCGGCGATCCGCTGGTGGATGCCGAACGCGCCCGTGCGCCAGGGCTGCCGGCGATCCCCGACCGGCCCGATGGCGAGCTGGCGGATCTCGGCCTCCACCAGCGCGAGCCGTCGCCGGTCCGACCCCGAGGGCGTCCGCGCGCAGCGCGCCAGGATCGCCTCCGAGACCTCCAGCTCGCGCACCGTGGGGCGCATCGAGAGCAGGTTCCCGAACCGTCCGGGGAGCGCGAGGCGTGGCAGGGCCTGGAGGGCCTGGCGCAGCGGATGGCGGGAGACCCGCCGGAGGATGGTCCGGAGCCCGAGCCAGGCGAGCACGGCGCGGGCCCAGCACAGGGACACGGCGATCGCCACGACCGCGAACCCGAGCCGGAACGGCGTGTCGAACCAGCGTCCCTCCGGCGTCGGGCTCCACGGGAGGATGACGACGGCGACGGCGAGCACCGCCAGGACCGCGGCGTTCACCAGCGGCCGGCGCCAGCGGCTCCTCACGATCCACTCGAGCTGGTCCTCGGCCCATGCCACCGAGGGGGACGATCCACCGAGGAGGCCCGCGAGGGCGCCGTGCGCGCCGAAGCGGGCCTCGAGGAGGACCTCCTGGCTGAGCCGCAGCGCGATCAGGATGTGGACCGCGAGCGCCAGCATGAGGAGCGGCAGGAGGGGCGACGCGCCGGTGAGGAGGTGCATGGCCCGCGTCGCCGTGAAGTAGGACGGGGGGCCCGACGTCAGGGCGGCGTGGAGCGCGCCCGCGAAGCGCTCCACCGCGAGCCCGGCGATCCCTGCGGCGGCCGCGACGGCAGACCAGTAGGCCGCGCGCCGGCGGCCCCTCCGCGGCGGGTAGAGGTGGGCGGTCACCGGCCGGATCAGCGCGACCAGCGCCGCCGTGGTCGCGAGGAGCCCGAACCCGACCGCAGCGCGCGTGCCGAACCGGAGCGGCACGGCCAGCGTTCGCGTCACGGCGTCGTGGCTCGCGCCGCCGCGCGGCGAGGCCGTGAGCACGACGAACACCAGCAGCATCAGCGTGGAGAACCCGAGGTGCAGGGTCGCCCATGCGCGCTGCGACGGGGCGTTGGGCGGCCACCAGCGCAGGGAGAGCACGACGCAGTACGCGGCGAGCGCGAGCGTCAGGATCCACACGGCGCGCGTGGGCTTCACCGGCCGCGGCCGGACCTCGCCCGGCGGCGCCCGAGGGGCGGCGCCCGGGCCGGCGCCGGTCGCGCGAGGCGCCGCTCGTTCGGGCGAGACGTCCCGGTACATCGAGGCGCCCGGATCGACGCACGCGGCACCCATGGGGAGGATGGCGTTCCGGCTCGCCACCGAGATCCAGACCGGCGGGTGCCTCCCCGGTGCCTCGTCCGCGGCCCGGGGCCCGTCGGGTGGGAAGGGACAGCGGTAGTCCACCAGCTCGCGCAGCTCCGCGTTCTGACTCACGAGGTCGGAATGGCGCGCGTAGATCTCGGCGAGGTGGACGATCGCCGCGTTGTAGATGCCGGTGCTGGCGGAATCTCCCAGCGGCGGGTTGGGGCTGGCGCGGTTCGCGAGCTCGGGCCCCGCCGCTCCGTCCGGCGCCCGGCGGGATTCGTACTCGAGGTGGAACAGCGGGTACGTCGAGAAGATGAGGGTGCCGCTCAGCCGCGATTGCTCGTCCGGGTAGGCGAACAGGAGATCGCCCTCGAAGGTGAAGACCAGCGCTCCGGGGCAGAGCGCGCGGATGCGCTCGATGAGGAAGCGCTTGTCGCGCGCGTCCGTGGCCTCGATCCCGAACGCGCGGGTGCGGGCCTGGCACGCGGAGGAGATCTCGCCCGCGAGCGCCATCTCGTCGTAGTTCGACGAGGCGTCCGAGTAGACGGGCACGAGATCCCCGAGCGCGCTCCCGCGGTCCTCCTGCAAGCCCAGGAGCGTCTGCGACAGCTCGTAGCCGGCGATCTGGACCGCGCCGGACCGCGGGCGTCCGCGATCGAGCGCGCGCCGGACGTTCGAGACGTGGAGCGGGAACGCGATGTCCCTCCAGCGCGCCTCCGGTGGCTGCCGCTTCCCGGCCACCACGCGCGGCCCGCGCCAGACGGCCTCCACGCCGAAGGTGGTGCTCGACTCCACCAGGTAGGCGATCCGGTCGAGCCCGATGCCGAGCTCGCCGAGGTGCCGTTCGGCGACGCGCCGGAGCGCCTCGTGCGTCTGGATGGTCCGCTGGAACCTGGGGAGGGGCGCGGCCGCCGCGCCGTCCGCCGGCGCACCGGACGAGACGGCGGCCGGCACGACCACCAGCCCGGCGGTCGCCGGCACCCGCCCCAGGATGTCGTCCACGTCCTCCCGGCTGGCGGAGCCGCTCAGGATGCGAACGGAGACACCCTCGTGACGGTCGAGCACGCGCGCGAGCGACAGCGCCGATCCCGAGTAGGTCGGACCGAGGATGCGGAGGGTCCTCCGGGCGCCGTCGGGACCTCCTTGCTGGAAGCGCTCGGCGAGCGCGATGGCCTGGTCGAGCGCTCCGGGGTGCACGCCCGCCGTCGGGGTCTCCCCCACCAGGAAGACGAGCAGCACGAACCGGCGTGTCCGGAAGATGAGGGCGCCTGGCTCGGCGCGCGCGCACGCCACGCCGCGCGCCGCGCCCTCGCCGTCGGCGCTGGCCCTCCAGGGGAGCCACGACGTGGCGAGCGAGTACTGCACGGCGCCGGCGGCGAGCTGGATGGCCGAGACCGCGAGGTCGAACTGGTAGTCGAGCCCCGAGGCGAGCGGGTCGGGAACGGTCGCGATGAGGGTCTCGACCTTGTCCTGGCTCTCGGGGAACCGTTTGCCGTCACGCGGCCGCGGCGCCGCGCCGGGCTCCACGCTCCGCGTTTTCAGGAAAGCCTCGACCGTCGCGCGCGGCCCCGGGCAGCGATCGACCTTGCCGGCCTGCTCGGGCGGTGGCGGCGCGGAGGGTGCGGGGTCGGTACGCCCCGAGGTCGCGTGGCCGACCGCGCCTGCGGCGAGCAGGGCGACGAGCAGCAGCGGGAGGGACTGACGCATCGGAACCTCCACCGCGAGCGGGACCGCGGCGTGCTCCGGCTTGAAGACAGCGCGTCGCCGGGGTTATGACCGCGGAACGGGGCCGCGCGGCTCGTCGGAACCGAGGATGAAGACCCTGATCGTCGGCATCGGGGCCCTGGGAGGCCTCCTGGCCGCGCGCCTGCGGGCGTCCGGAGGCACCGCCTCGCTCGCGACCAGGACCGCCGAGTCGGCGGCCAGGCTGAGGTCTTCGGGCCTGCGCCTGACCGGCGTCGGGGGTCCGGTCTCCGTTGACGCGGTGGAGGTCGCGCCCGTCGACGGGTACCGCGCCGGCCGCGACGCGTTCGACCTGATCGTCCTCGCGACCAAGGCGCACGACGCGATCGCGGTGGCGCCGGGCGCGTCGCGGCTGCTCGCACCCGCCGGGACTCTGCTGCCCATCCAGAATGGCGGCGTCGCGCAGGCGCTCGCGGACCGGCTCGGGGAGCGCGTGCTGGGCGGGCTCTCGAACCTGGGGGCGACGATGGTGGCGCCGGGCGTCTACGAGCAGCGCAACGCGGGCCACCTGCTCGTCGGGGAGCTCGCCGGCGGCGTGAGCGAGCGGGCCGAGCGGGTCCGCGGGTGGCTGGGGCGCGCGGTCGAGGTGCGGGTGACCGCGAACATCCGGGGGGCGGTCTGGTCGAAGCTGCTCCTGAACTGCTCGGTCACGACGCTGGGCGCGGTCGCGGGCCGGACGATGCGCGAGTACATCGCGTGGCCCGAAGGTCGCGAGCTCTTCGGTCGAACGTACGACGAGGCGCTCTCGGTGGCGCTGGCGAGCGGGGCCCGGCCGGACCGCATGCTGGTCGACCCGGTGCCGCCGGCCTGGAACGGGCGCAGCGTCCCCGGCCCGGCCCACGACGCCTGGCTCGCCCAGGTCCTGAACGGCTACGGCGACGCGAAGCCCTCCATGCTCCAGGACCTCGAGCGCGGCCGCACGACCGAGATCGACTTCATCAACGGTCACGTGGTGCGCGTGGGCCGGGAACACGGCGTCCCGACACCGGCGAACGACGCGATCGTCGAGGCGATCCGCGCGATCACGCGAGGCGAGGTCGCTCCGGCCCCGGCGCTCCTCGGAAGGATCCTGGAGGCCGTCCGCTGACGGTCGCGCAGGCGTCGCCCCTCCCCGCGTGCACCGGCGTGCAGAAGGGCCGCTCGCACGCCGTTCGGTGTCCCGGAACACGGAGACACACCCCCGGGCGAACCCAACTTGCCGCCTCCACCGTCCGTCATATCGGGGACGGCGCCCCCCCAATGGTGAGTGGAAGTCGCCGGGCGGCGGCGCCATCGGTCACTCGTTCCACCCGCTCGAACCGCGAAGAGGTCCACATGGCACGAGGACACGGGGCGTTTCACACCAGGGTGGTGCTCGCGATCGCAACGGCGCTCGTGGCCTATCGCGAGGCGCCGGGCCAGGGCGGGCGGTTCGGCATCGCCGGACTCGCCCTCGCGGACATCCCGAACGTCATCACCATCGTGACCGCGCGCCAGGGCTGTCTCGACATCCAGCCCCCCGGAAACATGACCGGCCTGGTGGGGCAAGCCTGCAACGGCAGGACGACGTGCTCCTACCGCTCGCCCGGGCAGCAGCCGAACTCGGCCACCCGGACGTTCTGCACGCAAGGGATGGAGATCACCTACCAGTGTACCAACGACACCCGCGCCGTGGTGACGGTGCCGGGCGACGCCTGGAATCACGGCCCCGCGCAGCTGGCGTGCACCCCGGCGACCCTCCCCACGCCGGCCGGTCCGACGCCGCCGGCGGTCCCGACGATCCCGAACGTCATCACCGTTCTCACCGCGCGGCAGGGCTGCCTCGACATCCAGCCGGCCGGGAACATGACTGCCCTCGTGTCCGGCGCCTGCAACGGCAGGTCGTCCTGCTCCTACCGCTCGCCCGGGCAGCAGCCGGGCTCGGCGACGCGGACGTTCTGCACCCAGGGGATGGAGATCACCTACGAGTGCACCAGCCATTTCCGGCAGGTCGTGACCGTGCCGGGCGACGCCTGGGACCACGCGCCGGCGCAGCTGACCTGCGACCCTCCCGCGATCCCGAGGCCGGGCGCGGCGACTCCGGGGCTCACCTTCGTGCCCACCGATCCCGAGACCACGGGCGCCATCACCGTGGTGACCGCGCGCCAGGGGTGCCTCGACATCCAGCCGGCCGGAAACATGACGGCGGTGGTGGCTCACGCCTGCAACGGCCTGCCCTCGTGCCAGTTCAAGGCTCCCAACGGCAACCAGCCCGGTTCGGTGACTAGGACGCTCTGCACCCAGCAGCTCGAGATCACGTATCGCTGTCGCACGGGCGCCGCGCACACGATCTCCACGGCCACCTACGGCGACGGAGATGCCTGGGCGAAGCCTCCGTTGACCCTGAGCTGTGCGGGGCAGTCGCTGGTCGCGACCAACTACGCGTCGGTCACACCTCCCCCGGAGCCCGGCTGCCGTCAGCCGAACCTGGGCCCCCCGGCGTACTACCTGCCGCCTGCCGAGATGCTCGACTGGACGAAGACGGTGTCGAAGGGCGACTACACCTTCCTCGGGTTCCGCCCGCCGGATGCGGCGACGCGCGACCTGTACACGACCGGCACCGGGCCGGTGCCCGGCCATCCGGGCGCTCCGGGCAGCGTGATGGGTGCGAACGAGGGCCGGCTCCGCAGCGATCTGCGCGTCGCTGCGGCGGTGAAGGATCCGATCGGCGACCTCTGCCTGGCCGCGAAGAGCATCACCCGCAACAACCCTGCCACGGGCACCGATCCCTCCGGTCGCGACCTCGGCAATGCGTTCGCCGACCTAGCCGTCACCGGCCGGACGGCCTTCGCGCGCTTCGTCGCCGCCCGCCCCACCGAGGCCACGCTGCGAGCGAACCCGGCATGCGCCGGCGCTTCGGCCGCCTCGCTGACCGCCGCCCTCGATCGCGCCTACCAGGTCGCGGCGGCGCTCCGGATGGCGCACGATTCCTCCCAGCGCCAAGCGCTCGGCTGGGTCGCCGTCTCGGGTGAGGACGACCAGCCGTACCTCCCGGTGGACGTCCCGGGGACCGAAGGGCCGGGGCGGGCGAGCTTCCCGCTGTTCCACCTCCCGGTGACCACCCACGGCATCGGCATCACCAGCCGCTACATGATCGCGCACGCGCGCCCGCCGGTCTTCGTGCAGCCCGCCCCGCTGGTGAACGCGGGACCCGGCCGCGTCGTGCCGGCCGAGCCGGTGCCGGCGCTGGCGCCCGACGCAGAGGTCATCCTCTTCATCCACGGCATGGATTCCAGGGTGGAGGAGGCCCTCGACCTCACGGAGGCCCTGCACCGGCAGCCCGGGCACAACTGGACGGTCATCTCCATGGACCTGCCCACCAGCGGGTACGCGGACAACGTCGACAACGGCCGCATCGGGCCGCTCGGCGAGGTCGCGTGCCACAACACGCCGGTCGTGGACTTCGTCGAGGACTTCGTCGTGGAGTTCGTGAACGCCCTGGACCGGCAGCTGGGCGGGCAGCTGAAGCCGCGGATCAGGGCGGTCGTCGGCGGGAGCCTCGGGGGCAACATGGCGCTGCGCCTCGGCCGGCGCGACGACCTCGCCCGCCTCGCCGGGCGTGCGCCCGACACGGCCTGGATCCACACGGTGGTGCCGTGGTCGCCGGCGTCCATCTGGCCGTCCATGATCGCGAGGCCGAACTGCGTCGAGTGCGGGTGCGACACCCCGTGGGACCTGTTCAAGGATCGCGCGGTCAACACGCCGCTCAAGTGGGCGGGGCTCGAGCCCCGGTTCCTGCCCCGGAACGAGACCCCGGAGCTGCGTCGCGAGCTCTTCTACGGAGGGTTCGACTGGGACGGCGGGGACGCCGTCGCGATCTTCTCCCCCAGCAACCACCAGGCGCAGGCGCAGTGCTGGTTCTCGAACACCTACGCGTGCAAGCAGCGGACGATCCTGGCGGCCCGCCTCGACCGGCACGAGACCTACGACGCCAGCTTCCGCTCGTGGCACTGGCGCCTGGGCGCCGAGCAGCTGGCGTTCAGCCACCAGCAGAACCGGATCTCCGGGGGGCCGACCGACCCCCTGTACCAGCACAACTCGAAGCAGACCCTCCTCTTCACCGGGTACGACGACGTCTGCGCGAGCCTCGGCGAGAACACCCGGGACGTGGCCGCCAAGATGACCGGCACGCCCGGCTTCGCGCGCTTCCTCGAGGCGACGGGACACTCGCTCGACAACGAGCACCCCGGGTACATCGCCACCGAGATCGCGCAGTACCTCGACAGCTGCGACGGGGCCATGTCCACGGAGGCCGGCGCCAACCGCGCAGGCGGGGATTACCTGAGCTTCGCCTCGTCCTCCTACGAGCAGTGCCGCAGCGTGTGCTCGGCGCAGGAGCAGTGCCGGGCGTACACGTTCGTGGGGGCACGGGCTGGTCCCGGCACCTGCTGGCTCAAGGGATCCGTCCCCGCCGCCGCTCCCGACCCGAACTGCACCTCCGGCGTGAAGCAGTGAGCGTCAGCGGCGAGATGGCGCGTCCATCGCCCCCCGTGTATCCTCCCCGCTTCCATCACAGGGGGAGGCTTCCGTGTTCCGACGACTCGCCGCGTTCGCCGCCGTCTTCGCCGTTCCCGCGCTGGGGCAGGCCCAGACGCTGGACGGCACGCTCAAGAAGATCCACGACACGAAGACCGTGACCATCGCCTACCGCACCGACGCCCTGCCGTTCTCGTACGAGGACAACAAGCAGCCGATCGGGTACACGGTGGACGTGTGCAAGCGCGTGGTGGCGAGCATCGAGCAGCAGCTCAAGGTCCAGCCCATCGCGGTGAAGTGGATCGCCGCGACCTCGCAGAACCGGCTGGAGCTCGTGCGCAAGGGCCAGGCGGACATGGAGTGCGGGTCCACCACGGCGACGCTCTCGCGCATGGAGCAGGTGGACTTCTCGAGCCCGGTGTTCGTGGACTCCACCGCGCTGCTGGTGCGCAAGACCGCCGGCGCCAAGACCCTCAGCGGGCTGGAGGGGAAGAAGATCGCCGTGGTCGCGGGCACCACCAACCAGAAGGCGCTCGACACGGCCCTGAAGGGCGCGCTCGTGAACGCGACCGTCGTGACGGTGAACAACCGCGACGAGGCCGTCGCCGCCCTCGAGGCCGGCACCGCCGACGCGCTGGCCGGCGACCGGATCCTGCTCGCCGGGCTGGCCGGCAAGGTCAAGGACCCGTCGCAGTACGACCTGCTCGGCGACGAGCTGGGCTACGAGCCGTACGCGATCGTGCTGCCGCGCGGAGACGCGTCCTTCCGCCTCGCCGTCAACCGCGGGCTCTCGCAGCTCTACTCGGGCGACGCGATCGTCGAGATCTTCCGGCGCGCCTTCGGCCCCAGCGCCAAGCCGGGCACCGCGCTGGTCGTCATGTACGGCCTGAACGCGTACCCGGAGTGACGTGATCGAGCCGCCGGCGGCGGCGCGAGGAGCGGCCTGGGCCGCCTCACCTCGATCCGCCGGCGGCCCCCGCCGACCCAGCCCCGGCCCCGGCCGCCCCGGCCGGCACCCCCGCGTGCTGCCGCGCGCGCTCGACGAAGGCGGCCGGGTCCGCGAGCGGCTCGGTCCCCGCGATCGCGCCCACCAGGTGGGCGCCGAGCGCGCGGTAGCTCTCGAACTGCGACTCCGAGAACCACTGGTCGATCGTCGACTCCAGCGGGAACGCGGGGGAGGCGGCCGCGTAGGAGAGCACGTCGTACGGCAGCGTCTCCCGGAAGGAGGGCTTCCCGCCGTTCGGCGCGAGCGTCGGCTTGAGGTAGACGAGCGTGCCCGGCGGCGCGGACGCGCCGTCCGCCACGCCATAGTCGATCGTTCCCACCGCGCAGTAGAGCCCCCGCTCCGGAAGCTCGCCCTTCTCCCCCCGCGGGCGGATCTCGATCTCCTTCTCGAACCGGACCGGGATCCCGAAGTCCACGCGGATCTTGCGGATGGCCTTGCCCAGATCGCCGAAGCCGGGATCGTCCCCGGCGTCGCTCACCACCACCAGCCGGCAGCGGCGGAGCACCACCTCGTACAGGCCGAGGTTGTCGAAGTGCCCCCCGTCGGAGAGGTTCACGTACGCGGAGTAGCGCGTGGTGGCGCCGGCCATCTCGCGCAGGAGGTGCCAGGTGGCGTGGCCCGGGCCGGGCCGGCGGGCCACGCGGTCCCCGTACTCGTTGGGGTTGGCGAGCCAGATGCCGAGGCGCGCGTTGAGGAGCGCCATGAGCGCGGTCAGCGCCGGCGAGGAGAGGTAGCCCATGTTCGGGTTGGCGGCCGCGCCGGAGACGGCCATGGCCGAGGCGAGCGACACGCCGCCGCGTCCGCCGTACTCCTCGGTGCGCCGGTAGCCCTCGTAGAAGTTCCCGCAGAAGAGCGGCGTCATCGAGAACGACTCCGCCTGCCGCTCCTGGATGGCGAGCCGCTCGTCCCGCAGCAGGTCGAGGGTCACATTCACGATGGGGAAGAGACGCGCCCGCTCCCCCTGGGGTGGGCGGAGCTCGGACAGCCGCAGCCGGGCGTCGTCCGGGTCGAAGCCGGTGATCGCGTTCGGGCGCCGGTCCGGGTTCGACGCGCCGAGGTACGCGCGGACGAGCCTGTTCCGGTACATGGCGTGGAGGGAGAACCGGTTCACGTTCACGAACCAGCCGGCCACGCCGCCGACTGCGGCGAGGGCGGCGCCCACCCCGAGGAAGCTCAGCAGCTGGGCCCGGAGGGGGACCGCTCCCGTGCAGTCCGGCAGCGGCGGCACCAGCAGGAAGCAAGCGCTCGGAACGACGGCGCGTCCGAGCCAGGCCGAACCGGCCGCCACCAGCGCGAGCACGCACGCGACGGTGATCGGCGCCGCGAGCCGGAGGAGCAGCTCCTTCCGTGCCGAGCCGTCCCCGGCGCCGGGCCGTCCGGACGAGGTCTCTCCGCTCCTCCCGAGGAAGGCGGCGACCGCCCCCGCGAAGCCGCCCACCGCCGCGACCCAGCCCGCCACCCGGTGCAGCATCTCGAGCGTTTCGTCCCGCCAGCCGTCGGCGAGGAGATACGTCCCCGCGAGCGCGAGCCCGCTCAGCGCGGCCCATCCCGCGCCGGCCATGAGGAGTCGCCCGGTGATGCGCGCCCACCACTCTCGCTCCGCGTCGTCGCCGATCTCGCCGAGCCCCCAGTCCTCGACGCGGCTCACCAGCGCCACGTACAGCGCCCGCGCCAGGACGTAGACGACGAGCAGCGCCGGAAGCGCCAGGACCGTCGTCACGATGGGCTGGGCGAGCAAGGCCGACCAGGGGTCGCCCAGGATCCAGGCGAGGAGGAGGGCCACCAGCCCGCCCGGGAGCGCGATGGCGACCGCCTCGATCGCGAGCGCGGCCAGCCGCGGCCGCTGGCCCGAGGCGACGAGCCGCCCCGCGCGCACGGCGAGGCAGCCCGCCAGCGGGAGGCCCGCCGTCCAGACGGCGACGCGAACCGCGCGGTCCCACGTCGTCGCCGGCGGCGAGAGGATCCCGAGGCCCGGGAAGACCTCCCACGGCGACCGCGCCCAGGTCGCGGCGAGGACCAGCAGCGCGCACGCGGCGAAGAGCCCGCCCGCCGAGGCGGCGACGAACGTCCAGCGGCGGACCTGCCGTCGCCGGCGCTCGCGGCGCCGCTCCGCCTCGTCGCCGGAGAGCGGCCGGCCCCGCCTCTCCGTGCGCATCCAGTTCGTGGCGACGCTGGAGACGAGGCCGACGCCCATCGCCGCCCAGCCCGCCGCGCTCGTCCAGGGCTCACCCACGATGGTTCCGTAGGCGCGGCTCGCGGTGATGACGTAGGCGGCCTGCGGGATCATGAGCACCGCGGCGATGACGGGGAGGAGCACGAGCCAGTTGAGGAGCAGGTTTCGCAGCACGATCGCGGCGACCGCCCAGGTGTCGCCCGAGAAGAGCCCCTTGCGCGGGGTGAGGTAGTTGCTGAACTCGCGGGTGCGGTCCACCGGGTTCGGCTCCGGGTCGAGCGGGTCGTCCACCGCGCCCCCGGCGCGTG
>Ga0335084_10004416_pt1 | contig 13835 bp, 15 predicted proteins | sample Lox_Sample_44_FD_206721 | JGI IMG/M metagenome (GOLD analysis project Ga0335084, IMG submission 206721) | Soil microbial communities from Loxahatchee National Wildlife Refuge, Florida, United States - Lox_Sample_4.4 | ecosystem: Environmental > Terrestrial > Soil > Wetlands | place: USA... | reverse complement strand
CCGGCCGGCACGAGCCGAGATGACGCGAGCGGATGTCGCGGTACGCGGTCAGATCGTCTCTGCGAATCAAGTATTGAGTGAGCTTGACGATGTCTTCGACGCCCATCCCCGCCTCGGCCAAGATCGTCTTGACGTTCTTCCACGCCAAGTCGGCCTGATCGACGAAGGACTCTGGAAGCTGTCCGGTATCGGCGCTCAGACCCGGAGTGCCGGAGACATACAACATGCGCTTCCCTGGCGCTATCTCCACGGCGTCGCTGTAGGTTCCCACTCGCGCTGCAACGCCGACGTTTATAATACGGTTCATATCGTTTTCCTTCCGTTCGGCGCAGGCTGATAGCCAACAAATCAGAGCTCAACCCGGCGCCAAACTCGATGTCGGGCTCAGTATGCGCTCCCATCCTTTCGGGTGTACGACAATTTTCCGTCTGCGCCGCGCGTGACTCGCAGGTCATCATCCGGGTAGACAGCCTCGTCGCCTGCAGTGCGGTCGCCTACCTCGAGATATAGGACGTCTTCGCCGCTGCGGTTAACGAGATGATGAGCATCCCCCGTCCCGGCTCGAAACCCGGCGCACATTCCCGGTTCGAGCTGGGTCGCACCCGCGTCTGTGACCAAAGTGGGATGCCCCTCCAGAACGTAGATGAACTCGTCTTGCTTCGAGTGAGCGTGTCGAATCGAGGAGACTGCGCCGGGTCCAAGGCGCGTGAGGTTGACGCCGAAGTTGGTCAGGCCGAACAGATTACCGAGCACGCGCTTTTCTCGTCCGGCTACGCGAGAGGCGAACGGTTCCGGATAATTGGTGGTCCTGGCCCGCGGCGGTACATCTGAGGCGTGCACAGCGGTGGGAGATACAGGAGATTCCATGGCGAATCCTCCACTAGTTAAGGAAGCTCAGAATTTCTCCTGGCCGCGGACGCGCGTTGCATCGGGAAAGTCGCGATAAAGAGCGAAGAAGATGTCCTGCACCTTCGAGTTCACCGCGTGATGCAGGCTCTCGACCGGATCCGCACGCGACGACACGTTGTCGAAGGCCGTCTGCATCTGCGTCATATCTTCGAACTCCAGGGTGATGTGAAACTCTCGCAGCTGCGGGGGCCTGAAGCCGAGCTTGGCTCGAGTGATCCGATAACCTTGCAGCTGGCCCTTGCCGCGCAGGTGATCCAGATAGCACTGCACGCCTTCGACGAACTCCAGGTCGTGCACGCCCGGTTTGAGGTTGCACCAGATGTGATAGATATCCACACGCCGCTCCTGAACTCACGCGACCATAAGATACACCGCAAGGGCCAACCCGATCGCCGCTACCGACACGGCCAGAAGTGACGTCAGCCAGGGCATCGGCAGTTTGGGGACATCTTGCGGGGAAAGAGAGCGAACGAAGAGTCGGTGATTGCCTAGAGCGCCCAGTATCACACCTGCGCCGAGGATCAAGAGACCGATGCCAACCAGGCTCGACAGCCAATGGCTGCGATGCGCCTCGGAAGGAGGGACAGTCTGAGCGGAAAGGAGGGTCAGAAACAGCCCGAACCTCGCCACCACGAAACCTAGAGCCATCACGGTGAGCCCGGATCTGACCCAGGCCAAGAGCGTGCGCTCGGCTGCAAAGAAAACGCGTGGATCCGGCACCGTTGGCTTCTACGTATTTCTCGGACTGATCGACATTCGCTCGCAGACGTCAGCTCGAAGATTGGGACCTGACCTGGTCACGGCGTTCAGCCAAAGTCATGGCTCGATGTTCTTGCTGTCCCCATCCATCAGCCACTTCTCGGCATCGGCTGCTGTTGGAAAGAAAACCACAGGCATCCCGCGATTTACCGCCACGGTCTCCGCAAACTGCATCAGGTCGCCGTCAGCATTGACGTCGACATAGGCAATCGCCGTGAACTTTCCTCTGGCTTTGCGGCTTCCCTGCAACACGATCTGGAACACATCCATCGCCCCCAGGCGGGGCCCTTCGAGCCGCTCTTCTATCAAGACTCTGAAACAGCTTCGAGCAACGCATTCACTATGAATCTCCTGCAGGTATCGTGTCACAGTCTCTCTGCTGTTCCGGCCGGTAACCACAGCGTGCAGAAAAGTAGGCTTCTGGCTGATGGTTAACTGGTAGGTCACAAGCAACTCGGTGAAATCATCGGTCGTCCGACTAGATTAGCGAAAGCGGACTTACAGACCGATTACAGATTGAAGTGACATGCAGCGAACAAAGCGTGCACCATCCGGTGACGCTGCCGATGCGCTGGACGTCCCGCCCCGAGCGGTCGCCGGGTCACACCGCGTAGCGCTTGACCGCCTCCTCGTTCCAGGTGATGCCGGCGCCGGGGCGGCCGGGGATGAGCACGTTGCCGTCCTTCACCTGGACCGGGTCGGAGAGCACCGGTGCGGCCCAGTCCACGTACTCGAGCCAATGGCAGGTGGGCGTAACGGCGAGCAGGTGGCAGCTGTACTCGGGAAAGAGATGGCTCGACATTTCGATACCGTGGGCATGCGCGAGAGCGGCGGCGCGCAGCCATCCGGTGACGCCGCCGATGCGTTGGACGTCCGGCATCACGTAGTCGAGCGATTCGAGCGCGATAGCGTCGGCCATCTCGTAGGTGTCCACCAGGTTCTCGCCGGTCTGGACCGGTGTCTGCAGCTCGGAGCAGATGCGCGCGTACCCGACGTAGTCGTCGTGCCGCGTGGGTTCCTCGATCCAGTACAGGCCTTCGTCATCGAGCATGCGCCCGCGCAGGACCGCTTCGTTTACGCTCAGGCGCTGATTGAAGTCGGACATCACGCTGACCTTGTCGCCGACGCGCTTTTTCACGGCACGCGCGGCGGCTAGATCCTGCCCAGGATCGTCACGGCCGACGCGCAATTTGATGGCCGAAAAGCTGCCTTCGGCAACGAGCTCGTCCGCTTCATCCGCGAGCTTCTCGACCGGTTGGATCCATAGGCCGCAGCTGTTGTACGCGCGAATCGGCCGCACCTGTCCACCCAGCAGTTTCACGAGCGGCACGCCGTGGGCCTGCGCCAGCGCGTCCCAGGCGCACATGTCTATCCCGGCCAGCGCGATACCCACCAATCCTGGCGTACCGAGCAGCGTGAGGCGCTTGCGTAGCTTGGCTTCGATGTCGAACGGTGCCAGCGCATCGCCCTTGATCATCTCCGCCATCGCATCCAGGCAGCCGATGATGGGTTTCACGGTCCAGGGTGCGTAGCCGAAGACATAGGCGCGCCCGACGATGCCGCCGTCGGTCTCCAGATCGATGAGAATCAGCGCTGCCGCTGGCAGTGTGCCGCTCGCGCTCACCGGTGGGCGCTTGAAGGGCACCAGCACCGGGCGGACTCGGACGTTCTTGATCTTCAGGTTAGTGGTCATGGGCTGGTTTTTTCGCGCTGCATCAAAGCTTGGGCGTGCGCGCGTCGGCGGGACGCCCGTTGATGTAATGCTTCAGCGCCGCAAGGATGAAACTGTTTGCCGGCGTCGGTACTTCCCGCTCTTTCCCCATCTGTACCACTCCGCCGGAGAGCCAGGGCAACTCGAGGCGATTGCCGCGCTCCAGATCGCCGAGCATCGACGCGACCATCGTGCGGGGGAGACCGTCCACGTGCCGCATCACCTTGTCCACGAGATCACCATCGAGGCGCACACCTCTTGCTGTTCCGACGGCGACCACCTCGGACATGAGCTGCTGCGCGAGAGCACGCGTGTCCGGGTCTTCTCGTATTGGCCCCAGCGGCAGCCTCGTGAGTGAGGTCATGCCGCTCAGTGCAACCAGACCGACGTACTTCTCCCAGATGCTCTTGCGGATGTCGTCGCTGGCGCGGGCATCGATGCGTGCCTTGACGCAGGCATCGACGAACTTCTGCACGCGCGGCGACGGCTTGCCTTCCAGCTCACCCACGATGAGAACCGCCATCGTTCCGCTGTGGCGGATCACGCCCGGTTTTTCGATCACCGCGGCGATCTGCGCCACGCCGCCCAGCGTGCGTGGCTTGCCGTAGAGGTTGGCGATGGTGTCGGTGGCCACTACACCGTTCTGGAACGAGACGACCGCCGTGTCCGACCCGACGAGCGGCGCGGCGTCCCGCAGCGCCTGCTCCGTCGACCACAGCTTCACGGCCACGATCACCAGATCCGCCTGCCCGACCGCTGCCGGGTTGCTGGTGGCGCGGGCCGGCTTCACCAGAACATCGCCGTTGGCGCTGAAGACCTGGAGGCCGTTGTTCTGGATCGCTTCCAAATGCGCGCCGCGTGCTATGAAATGGACCTCTTCGCCGCTGGCGGCGAGCTTGGCCCCGAAGTATCCGCCGACACCGCCGGAGCCCACGATTGCGATTTTCATGGCTCAATGGTAGCGGCTTCAGGGACACGGTGCTACCCGCCTTGATGTTTGCCCGGTGTTGGCCTAGCCTTTAACTTCTTATGCAGCCCCATCTCACCGGACGCATGACGTGAACCTAGCCGAGCGCCTTACCACCGGCGCCGTACCACGCGCGGCGGCTCGCATGGCCGAGATCGAGCCGTTCCACGTGATGCAGATCATCGCGCGGGCGAAGGCGCTGGAGGCGCAGGGTCGCAGTATCGTCAGCATGGTGGTGGGCGAGCCGGACTTTCCCACCGCGCCGCTGGTGCGCGACGCCGCAATACGCGTGCTCGAGACCGGTCACGTGCACTACACGCCGGCTCTGGGCATCACTTCGCTGCGCCAGGCGATCTCCGACTGGTACCGAACGCGCTATGGCGTGCAGGTCCCGGCGGGGCGCATCGCCGTGACGACGGGCTCCTCGGGAGCGCTGCTCCTGACCATGGGAGTGCTGCTGGATCCGGGCGACGAGGTGCTGCTGGCTGACCCTGGCTATCCCTGCAATCGCCACTTCGTTCGCGCCACCGACGGGGTACCCGTGGGTGTGAACGTCGGGCCCCAGACGGCGTACCAGCTTACCGCCGAGTTGGTCGAGCGGAACTGGACGCCGCGCACCAAGGTGGTTCTCGCCTGCTCGCCGTCCAACCCGACCGGGACCATGATCTCGAAGCAGGCGTTGCACGAGATCCACGAGGTCGTGCGCAGCCGCAGCGGCGTGCTGATCTCGGACGAGATCTACCACGGGCTTACCTACGAGAGGGCCGCGCCCACCGCGGCCGCTCTGGGCGACGACGTCTTCGTCATCAACAGCTTCTCCAAGTACTTCGGCATGACTGGGTTCCGTCTCGGGTGGCTGGTGGCGTCGGACGCGTTCATGGTCGACGTGGACAAGCTCGCCGGCAACCTATTCATCTCGCCCCCAGACATCGCCCAGCGCGCTGCGCTCGCGGCTTTCGAACCGGAGACCGTCGCGCTGCTGGAAGAGCGACGCGAGCTGTACCGGCAGCAGCGTGATTTCCTGGTGCCGGCGATCAGAGCGCTCGGGTTCGAAGTGCCGGTAATGCCGGAGGGAGCGTTCTATGTCTACGCCAACTGTGCGCGCTTCTCGAACGACAGCTACGCTTTCTGCTGGGACGTGCTCGAGAAGGCGGGTGTAGCGATCACGCCGGGTCTGGACTTTGGCCACAACGATCCGCGGCACCACGTGCGCTTCTCCTATCCCAAGCCGCTCGCCGTACTGGAAGAGGGGGTGCGCAGACTGAAGGAGTACCTCGCTTCGACATGAGCTCCGCTCATTTCATGACCGGGATGGAGCAGCGCGTGGTTCGCGCCAACGGCATCCGCATCAATGCCTGGCTTGGAGGCAGGGGCGCACCGGTGGTGATGCTGCACGGCTATCCTCAGACCGGGCAGATGTGGCGCAAGGTCGCCCCGCGGTTGCTCGACGAGTTCGCGATCGTCTGCCCCGACTTGCGGGGCTACGGCGATTCCGACAAGCCGCGCGATGGCTACGACAAGCGCACCATGGCGCGCGATATTCATCTGCTGATGGAGTCGCTCGGGCATAAGCGCTATGCTGTGGTGGGCCACGATCGCGGCGCGCGAGTGGCGCATCGAACGGCGCTGGATTATCCCGAAGCGGTGAGCAGGCTCTGCGTGCTCGACATCGTGCCGACGCACACCGTGTTCCGCGACGCTGGACGAGAGCTGGCCGCCGCTTACTGGCATTGGTTCTACTTCCAGGTGCCCGATCTGCCCGAATTGATGATCGGCGCGGCGCCGGAACCCTTCCTGCGCCACATGTTGCGCGGATGGACTTACCGCGCCGGAGCCATCGAGGAGCCGATGGTGCAAGAGTATCTGCGCGCGTTCACCCTCCCTGGAACGATCCGGGCTGGGCTGGAAGATTACCGGGCGGCCGCTACCCGGGATTTCGAGGACGACGAGCGGGATCTCGCTCTGAAGGTTCGCTGCCCGGTGCTGGCGATCTGGGGCGAATACGCAAAGATGCACACTTTGTTCGACGTGCTGGCCAGCTGGCGCGAGAAAGCGCCCGATGTGCGTGGCCACGCGCTGCCCTGCGGTCACTTCATCCCCGAGGAGGCGCCCGAGGAGTTGACGACCGACTTGCGGGCGTTCCTGCGCGGCTGATCGACGCCGCTTTTCCCTCGACGCGTCCCGCCTACGGCCTATTTCGATGCTTCACATCACCAATGGCGATATGGCGGTCGGTGCGCTCCGTGCCGCCGAGCTGCCCGGCACCTACCTGCCCTGGCGCGATGTGCTGCACGAGGGCCCTGTGCCTGCGGGAATGAGCCTGGGCGAGCTTTCGCGTCTGCGGGCGGAGTTCATCGTCTCCTGCGGGTGGGGCAAGGCCGAGGAGGTCAATCGTCAGTTTCAGACGCGCGACGCGGCGCTGGAGGCCTCGCTCGGCGAAGATGAAGTGATCCTGTGGTTCGAGTCCGATCTCTACGATCAGCTGCAGCTGTGCCAGGTGCTCGCGTGGTATCGCGAGCACCGTTCGACGCCCGCGAAGATTGCGCTCATCTGCATCGACAAGGACGCCGACGGCACCTTTCGAGGGCTGAGCCAGCTCAAGCCCGACAGCATCAAGGCACTGTACGAATCCAGGGCGCCGATCCGCGACGCGCTGATCGCGCTCGCAGGGCGCGCCTGGGATGCCTTCCGCGCGCCCGAGCCGGTGGCCCTCGACGCGCTGCGAGCCAAGGGCACGCCGGCTCTGCCGGTCCTGGCCGCGGCGCTCGAGCGCTTGCTCGAGGAACTCCCATCCAAGGCCAACGGCCTGTCGCGTACCGAGCAGGCGGCGCTGGCGGCGGTCGCGGACGGCGCGAGGGCGCCGGCAGAAATCTTCGTGGCCGTGCACACGCGCGAAGAGCGGCCGTTCATGGGCGATTGGGCGTTTTGGCGTGTGCTGGCGCGGCTGACGAGCGGGGCCAAACCCATGCTCGAGCTGGCGAGCGGTGCGCGCCCGCGTTTCCCACCCGAGGTGCCGGCAGCGGCATCCTTCGGCGCGCAGCGCTTCCGTCTCACTCCGTCTGGCCGCGAAGTGCTGGCGGCGAAGCTCGACGCCGTCGAGCTCAACGGCATCGACCGTTGGCTGGGCGGCACACACCTGCAGAAGGGCGCGAAGCTCTGGCGCTGGGACCCGGCGGCCGGGAAGCTGATGCAAGGTTGAGGCGTGCGCAGCACACAGCCCACGCTTGGAGTGCGGAGTGCACGGCCGTCCTGCAAGCAGTATCGTTGCACCCAGTACGCCCGGCAGCATACGACAACGCAAGGCACCGATCGATGCACGCTACGCTTCCACTGCTCAACCGGACGACGTTCCCAGCGATAGACCGCCGCCGCCTGGACACCCTCCAGGTGAACATGGGGTACAGGTGCAACCAGAGCTGCATGCATTGTCACGTCAATGCCGGGCCTGCGCGCACGGAGATGATGGCGCGCGAGGTCGTCGATGACGTGCTTGCCTTCCTGCGCTCAGCGCGCCTGCCTACGCTCGACATCACCGGTGGCGCCCCCGAGTTGAATCCGCACTTCCGCCGTCTCGTAACCGGCGCTCGCGCGCTCGGCATCCACGTGATGGATCGGTGCAACCTCACCATCCTGGAGCTGCCTGGCCAGGAGGACCTGGCCGAGTTTCTCGCGGCCAACCGGGTCGAGGTGATCGGGTCGATGCCCTGTTACCTGGAAGACAACGTCGACCGCCAGCGCGGCGGCGGCGTGTTCCAATCGAGCATCCGCGCGCTGCGCAAACTGAACGCCATCGGCTATAGCAACCCGGCCAGCGGCCTCACGCTCAATCTGGTGTACAACCCCCAGGGGGCGTCTCTGCCTCCCGATCAGGCCAAGCTCGAACGAGACTACAAGCAGCACTTGGGCGAGCGCTACGGCATCGCGTTCGATCATCTGTACACGCTCGCCAACATGCCGATCCAGCGCTTCGGGAGCTGGCTCGTTTCGAAGGGGCAGTTCGGCGCTTACATGCGCTTGCTCAAAGACAATCACCGCGAGGACAACCTGGACCAGGTCATGTGCCGCACGCTGCTGTCGGTGGACTGGCGCGGCTACGTCTACGACTGCGACTTCAACCAGATGCTCGGTCTGCCGTTGCGCCTGGCTGGCAAGCCGCGCACGAAGCTCTCCGATCTGATCGGCAAGCAGCTCGACCGAAACCCGATCGTGGTGGCCGACCACTGCTACGGCTGCACGGCCGGGCAGGGCAGCAGCTGCGGCGGGGCGCTGACCGGCTGAGACATTGAACGCGTGCACGGCAGTGTCCAGCGACGACCTGCCTTGCCCGTCGCAGGCGCGGCGAGAAGCCCCATGACAAGAAGCCGCTTGCTGCTTTTGACCTTTATAGCGGCTCTGGTCGTGGTCTATTTCGCTTTCGATCTCGGCCGCTACTTCAGCCTGGACTTCCTCAAATTGCAACAGAGCGCCTTCGATGCCTGGTACCAGATGCATCCCCGGCGAACCGCGCTCATCTACTTTCTCGTCTACATCGCGGTGACGGGGCTATCATTGCCCGGCGCCGCGATCCTGACCCTGGCAGGCGGCGCGATCTTCGGATTGCTGTGGGGCACGCTCATCGTGTCCTTCGCCTCGAGCATCGGCGCCACCATCGCCTTCCTCGCCAGCCGTTTCTTGTTCCGTGACGCTGTCCAGCGCCGCTTTGGCGACAGGCTGCGCACCGTCAACGCCGGCGTGGAGAAGGAGGGAGCGTTCTATCTATTCACGCTGCGGCTGGTTCCGGCGTTTCCGTTCTTCGTGATCAACCTGATCATGGGCCTCACGCCGATGAAGACCCGGACCTTCTACTGGGTGAGCCAGGTCGGGATGCTGCTCGGTACGATCGTCTATGTGAATGCGGGCACCCAGCTCGCCCACATCGAATCGCTCAAAGGCATTCTGTCGCCGGGACTGCTCATCTCGTTTGCGCTGCTCGGCGCGCTCCCGCTGGCGGCGAAGAAGATCGTGGACCTGTCGAGGGCGCGACGCGTATACGCCCGGTGGCCGAAGCCGCGCAAGTTCGACCGCAACCTGGTGGTGATCGGTGCCGGTTCTGCGGGCCTGGTTGCGGCTTATATAGCCGCCGCGGTCAGAGCCAAAGTCACCCTCATCGAGAAGCATCGAATGGGCGGTGAGTGCCTCAACACCGGCTGCGTGCCATCCAAGGCGCTGATCCGATCGGCCAAGTTGCTGGCCGATATCCGGCGCTCGCAGCGGCTGGGCATTCGGACCGCGAGCGCGGATTTCGACTTCGCGGAGGTGATGGAACGCGTACAGCGCGTGATCCGGACGATCGAGCCGCACGACTCGGCGGAGCGCTATACGGCCCTGGGCGTCGAGTGCATTCATGGCGAGGCGCGCATTACCTCGCCCTGGTCGGTGGAGGTCGCCACAGCCCAAGGCCGCAGCGCGTTGACCACGCGCGCGATTGTGATCGCCGCCGGCGGCCGACCGTTCGTGCCGCCGATACCCGGCATCGAGGAAGTGGGCTATATCACGTCCGACACGATGTGGAGCTTGCGCGAGCTGCCCAAGCGGCTGGTCGTTCTGGGCGGCGGCCCGATCGGCTGCGAGCTGGCGCAATGCTTCGCCCGCTTCGGCTCTCAGGTTACACAGGTGGAGATGCTGCCGCGGATCATGATTCGCGAAGATCCGGAGATCTCCCAGATCCTCACCCGTCGCTTCGCCGAGGAAGGGATCAGCGTCCTTACGGGGCACAAAGCAAAGCGATTCGCGGTCGAGAACGGCGAAAAGCTGCTGATCGCCGAGCGGGAGCGCGGCGAAGTGCGCGTTGCCTTCGATCTGCTGCTGTGTGCGGTCGGCCGGGTTGCCAACACGGCCGGCTATGGCCTGGAGGACCTCGGCATCGGCACAACACAGCAGCGCACAGTGGAGACCAACGGCTACCTGCAGACGATCTACCCCAATATCCTGGCCTGCGGCGACGTGGCCGGGCCCTATCAATTCACCCACACTGCCTCCCACCAGGCCTGGTACGCGTCGGTCAACGCGCTGTTCGGTCAGTTCCGGAAGTTTCGCACCGACTACGCGGTGATTCCATGGGCCACGTTCACGGATCCGGAGGTTGCGCGCGTGGGACTCAACGAGAGCGAGGCGAAGCAGAAGGGTATCGCCTTCGAAGTCACGACTTATGGCATCGACGAGCTCGACCGCGCCATCGCCGACGAGGAAGCGCACGGATTGGTGAAAGTGCTGACCGTCCCCGGCAAGGACCGCATCCTCGGCGCGACGATCGTCGGCGCCCACGCCGGCGAGCTCATCGTCGAGTTCATCACGGCAATGAAGCACGGCATCGGGCTGAACAAGATCCTCGGGACCATTCACGTCTATCCTACTTTTTCCGAGGCCAACAAGTACGCCGCCGGCAACTGGAGGCGGGCGCATGCCCCAGAGAGCGTGCTGCGCTGGCTCGAGCGCTATCATGCGTGGGTGCGGAGCTGAGTCCGATCGCAGCCCTGCGGGCAATGGAGTGCGATCGGGTCGCGTGCCACAAATTTCGATTGTGATGCCGGTGCTGAACGAAGCGCCAGTCATCGAGCAAGCGCTGCGCGCGTTGCAGACGCTGCGGGCCAGCGGACACGAGCTGATCGTGGTGGATGGCGGAAGCTCCGATGACAGCGCGCGACTGGCCGCGTCGTTGGCCGATCGCGTGCTCAATTCGGAACGCGGGCGCGCAAACCAAATGAACCACGGTGCACGAGCGGCCCGCGGCGCCGTGCTGCTGTTCCTGCACGCTGACGCTTCGCTTCCGGAGCGAGCAGCGCAGCTCATGCTCGAGGAAATGGCGCGCACTGGACGCCATTGGGGCCGCTTCGACATACGCATCGACAGCACCCGCTGGGTTCTGCGCATCGTAGGTGCGCTCATGAACCTACGCTCCCGGTTGACCGGCATCTGCACCGGCGATCAGGCGATCTTCGTGTCGCGCGAGTTGTTCCTCGGCGCGGGCGGCTTTCCGCCCATCGCGCTCATGGAGGACATCGCCCTGTCGCGCAAACTGCGGCGCGTGTCAGCGCCGCTGTGCCTGGCTGCAGCGGTGCGAACTTCCGCACGGCGGTGGGAGCGCGACGGGACAGTGCGAACAATCCTGCTCATGTGGTGGCTGCGCCTGCGCTACTTCTTCGGCGCATCACCCTCCCACCTGGCGCGCATCTATGATGGGCGCAGACCTTGAATCTTGTCTGATCGGCGTCTTCGCTCGGGCTCCCGAGCCCGGCCGGGCCAAGACCCGGTTGATTCCACGCCTCGGAGCAGAGGCGGCTGCGCAGCTGCACTCGCGGCTGGTGCGTCATGCGGTAGAGACCGCGCTGGCCGCTGAGGTCGGGCCACTGGAATTATGGTGCGCGCCATCCGTCTCGCACCCGTTTTTCCGCAGGCTTGCCGCAGAGCGCGGCCTGAATCTACGAATTCAGGGTGAAGGCGATTTGGGCGAGCGGATGGCCGATGCGTTCCGCCGCATGATCGGGGATGCCCCTGGCGCGATTCTCATCGGCAGCGATTGCCCGGCCCGCACCGCGCAAGACTTGATCGAAACGCGGGAAGCCCTCGCGCGCGGGTGCGACGCGGTGCTGGGGCCGGTGGAGGACGGCGGGTTTCACCTGATCGCGCTGCGCCGTCTCGAACCTCGGCTATTTACAGGGGTGAGTTGGGGCACCGATCGGGTGCTCGCGCAGACGCGCTCGCGATTGACGGCGCTCGGTTCGCACTGGCATGAGCTGCCCACGCGCTGGGACGTCGACCGGCCCGAGGATTTCGCACGACTGCTCGCCGATCCCGCCCTGGCTCTACTGACCGATGGGCTGTTCAGCAACTGCGTCGCACCGTGAAGCGGCTGGTGCTGGTCGGCGGCGGACACGCGCACATTGAGGTGCTGCGGCGCTTCGGGTTGCGGCGCGAACCGGGTGTGGAGATCACGCTCATCAATACCAGCCGCCATAGCGTGTATTCCGGCATGCTGCCCGGGCTGGTTGCCGGGCATTACGGCTGGCGCGCCTGCTTCATCGATCTCGAGGTGCTCGCGCGGTTCGCAGCCGCGCGCCTGCTGCGCGACATAGCCGTCGGGTTCGATCTGCAGCGCAAGCTGCTGCGCTGCGCCGACGGCGCTGAGATCCCCTACGACGTCGTGTCGGTGGACGTCGGCTCGGTGGTGAAGGCACCAGCGGCTCCCCAGTCGGACCGGCGCTATCTCCCGGTGAAGCCGGTGCAGCGCTTTCTCTCGGCTTGGGACGGGCTCGTGCACGAGGCGGGAGACCGGGAGCTGAACCTCGTGGTCGTGGGTGCAGGCGCGGCGGGAATTGAGTTGTGCCTTTCCATGCAGTACCGCATGCAGCGGAGGATCCCGCACAACCGAGCGAAGTTCGGTGTGGTCACGTTCGCCGCGGAGATCCTGCCCGATCACAACGCAGGCGTGCGCGCGCGCATGGGGCGGGTCCTGCGCGAGCGCGGCGTGACGATCGGAACCGGCAGGTGCGTCGTGGGCATGGACGAGCGCAATCTGATTCTGGAAGGCGGGGACACGCTGCCAGCTGATCATGTGGTCTGGGCCACTGGTCCGGCTGCCCCGCACTGGCTCGGCGACAGCGGCCTTCGGACCGACGAGCAGGGCTTTGTCCTGATCGACGATCGTCTGCGGTCGCTGTCTCATCCCGATGTCTTTGCTGCAGGCGATATCGCAACCATGGTCCATCACCCACGCCCGAAATCGGGGGTCTATGCCGTGCGCCAAGGCCCGCCGCTGGCAGCCAACCTCCGGCTGGCCTTGCGTGGCGACACACTGCGCACCTTCGAACCTCAATCCATGGCCCTCCAGCTGATCACCACAGGGGATCGCAACGCGATCGCCTCGTGGGGGCCGCTACATGCGGAGGGCGGTTGGATCTGGCGCTGGAAGGACCAAATCGACCGCCGGTTCATGCGCCGATACGCGGTTGGAGCACGATGAGGCGAGGCCCGAATCGCCGCGGACAACTGCCCGCGGGGTGGTTGCCCAGGCGCGAGTCAGGTGTTACTGCTCTCGCCTGAGATCCAATTCGCGATCGAGCTCGACTGCGGCATTGGCGAACAGGTCGCTGGGGTGTGCCTGGCAATACTGCCTCAGCCACGCGATATGCGCCTCATTGTCTGTGGACAGAAGCCTGCCCTTCGCGAGATTGGTGCCCGTCACAAAGCCCGCAACCCACCAGCTGTAGGCGGCTTCAAACTTGCGGTTCGTCGACAGATCGCTGAGGTATCTGGCGCAGGAAAGCTGACTCATGCCGAAACCACTGAACTCTTCGCCGGCAGAGGCGGCCTGCGCCAACGCAGCGGCCAAGACCACGAGGGCGTATCGCATATCGATCTCCTTCTTCGGCGCTTCCCTAACGGGCGGCGAGGTGGCAGGGGTTGCGCCCGATCCCGGGCTCGCCATGCACTAACTGCGCCAGTGTTCGGGAT
>Ga0335084_10004415_pt1 | contig 13837 bp, 9 predicted proteins | sample Lox_Sample_44_FD_206721 | JGI IMG/M metagenome (GOLD analysis project Ga0335084, IMG submission 206721) | Soil microbial communities from Loxahatchee National Wildlife Refuge, Florida, United States - Lox_Sample_4.4 | ecosystem: Environmental > Terrestrial > Soil > Wetlands | place: USA: Florida... | reverse complement strand
GATACGGCAATGAAGCAGACGCTGGGATTCCAGGCGGAGGTGAAGCAGCTGCTACACCTGATGATCCATTCGCTGTACAGCAACAAGGAAATCTTCCTGCGGGAGCTGATCAGCAACGCCTCCGATGCCCTGGACAAACTTCGCTTTGAAGCCATCGCGCAACCCGCATTTTTGGCCGGGCACGCCGAGCTCTCGATCGAGGTGCGCTACGACCGGTCGGCGCGAACGGTCACGGTGTCGGACAACGGCATCGGCATGAGTCGACAGGAAGCGATCGAGCACCTCGGCACGATTGCAAAGTCCGGCACGCGCGAATTCTTCGCACAGCTGACTGGCGACCAGCAGAAGGACGCACAGCTGATCGGCCAGTTCGGCGTCGGGTTCTATTCGAGCTTCATCGTTGCCGATCGCGTCACGGTCGTCACCCGCCGCGCCGGCGAGGCGCGTGCGGTGCGCTGGGAAAGCGATGGTGGCGGCGAGTTCACGGTGGAGGTTGCTGATCGCGCCGAAAGCGGCACGGACGTGACGTTGCACCTGCGTGCCGGCGAGGACGAACTCCTTGACGGCTTCCGGCTGAAGTCAATCGTCGCAAAGTATTCGGACCACATCTCCGCGCCGATCCGTATGCACAAGGAGACCTGGGATAAGGACAAGGGAGCGATGATGGTCTCCGACGAGCTGGAGACCGTGAACCAGGCGAGTGCGCTGTGGACGCGGCCGAAGGGCGAGATCACGGACGTCCAGTACCAGGAGTTCTACCGCCACGTCTCGCACGACTTCGGCGAGCCGCTGGCATGGACGCACGGACGCGTCGAGGGCCGTACGGAATACACCCAGCTGCTCTACGTCCCGACGCGCGCCCAGTACGATCTGTGGGACCGGAACCATCGGCACGGCATCCGGCTCTACGTGCGGCGCGTCTTCATCATGGACGATGCCGAGCAGCTGATGCCTCCCTATCTGCGCTTCGTGCGCGGCGTGATCGACAGCAACGACCTGCCGCTGAACGTCTCGCGCGAGATCCTTCAGGAGAGCCGCGACGTGAAGGCGATCCGCGACGGCGCGACGCGACGCGTGCTCTCGCTGCTCGAGGACCTCGCCGAGAATCAGAAGGAGAAGTACGCGACCTTCTGGGCCGAGTTCGGGCAGGTCCTGAAGGAGGGCGTAGGTGACGATGCAGCGAACCGCGAGCGCATCGCCGCGTTGCTGCGATTCGCCTCCACATCCGACGACGCTCATGCGCAGGCCGTGTCACTCAAGGACTATGTCGGCCGGATGAAGCCCGGTCAGGACTGCATCTACTACGTCACGGCCGACACGCCCGAGGCAGCGCGCTCGAGCCCGCAACTTGAGATCTTCCGCAAGAAGGGCATCGAGGTCCTGCTGCTCGCCGAACGGGTCGACGAGTGGATGCTGGGCTTCCTGCGCGAGTTCGATGGCAAGGCCCTGGCTTCGGTGGCCCAGGGGGGGCTGGATCTGTCCGCCTTCGCGGACGACGAGGAGAAGGCCGAGCAGCAGAAGGCCAGCGACGAATTCAGGAGCCTGGTCGAGCGCGTCAGGAGCGCGCTGGGCGAACGGGTCAAGGACGTGCGGATCTCGTCGCGGCTGACCGAGTCGGCCGCGTGCATCGTCAACGACGAAAACGAGATGAGCAGTCACCTGCAGCGGCTGCTGAAGGCCGCGGGACAGAAGGCACCGGAAGCGCGGCCGATCCTCGAACTGAATCCGCAACACCCGCTGGTTGCGCGGCTGAAGGTGGACGACAGCGATGTCGACGCCTGGGCCCGGCTGCTGCTCGACGAGGCGGTGCTGGCCGAGGGCGGGCAACTGGCCGAGCCTGCGGCATTCGTTCAGAGGGTCAACCGCCTGCTGCTGGATGGCGCCACGCGCTAAGGCGGCGCCGCAGCGCCCGGTCGCAGCGGGTCCGCCCGCGCGGCTGCGCGGCTTCCCTCCAATCATCGACGCGGCTGTCGAGCGGCTGGTGCTCGGCAGCTTCCCCTCCGCGGCCTCGCTGGCGGCGGGCCAGTACTACGCGCATCCACGCAATCAGTTCTGGGTGATCATGGGGCGGCTGCTCGGCGAGCCGCTGGTTGAACTGCCTTACGGCGAGCGCGCGCGCCGGCTGCTGCTCCATCGTGTCGGAGTCTGGGATGTCTACGCCGCCTGCGAGCGGCCGGGCAGCGCCGACAGCGCGATCCGCAACGCCGAGCCCAACGCGTTTGCGCGCCTGCGGCGACGGGCGCCACGGCTGAGCGCAGTGGCCTTCAATGGCTCGGCTGCGGGCCGATTTCGGCCGCTTTTCGAGCAAGCGGGCTTTGCGACCCGGGTGCTACCTTCCACCAGTCCCGCGCATGCCGGGCGTAGCCTGGAGCAGAAGCTCGCCCTCTGGTCTGCCTGGTGGCGAGTGCCACAACGGTGACCGGGCCCGGTGCGGCTGCTGTCGAGCGGCTGAACAGGGTACCAAGTATCGGCTACCCTTGCGGCCGGGCGCGAGGCACGACGAGTGGGAATGAGCACGACGAGCACAGCAGGTACAGGACGGTCGAGCCGATCCACGGCGCAACGCGCGCTCGTGGCGTTGCGCGCGACGATGCGGAGTACGCTCGACCCGCTGCTGCCGACGGCCGCACGCGACGCGATCCAGGTGATCGATGCGGACGCACAGGCGTCTGGCACGCTGAAGAAGTCGGTGCGGCGCCTGCTGGTCGACCAGCGTGAATTTTCCAGCACCTTTTTCTCGGCGGTCGAGCGCGAGATCGACAGCGCGGTCGACGACCTGTTCCGCTCGGATCGCGACCAGCGGCGCGAGAAGGAAAAGGGCGATGCCCCGAAGGCGTCGTCGCTTTCGCTGGTCGACTACGACCAGATGGAAGAGAACATGCTGCTCGACAAGTTCGCGGCGCGCATCCGCAACGCGGCCGACGAGCAGTACCGCCCGTTGACGCAGCGGCTGGCCTCGGCCCTCGGCGTTCCGGGCCTGACCGACCGCGAGAATCCGTTCAATCCGATCCGCTTCTGCAAGGCGCTCGGCGAAGCGGTCGACAAGCTCGGCTTCAAGGGTGACCAGCGGCTCGTCGTCGTCAAGGCCTTCGACGGCGCGCTCGGTCCGCCGCTGACCGAGCTCTACAGGGAACTGAACCGCAGCCTGCAGCAGCAGGGAGTCGAGGAGGGCAATACGGCGGCCGGGGCCTTCAAGAACACGATGGCCACCGGGTTTCGCAACACCTTCGTCGCGGCCGGTCGCCCGTCGCAGGCCGGACACGCTGCGGGCGCGATCAGCGGTGCGACCGCGGAGCAGCTGCTGAATGCGCTCTACCAGCGCATGCAGGTGCCGGTCACTGCCGTGTCGATGCAGGGTGCGCCGGTCGTTCCGGCCACCGGCATGCCGACCCAGCCGCTCTTCGACCGCGCCGAATTCGCGGTCCCGACGCCGCCGCTGACCCCGGGATTCGGCAATACGGGTGCGTTCCCCGCCGCCGCGACGATGGCGGTGGCGCCGGGCACGCCGGTGCAGTTCGCCGCGATCGAGCCCGGCCTGCTCGCGTCGATCAACGAGGTACAGCGACTGAACGTACTGGCCGCGGCGGCAGCGCGCGGCGGGTCGCAGACGGCGGCAGCGATCAGCGAGCGCGATGAAGCGCAACTGCGCCAGCATGTCGCCGAGCGCGCCACCAAGCAGATCGACAAGCTGGTGATCGAGCTGGTCGGCATGCTGTTCGACCGCATCCACCAGGACAAGCACCTGCCGGCCGAGATCAAGACGGCGCTGTCACGGCTGCAGTTCCCGATCATGAAGGTGGCGCTGTCGGACTCGGAACTGTTCGTCTCGCCGCTGCAGCCGGCGCGCCGCCTGATGGACCGCATCGCGTCGACCGCGATCGGCTGGATTCCGGAGGGCGAGGAAAACCAGCGCTACCTCAACGAGGTCAACAAGGCGGTCGACACCGTCGTCGTGGCGATCAACGAGGGTCCGTCGATATTCGAGAAGGCGCTCGAGGAATTCGAAAAGTATCTCAACGAGGAGCGCGTCCGCGACGACGACCCGATCACGCGTGCCAAGCGCGCACTCGAGGAAGCAGAGACGCGCGAGGTGATGTCGATCAACGCGGCGATCGGCATACGCCGCGCGTTTGACGGCGTCCAGCTCGAGTCATATCTGCGCGAGTTCCTGCTCGACACCTGGGTCAAGGTGCTGGTGGCCGCGACCCTGCGCGAGCGCACGCAGCCGGACTTCGCGAAGAAGTTTCGCGACATGGTTCCGGACCTCGTCTGGAGCGTCCAGCCCAAGATCAATCCTGACGACCGCAAGCGCTTGGTCAAGACCATCCCGGCAGTGCTCAACACGCTCCGCGAAGGGCTGCAGCTGATCGAGCATGCGCCGACGCAGACACAGGATTTCTTCACGCGGCTGATGGCCTCGCACGCACAGGCGGTCAAGGCGCTCGAGGTCGCCTATGGCGCCCCGCCGCCGGTCGACGCTGGCATGATCAAGAAGCGCCTCGACGAGGTGAAGATCGTCGAGCCGCCGCCGCCGTCGGACGACGACGAGCAGCTGACGATCCCTGCGTCGGTCGTGCGCAGCGCGGCCGCCGCGAACCATGCAGAAGTCAACGTGCTGGATTCGCCACCGACCGTCGCGCCCGAGGAGATGATCCCGATCGAGCAGCTCTCCGACGACGGGATCGACGAGCTGATCGAGGGCTGGGAGCGTGGTTCCTGGTTCGATCTCTACACCGGGCAGCAGGTTGAGCGCGTGCGACTGCGGTGGATCAGCCCGCGCCGCAACTTCTACCTGTTCACGTCCGCGGAGACCGGCAAGGCGCATTCGCTCGCGCCGCTCGTGCTGCGTGGCTACGTGCGCGCCGGCCGCATCCGCAGCGCCGAGAGCGCGCCGCTGTTCGAACGAGTGGTTGGGGATCTGATGCGCGATCTCGGAGCTCCTGCGGCCCAGCCGGCCTAGGCTCCTTAGGTGGCCCGCACATCGCGGCGACCCGCGCGCCAGCGGGTGACGCTCTCCGAAGAGGACGGCGTGCGCTACCTGCACTTCGGCACGGAATGGATCCAGGGCGGAATGCGCATTGCGCGTCCGTGGCAGCTCGAGCTCGAGTACCAGAAGCGCATGATGGCGCTCGCGCTCTTCCTCCCGGAGCCCGCGCACATCCTGCAGCTTGGACTCGGCGCCGCTGCGCTGACGAAGTTCTGCTATCGCCACATGTCGACGGCACGCGTGACCGCTGTCGAGCGAAGCGGGGAGGTGATCGACGTCGCGCGCCAGTGGTTCGCGCTGCCCGCCGACAACAATCGCCTCGAAGTGGTGCAGGCGGACGCGCGTGAGCACCTCGGCACGCTGCGACGATCGGACCACGCCGACTGGCTGCAGGTCGACCTATACGATGCGGCCGCGCGCGGGCCCGTCCACGACGACGCGGGGTTCTACTCGATGTGCCGGCGTGCACTGCGGCGCCCGGGCGTCGCCTGCTTCAACCTGTTTGGCGGGCGCTTCGATTCGAGCTTTCGCGCGATTGCGGCGGCGTTCTATGACCGCGTGCTCGCTGGGCCCTCGGTCGACGAAGGCAACCGCATCGTCTATGCCTTTGCCGGCCCGAGTTTCGACTCGACGGTCGCGGCGCTGGATCGCCGTGCCGGGCGACTCGAAGACGCGTGGCGCATGCCCGTGACGCTCTGGCTGGGCGAGCTGTTGCAGGCCAACGACCTGGCCGGGCAAGTACGTCTTTGAACCAACACGCATAATTAGCCGGTAGCTCGCGTCCAAATGTAACTTGACAGGCCATGGCGCCCCGATAGAGTCGAAGGCCTGACTACGGGCTGCGCGGCCAGGCAGACGCACGAACATCGATGGAGTACCCGCCCAACACCGACGCCCCCCGCCCGCCTGGCGACTTGCCGTACGTGCCGGCCGCGCAGGCTTCGGCGCTGATGAGATCGGCAATGGCGATCTCGGACGAACTGATCGCCGGGTCGTTTCCGGGGATGACACGGGTCATCCTCGACGAGCTCAGTGGGACCTGGGATTTCGATGTCAGCTCGCCACTGGTGCAGCGCCTTTTGAGCGCCAAACCCGACGAGTTCGCGCACGCCTTCTCCGAACACCTGCGCCACGCACAGGACCAGGCATTTCGCGAGATCACCGTCGGCCGGGTGCCACCGCCTCCGGGGTCGCTCGATGCCGAGACCCTGTCGCTGGTCGATTCGATCTCGGTCGAGAGCAACACGGTCGTCGAGCGCCATGCCAGCAAGGTGGCCGGCCACGCGGACCTTGCGCTGCGCGACCTGAACCTGGTCGTCGCTTTCGTGCTCGGTCGTAGCGCAGTCCGCAATTCGGAGAATCCGCTCGGTCCCGCCGTTTACGTGCGGGCGCTGCTGCGGGCGGCTGAGGACTGCGAACTGCACAAGGAGGCATGGGACTTCCTGCTGACGCGCTACGAACGGCCGCTGGGCGAGGAGCTCGGGCAGATCGTGCGGCAGCTGCTCGAACACTTCGCGAAGCACGGCGTCGACGTGCGCGCGATCCGACGCAGCCTGGCAGTGCCCAAGACTGCGGCATCGGGCTGGCAGCCGCCCGGCGTGGCCGGCGGCGCAACTTCCGGCGAATGGTCCGGGGCGCCGGGCACACCGCGCGCCGGCCCGGGCGGCGCGGTGTCCGCCGCCGAAGGCGGGCCATCGCGGCAGCCGGCAGCGCCGGACGAACCGACCCAGCTACTCGGCGGCTTGCTGACGCGCCTGCAGTCGAACGCGAGGGGCTCGCGGCTGCCGCCGCTGCCTTCGCTGGGACCGGCGCCGAACGAACTGCTGCAGTCGATCGGCGACTTGCAGCACGAAAGTGTCGAAGACTTCGCGGAAACAGGCGACTTCGCAATAATGGCACCGTCGCGGCCGATCAGCGCGGTTCGCGGCGAACTGATCGCGAAGTCGACGCGCACCGTCGACAAGCTGACGATCGAGCTGGTCGGCATGCTGTTCGACCACGTGATGCAGGACAAGCAGGTGCCCGCGGAGATCAAGGCGCGCCTGTCGCGCCTGCAGTTCCCGGTGCTGAAGGCGGCCCTCATGGACGCCGCCTTCTTCGCCTCGAGCGCGCACCCGGCACGCAAGCTGATCGACCGAATCGCCGGCACGTCGGCGGGCTGGGAACCCTACGGTGACGACAACCAGAAGTACCTGAAGGAAGTCGAGCGCGTCATCGCGGAGATCCTGAAGAAGTTCGAGACCGACCTCAGCGTCTTCGAGAAGGTCTACGCCGAGTTCGACCGCTTCGTCTCCGACATCGCGCCCGAGGAGAGCGATCCGGTGTCGCGCGCCAAGAAGGCGCTGGAGGCGGCCGAGAAGCACGAGATTCTGACGATCAACACGACGATCCAGGTGCGCCGCGCGTTCGAGCGCGTCGACCTCGAGCCGTACATCAAGGAGTTCCTGCTCGGCTCGTGGGTCAAGGTGCTGGTCGCCGCCACGATCCGGAGCGAGACGCAGCCCGGGTTCGCCAAGTCGTTCCGCGACGTGATCCACGAGCTGGTGTGGTCGGTTCAGCCGAAGGCAAGCACCGAAGACCGCAACAAGCTGGTCAAGATGATTCCGGGCATGGTTCGCGTGCTGCGCGACGGGCTCGGCCTGATCAACCTGTCGGAGCGCGAGCGGGACCAGTTCTTCAGCCAGCTGATGGAATCGCATGCAATGGCGGTCAAGCCGGTCGACCAGGCGACCTACATCAAGTCGAGCCTGCTGACTTCAGAACTGCGCGCGAAGATCGACGGCATGCAGCTGTCGGGCGTGTTCCCGGTCACCACGGTTCCCGGTGGCATCCGCGTCTCGACCGGCCTCATCATGCGCGCGGCGCAGGAGCACCAGGCCGAGATCCAGATGCCGGATCCGCTGACCGACATTGCGCGGCTCGATCCAGTCGAGGACGCGCGCGTGCAGGAAGAGATCGGTCGCTGGCAGCGCGGCAACTGGTTCAAGCTCTGGAACGGCATGGAGTTCGTGCGCGTCAAGCTGCGCTGGATGAGCCCGCTGCGGACGCTGTTCCTGTTCGCCGGCGAGCATGACCAGAAGGCGCACGTTCTTTCGTCCGACATGCTGAAGTCCTACCTCGCACGGAAGTACATCGAGCCACTGGAGAGCGTGCCGCTGACCAAGCGCGCCGTCGACGCGGTGGTCGCCGATTTCGAGAAGACGCCGGACCGCGCCTCCAAGATGGCCGAGCGTTACAAGGCTTCGCAGCCGGCGGCATGAGGGCAGTCGAGTGACCACGAAGGACGCGGCCGCGCTGAAGGTCGTGGCCGGATCGACGGCGCGCGAGAAGCACGCGCCGATTCCGGTCCCGAATGGGCGCGTCACCGGCGGTTACGTGCTGAAGCAGCTTCTCGCCGACGGCCTGCTGACCCACGGCGACGCCGAGCGCTTCAAGACGTCGGGCGGGCGCGACCGCGCCGGACATCCGCTCGCCAATCTGGCGGAGATGAACTACCGCACGCCGAACGCGGAGCGGCGGCTGCTCGATCTCGAGATGCTGACGCAGTGGCTGGCGCAGAAGGCGTCGCTGCCGTACTACCACATCGATCCGCTGCGCGTGGACTTCACGCGCGTCGCCGACGTGATGTCGTCGTCGTATGCGACGACCTATTCGATCCTTCCTGTTGCCGTCAACGGCGACGAAGTGACGATTGCGACGTGCGAGCCGTTCCAGACCGGCTGGGAACGCGAGATCGAGCAGATCACCAAGAAGCAGGTCCGCCGCGTCGTTTCGAATCCGCACGACATCGCGCGCTACACGACCGAGTTCTACAAGCTCGCGCAGCAAGTCAAGGGCGCGGCCAAGTCCGGCGCGGCGCCGCTGGTCTCGAGCTTCGAACAGCTGGTCGAGCTCGGCGGCAAGGTGCAGGCCGACGATGCTCACGTCATCCATATCGTCGACTGGCTGCTCCAGTACGCGTTCGACCAGCGTGCCAGCGACATCCACCTCGAGCCGCGGCGCGAATTTGGCGTAGCGCGCTTCCGCATCGACGGCGTGCTGCACCAGGTCTACCAGGTGCCCGCGGGCGTGATGGCGGCGATGACGAGCCGCATCAAGCTGCTCGGACGAATGGATGTGGTCGAGAAGCGCCGGCCGCAGGACGGGCGTGTCAAGACCAAGGTGTCCAGTGGCCCGAATGCCGGACGCGAAGTCGAGATCCGGCTGTCGACGCTGCCGACGGCGTTCGGTGAGAAGCTGGTGATGCGCATCTTCGATCCGGAGGTCGTCGTGCGCAGCTACGCCGAGCTCGGCTTCACTCCGGACGAGGCGCACACCTGGGAAGAGCTGATCCATCGGCCTTCCGGGATTGTGCTGGTGACGGGCCCAACGGGTTCCGGCAAGACCACAACGCTGTATTCGACGCTGAAGCAGCTGGCGACCGACGAGGTGAACGTCAGCACGGTCGAGGATCCGATCGAGATGGTCGATCCGGCGCTGAACCAGATGCAGGTCCAGCATGGCATCGATCTCGGCTTCGCCGACGGGCTGCGCGCGCTGATGCGGCAGGACCCGGACATCATCATGGTCGGCGAGATCCGCGACAAGGAAACCGCCGACATGGCGGTGCAGGCCGCGCTGACCGGTCATCTGGTGTTCTCCACGCTGCATACGAACGACGCCGCCTCGTCGATCGCGCGCCTGCTCGAACTCGGCGTCCCGAATTACCTGGTTAATGCGACGCTGATCGGTGTGCTCGCGCAGCGCCTCGTTCGCACTCTGTGTCCGCACTGCAAGACGCTGGGCGAACCGGTCGACCCGACGCTGTGGAAGGAACTGGTCGCGCCGTGGCGCTCGAATGTTCCGGAAAAGATCTACCAGCCCGTGGGCTGCCTCGAGTGCCGGCGCACCGGCTACATGGGCCGCACCGGACTGATCGAAATGCTGGTGATGACCGATGCGATGCGCAAGCTGATCGCCGACGGAGCCGATCTCGTGCAGCTGCGCGGGCAGGGCGCCCGCGATGGCCTGCGCTCACTGCGCGTTTCGGGCGCGGAGAAGATTGCAAAGGGAATCACTACGCTCGACGAGGTGCTGAAGGCGGCGCCGCCGTTCAACAACTGACTTCGGCGTCGCGCCAGGCCGGCCCGTGCCCGTCCGGAAACTCCACGCACACAAGCGGGGGAATCCGAATCGATGACTGGATAGGTGCCCGCGCGATACCTACGATGGCAGGTACCCGCATCCTGAACCGCGCATGATGATACGGATCACACTGCTCATCGCAGGTCTGCTGCTCGTCCCCGGCCCCGCGAACGCCGAGCGCGTATACGTTAAGGCGCGCGGTGAGGTCGATCTCGCATCCTTTCGCTGCGAGAACATCGCGCGCAGCGAAAACGTCAAGCGGCTCTGCTACGACGAGCGCGAGAGCTACGTCCTGGTGAGCCTCAAGGGCATCTGGTACCACTTCTGCGGTGTTCCGGCGACGACGGTCACCAGCTGGAAGAAGTCTGCATCGAAGGGCCGCTACTACAACGACGTGATCCGGGGTAATTTCGACTGCCACGAGGCTTCGACGCCGACCTATCGGTAAGCGGCGCCGCGCCGAAGGCTGTCCTGCCGTAGCTCGCACTGCCGTGCTCCGGGGCTTTACCCGAGGTCAGTCAGCGCACGAGAATGACGTCATGCCGTCCGCAACTCTCGACCGCACGTTTGCCGGTTCGATTCCGGAACTCTACGAGCGATACCTGGTACCGCTGATCTTCGAGCCGTATGCGGTTGACCTGGCCGAGCGGGTGCGGCGGCTGCAGCCGCGCGCGGTGCTTGAGATTGCCGCGGGTACGGGCGTCGTGACGCGCAGCCTGGCGCGTGCCCTGCCTGCGAGCGTTACGATCGTCGCAGCCGACCTGAACGAGCCGATGCTGCGCCATGCGGAGTACCGCGGGACCGCGCGTCCCGTCGAATGGCGCACCGCAGACGCGCTCTGCCTGCCGTTTGTCGACTCGAGTTTCGACGTGGTGGTCTGTCAGTTCGGCGTGATGTTCTTCCCCGATCGTGCCGCGGCCCATCGCGAAGTGCGCCGCGTCCTGCGTGACCGCGGTAGCTTCGTCTTCAACGTCTGGGACCGCATTGAGGACAACGAGTTTGCCGACGTCGTGACCGAGTCGCTGGCTGCGTCTTTCGACGATCCGCCGACTTTCCTGAGGCGCATCCCGCACGGCTACTGCGACCGCGGCGCCATTACCTCGGACCTCGCGCAGGGCGGCTTCGAGCGGCCGCCGCAGCTGACGACGCTGGCTGCGCGAAGCCGCGCCGAGTCCGCCGAGGCGGTCGCAATTGCGTATTGCCAGGGGACGCCGCTGCGCAACGAAATCGAGGCGCGCAACGCGATCTCCCTCGAGAGGGCAACGGGAATCGCCGCCGCGGCGATCGAGGCCCGCTTCGGCCGCGGACCGGTCGACGCCAAGGTGCAGGCGACGATCGTCGAGATCGCACGATAGGGGGCAATGCTCCGCCACGCGCCCTTGCCGGCGCGTCGCCGTCACAGCCGCTATGCTCGCCCTCTGTTTCACTTCCATTTGCCGGGGAGTAAGAGCATGAGTCCACTGGGCAAGGCGCTGGTCGCATTCGCGCTAGCATTCTCCGCGGCCGCCACGCTGGCGCAGGACAAGGTCGTATATCACTTCGACGGCGGCATCGCGCAGGCAACGAAAGGTCTGCGCAACATCCGCAACCACCTCGACATCGACCCCAAGGCAAAAATCGTCGCGGTCGCGCATGCGGAAGGTGTCGACTTCCTGATGGAAGGCGCGATGTCGACCAACAATCAGCAGTTTGCGGCGCTGGTCGGCGACCTGATGGCCCGCGGCGTGACTTTCGAGATCTGCGAGATCACGCTCAGGAACCGGAACCTGAAGAAAGAGCAGTTCATCCTGGGTCCGACGTTCACGCCGTCCGGCGTGGTGCGCATCGCCAACCTGCAGGCGCGCGAGCAGTACGCCTACATCAAGCCTTGACCGGGGCGTGCAGGCCAGGGCGAGCGGGTCAGGTGGGCGCGCGACCTTTCACTGCCCAGGCGATTGCCGCGTACGAGCGGGGCCCGTCCGGTTCGCCGTCGAGGTAAGCGAGCCGCAGTGCTTCGCGCAGGCGCGCCCGCGCCGCATCGTCGAGTGTTGCGACATGTGCGGCTTGCGGGCCGTCCCCGCCGCAATATGGCGTCCAGTAGTCGTCGAAGGACGCAAACTCCATACGGATGTCTAGGGAGGTTTCGACGACATCGACGAGCCCTGCGGCACGCCAGGCGCGACCGAGTTCACCCGGTCGGGTCATCGGCCGCGTGTAGTTGCGCGCGCGCCGCTCGTTGGCCGCGGGGTCGAGCGCTGCCGCAGTGTCGAAGAAGATCCGGTTGGCCACGAAACCTCCGCGCGCGTCCCAGACCGCCGCGCCGACCACAGCGCCGGCGCGGGCGACGCGTCGCATCTCGGCGATCGCCTGAGTCGCGTTCGGCACGAAGTGCAGAAGCAGCAGCGCGAGAACGCGGTCGAAGGTCCTGGCCGGGTAGGCCAGTGCGCAGGCGTCTCCGACCGAGAACCTGAGTCTGGGGTCGTGGTTGTGGCGCCTCGCGTGCTCGACATAGACGGGCGAGAAGTCGACGCCATCGACCTTCTCCGGATTGCATCGCTGCAGCAGGGCAGATCCCAGGCAGCCGGTGCCGCAGCCGACGTCGAGGACGTTCGCGGCGTCGGCAGTCCCGACAAAGTCGAGGAAGGGGCCGGCGAGCCTCCGGCTCCATCGACCCATGATCATTTCGTAGCCGTCGCCGTCGCTGGCGACGAAGGTCGACGAAGTCGAAGTCATCGGCCTGTCTGTGGCGAATCGCTGGCGACTACTTCGACAGCTGACGCATCGCTCGCGTCAGTCCATCGAGCGTCATCGGGAACATCTTCCCGGCCGCGAGCTGGCGGATGATCGAAATCGACTGGCGGTACTGCCACAGGCCTTCGGGCTCGGGATTGAGCCAGATCGACTTCGGGAACGTCGTGAACAGGCGTTGCAGCCAGATCGCGCCGGCTTCCTCGTTGTTGTATTCGACCGAGCCACCGGGTTGCAGCACTTCGTATGGGCTCATTGTCGCGTCGCCGACGAAGATCAGTTTCCAGTCGTGCGGATACTTGCGGATCACGTCCCAGGTGGCGAAGCGCTCCGTGTAGCGGCGGCGGTTATTGCGCCACAGGTACTCGTAAACGCAGTTGTGGAAGTAGTAGAACTCGAGGTGTTTGAACTCGCTCTTGGCGGCGGAGAACAGCTCCTCGGTGCGCTTGATGTGCTCATCCATCGTGCCGCCTACGTCGAGCAGCATCAGCACCTTGACAGTGTTGTGCCGCTCCGGCACCAGCTTGAGGTCGAGCCAGCCGGCGTTCTTCGCGGTCGACTCGATCGTGTCGTGCATGTCGAGTTCGAGTTCCGCGCCCTCGCGCGCGAAGCGGCGCAGCCGTCTCAACGCGACCTTGATGTTGCGCGTGCCGATCTCGACGCTGTCGTCGTAGTCGCGGTAGCCACGCATCTCCCAGACCTTCACGGCGGACTTGCCGCCCCTGCTTGGTCCGCCGACGCGGATGCCTTCCGGATGCGCGCCGCCGTGGCCGAACGGCGAAGTGCCGCCGGAGCCGATCCAGCGGTCGCCACCGTGATGCGCGCCGTCCTGCTCTTCGAGGCGCTTCTTGAACTTCTCCATCAGCTTGTCCCAGCCGAGCTTCTCGAGCTTGGCGATTTCCTCCGGCGTGAACGCGCGCTCGAACACCTGCTTGAACCACTCTTCCGGGATCTCCCTGGCGAAGTCGAGCGTCGTCGTGACGCCCTTGAAGTATTCGC
>Ga0335084_10004414_pt1 | contig 13837 bp, 9 predicted proteins | sample Lox_Sample_44_FD_206721 | JGI IMG/M metagenome (GOLD analysis project Ga0335084, IMG submission 206721) | Soil microbial communities from Loxahatchee National Wildlife Refuge, Florida, United States - Lox_Sample_4.4 | ecosystem: Environmental > Terrestrial > Soil > Wetlands | place: USA: Florida... | reverse complement strand
CATCAAGACGTACAAGGACTCCTCCTACGCCATGCTTCAGGAGGCCGCCCGGCGCGGACACGAGCTGTTCGTGCTGCACCAGGAAGACATCCTGTGCCGGGATGGGACGGTCAATGGCATCGCGGCCGGGATCAGGCTCACGGGTGAAAAGACGGCCTGGTATGCGCTCGGCGACAAGGGTGAGGTGCCCCTATCGGCCTTCGATGCGCTGCTGATGCGCAAAGATCCGCCGTTCGACATGGAGTATGTCTACAGCACGTATCTGCTGGAACTGGCTGAAGGGCAAGGGGCGCGCGTCATCAACCGCCCGCGGGCGCTGCGCGATTACAACGAGAAGTTTTCCATCACGCGCTTTATTGCGCTCACGGTGCCGACCTTAGTCACCCGCCTCGAGCGCGAGATCCGTGCTTTCCTCGAAGCGCACGGGGACATCGTGCTGAAGCCCCTGGACGGCATGGGCGGCGCATCGGTGTTCCGCCTCCATCGCCAGGATCACAACATCGGGGTGGTGATCGAAACACTGACCCACTACGGACGCCGCACCGTGATGGCGCAGCGCTACATTCCAGAGATCGTCAAGGGCGATAAGCGCATTATCCTGATCGACGGCAAGCCCGTGCCTTACGTGCTGGCGCGCATCCCCAAGCCCGGTGAGACGCGCGGCAATCTCGCGGCCGGCGCCCGCGGGATCGCGCAGGAGTTATCGCCCCGCGACCGCGCGATTGCCGCAGCGGTGGGGCCGGCGCTGGCGGCGCAGGGCATGCTGCTTGTGGGCTTAGACGTCATCGGCGACTACCTTACCGAAATCAACGTGACCAGCCCCACCGGCATGCGCGAAATCATGGACCAGACCGGATTCGACGTGGCCGGGATGATGATCGACGCGGTGGAAAAGGCCGTGACTCGAGACCTGTGATTCGTGATCCGTATCGTGCTGCCAGCCGGCAAGCTCGCCTGACGCCGCGACTACCCCGGTGCGCAGAACGGGGGGATAGGCGGCGGGTTGCCACGGATCACGAGTCCCGAATTACGAGTCACGGAGTACAATTTCACCTCCTTGGTCTGCAGACCGTTCGATGGTCGGAATTCTCATCGTTGCCCATGGTACTCTGGGCGAGAGCCTGATCCACTGCGCTAGCCACGTCCTGGGCAGCCGCCCAATGCACCTGATGCAGATTGGCGTCACGGTGCACGACGACCCGCAGCAGCTCCTGCCCCAAGCCATCAAGCTGGTAAAGCAGCTCGACCATGGCGACGGCGTGCTCGTGCTCACCGATCTGTTCGGGGCGACCCCGGCGAATCTCGCGGTCAAGCTGCTTGTGGCGGGGCGCGTTGAAGGCGTGGCAGGCGTCAACTTGCCTATGCTGGTGCGAGCGCTGACCTACCGCAACGAGCCTTTGCGGGTAGTGGTGAGCAAAGCCATTTCCGGCGGTGTGGAAGGCGTCGTGCAAATGCCTCCGGGGAGTCTGGGACATGCAGCAGCTGGAGGTTGAAATCGCCAACAAGCTCGGCTTGCATGCACGTGCCTCGGCCAAGCTCACCCAACTCGCCGGCAAGTACCAGAGTGAAGTCTGGATGTCGCGCAACGGCCGCCGGGTCAACGCCAAGAGCATCATGGGCGTGATGATGCTGGCGGCGGCGCGAGGCACGATGGTCACCATCGAGACCAGCGGTCCGGACGAGGAGGAGGCGATGACGGCACTGCTGGAGCTGATCAAGGACAAGTTCGGCGAGTCGGAGTGAATGCACGCATTTGTGAATGAGTAGCCGCTTCGCTGACGCGTCCCGGACCACCGCGACAGGGACTCGCGCATCGCTGCAACACTCACGACGCCGTCACCGCTCATGAGCTTCACCATCCACGGCATCGGCGTCTCCGGCGGCATCGCCATCGGCCACGCCCACCTGCTGAGTCAACCCGGGCTCGAGGTCGCGCACTACACGATCCCCGAAACCGATGTGGCGCCGGAGCAGGCGCGCTTCGATGCGGCGATCACCGCCGCGCGCAGCGAGTTGGCCGCGCTGGCCGAGCACATTCCCGCCGATGCCCCGCCCGAGGTGGAGGGCTTCCTCAATCTGCACCTGATGATCCTGGGCGATAGCACCCTGTCCGAGGTGCCGCGCGAGCTCATCGCGGCGCGCAAGTGCAATGCCGAATGGGCTGTGTCCCAGCAGGCGGAAGCGCTGCTCGACCAGTTCGAGCGCATCGATGACGAGTACTTGCGCGAGCGTAAAGCGGACGTCGTGCAGGTGGTCGAGCGGGTCCTCAAGGCGCTGACCGGGCAGCGCCGGAACATTCCAGTGCCGCGCCACAAGGAGGAAGACAGCATCCTGGTCGCACACGACCTTTCGCCGGCCGACGTCATCCTGTTCAAGCAGCACCGCTACGGCAGCTTCGTCACCGACCTGGGCGGGGCCACCTCGCACACCGCGATCCTGGCGCGCAGTCTGAACATTCCTTCGCTGGTCGCGCTGCATCACGCGCGCGCGCTCATCCGCGAGAACGAGCTGCTGATCGTCGATGGCAGCAACGGCGTAGTGATCGTCAACCCCGACAAGTCGGTCCTGGCCGAATACAAGCTGCGCCAGGAGCAGTGGCAGCTCGAAAGGCAGAAGCTCAAACGGCTCAAAACCACCCGCGCCGCGACCCTAGACGGCACGCGCGTGGAGCTGCATGCCAACATCGAGCTGCTGGAGGACGTGCATCAGGCCAAGGACAACGCGGCAGCCGGCATCGGCCTGTTTCGCAGCGAGTTCTTGTTCCTCAATCGCGACGAGCTCCCCTCCGAGGACGAGCAGTTCGAGGCGTACCGCAAGGTTGCGGTGGAGATGAAGGACCTGCCGGTGACCATTCGCACGCTCGATCTGGGCGCAGACAAGAACCTCAACCACGACGCCGAGCGTGTGGCGCCGAACCCTGCACTGGGGCTGCGCGCCATCCGGCTGTGCCTGGCCGAACCCCAGATGTTCCACGGTCAGCTGCGCGCAATCCTGCGTGCATCGCATTTCGGCAAGATCCGCCTGCTCATCCCGATGCTGTCCACCGCTCATGAGCTGCAACAGACGCTGCACCTGGTGCAAGAGGCCAAGAAGAGCCTGGACGCGGACGGCACCGCATACGACCGCGACATCCAGATCGGCGGGATGATCGAGATCCCGGCGGCTGCGCTCTCGCTCAGGACTTTCACGCGCCGGCTCGATTTTTTGTCGATCGGCACCAACGACCTGATCCAGTACACGCTCGCAATCGACCGCACCGACGACGCGGTGGCTCATCTTTACGATCCTCTGCACCCGGCGGTGCTGCACCTGGTGGCACACGTCATCCGCGGAGCTAACAAGGCTGGCGTCCCGGTCGCCGTGTGCGGGGAGATGGCCGGTGATGAGCGCCTTACGCGCGTATTGCTGGGGTTCGGATTGCGCCAGTTCTCCATGCATCCGGCCCACCTGCTCAGCGTCAAACAACAGGTGCTCAAGTCTGATCTCGCCGAGGTCACGCAACTGGCCAACCGGATGCTCAAAACCGACGATCCGGACAAAGTGCGCGCGCTGCTCGACCGCATGAACGCATAGAGCACCGCAAAGCCCGTCGTGCGTATCGACACCGAACAGCTCGCCCAGCAGTTGAGCCGCGGGCTCAAGCCCTTGTACACCATCCACGGGGAAGAGATCTTGCTCGCGCTCGAGGCCTCCGACCGCATCCGCAGGCGCTGCGTTGATGAGGGCTACAGCGAACGTGAGGTGCTGAGCGCCGAAACCGGCTTCGACTGGTCGCAGCTCGCGATGAGCGGCAACAGCCTGTCGCTGTTCGCAACCAGGCGCCTGTTGGAACTGCGCATCCCCGGCGGCAAGCCGGGGAACGACGGCGCGAATGCGCTACGCCGCTACGCCGAGCACCTGCCGGCGGACACGGTCACGTTGATCTCGCTGCCCAAGCTCGAGCGCGCACAGCAGTCGAGCAGCTGGTTCGACGCGCTCGACGCGGCCGGAGTGGTCGTCGCGGCCAACCCCGTGACGCTCGCGCGGCTGCCGCGCTGGATTGCCGGCCGCCTGGCCCTGCAAGACCAGCAAGCCGACGAGCAGACCCTGGGGTTCTTGGTCAGCCGCGTGGAAGGCAACCTGCTCGCCGCGCACCAGGAGGTGCAGAAGCTCGCGCTGCTGTTTCCGCCGGGCAGACTCGAGCTCGAGCAGGTCAAAGATGCGGTGCTCGACGTCGCCCGCTACGACGTCTTCAAGCTAGGAGAGGCGCTTCTCGCGTCCGATGCAGGGCGTTTCGTGCGCATGCTCAACGGTCTGCGCGGCGAGGGCGCGGCGCCGCCGCTGGTGCTTTGGGCGCTGGCCGAGGAGGCGCGTGCGTTGCTCCACGTTGGGCGCGGCCTCGCCGCCGGACGCGCCCTGCAACAACTGATGAGAGAGGCGCGCGTGTGGGGCGGACGCGCCGAGCTGATGCCTGCATCGGTGCGGCGCTTCACCCCGCGCGAGCTGGAGGACGCCCTGTTGCATGCGGCGCGAGTCGATCGAATCGTCAAAGGCCTGAGCCCGGGCGACGTGTGGGACGAGTTGCTCCAGCTCGGCCTGCGTCTGATGGGTCGGTCGCACGACGTGCCACCGAATCGCGGTAAAATCCCTGCACCTTCTTAGGCAGGCAGCAGATGGATATCCAGTCGTATATGCACGGCGTCGGGCGCGAAGCCAGGAAGGCGTCGCGCGCCATGGCACGGGCCGAGACGGCAGCCAAGGACCAAGCTCTGCGCTCGATGGCGGCCGCCATCGAGCGCGAAGTGCAACGGCTGCTGGACGCAAACAGGCGCGACCTCGAGGCCGCAGGCGCCAAGGGACTGGCGCCGGCAATGATCGACCGGCTTACGCTGAGCCGCGACAGTGCTGCTGGCATGGCGGAAGGCCTGAGGCAGATCGCGCAGCTGCCGGACCCCGTGGGCGAGGTGAGCGAGCTCAAGTACCGGCCTTCCGGCATTCAGGTGGGCCGCATGCGCGTGCCGCTCGGGGTGATCGGCATCATCTACGAAGCGCGGCCGAACGTCACCGCCGATGCCGCAGGGCTATGCTTGAAGGCGGGCAACGCCGCCATCCTGCGCGGTGGATCCGAAGCGATCCATTCCAATCAAGCCATCGCCGCATGCGTCCACGAGGGACTGCGCGCTAGCGCGTTACCGGCAGCAGCGGTACAGGTGATCGAGACCACCGATCGCGCCGCGGTGGGCGAGCTGATCACCATGCGGGAATACGTGGATCTCATCGTTCCGCGCGGCGGCAAGAGTCTGATCGAGCGCGTCTCGGCCGAGTCTCGGATCCCGGTGCTCAAGCACCTCGACGGCGTGTGCCATGTCTACGTCGACGATCGCGCAGATGTCGACAAGGCGATCCGCATCGCGGACAACGCCAAGACTCAGCGGCTGGGCACCTGCAACACGATGGAAACCCTGCTGGTGCACAAGGACATTGCCGCCGCGCTGTTGCCGGCGCTATGCCGGATCTATCTCGGGAAGGGGGTGGAGCTGCGCGGCGATGCTCGGGCGCGCGCCATCGTCCCGGAAATGAGAGAGGCAAGCGAAGAGGACTGGTATACCGAGTACCTCGCAGCCATCCTTGCCGTGCGGGTGGTCGACAGCCTCGACCAGGCCATCGAGCACATCGCCGTCTACGGCTCGCAGCACACCGACGCAATCGTGACCGAGGACTACACGCGCGCCCGCCGCTTTCTGCGCGAGGTGGATTCCAGCTCGGTCATGGTGAATGCTTCGACGCGGATGGCGGACGGCTTCGAGTATGGCCTGGGCGCCGAAATCGGTATCTCCACCGACAAGCTGCACGCACGCGGACCGGTGGGGCTCGAGGGCCTCACGTCGCAGAAGTTCATCGTGCTCGGCGACGGTCACATTCGCGAGTAGCGCAGGTGGTTGCCGGGCGTGCGCCGGCTTCCTTGCAAGCATCCCTTTCGACGGGCTCCGCACATTCAGGACAGCCATGAGCAGCCAGATCGAGGTGAAGGTTCCCGACATCGGAGATTTCAAGCAAGTGCCGGTGATCGAGGTCCTGGTCAAACCCGGCGACAGCATCAAGAAAGAAGACTCCCTCATCACGCTGGAGTCCGACAAGGCCACCATGGAGGTGCCGTCGCCCGAGGCCGGCGTCGTCAAGGAGCTCAGAGTGAAGCTCGGGGACAAGGTCTCCGAGGGAGCCGTGATCCTGGTCCTCGAGACCGACGGTGCCGCCGCCCAGGCAAAATCTGAAGCGCCTAAGTCCGAGCGGCCGACAGCAGAGGCTCCGAAACCGGCTGGCGCGATTCAAACGGTCGTCCCGCCGGCGGCACCGGCCGTGGTTTCCACGGGGCCCATAGCTAAGGGCGACTATCACGCCGACGTCATGGTGCTCGGGTCCGGCCCCGGCGGCTACACGGCCGCGTTCCGCGCCGCAGATCTCGGCAAGAAAGTGGTGCTGATCGAGCGCTACAGTGATCTTGGCGGGGTGTGCTTGAATGTGGGCTGCATTCCGTCCAAGGCCCTGCTGCACGCAGCGCGCGTCTTGGCAGAAGCGGAGGAGATGTCCCATTTCGGGCTCAAGTTCGGGAAGCCCGAGCTGGATCTGGCTGCGCTTCGCGCGTGGAAGGAAAACGTGGTGGCGAGAGGCACCAGGGGCCTTGCCGGATTGGCCAAGCAGCGCAAAGTGCAAGTGATCACCGGGTCGGCGAAGTTCAGTTCGCCGCATATGGTCGAGGTACAAACCACGGACGGGAAGAAGACCGTCTCATTCGACTACAGCATCATCGCCGCCGGCTCGCAGTCGGCCAGGCTTCCTGGTTTCCCCTACGATGATGAGCGCTTACTGGACTCGACCAGCGCCCTGCAGCTGAAGGACGTCCCCAAGCGCCTGCTGGTGATCGGCGGCGGAATCATCGGGCTGGAGATGGCGACCGTGTACGACGCGCTGGGCTCGAGGATTAGCGTGGTCGAGCTGCTCGACGGGCTGATCCCCGGTGCGGACCGTGACATCATCCGGCCGCTGCACAAGCGCATCGAAAAGCGCTACGAGGCGATCTATCTCAAGACCAAGGTCACCAAGCTCGAACCCGCAGCGCAGGGGCTCAAGGCCACTTTCGAAGGGGAAGCTGCACCCCCGCCGCAGATCTACGATCGGGTGCTGCTGTCGGTGGGGCGGCGGCCTAACGGTAAGGCCATCAACGCGGAAGCCGCTGGGGTGCTGGTGAGCGAGCGTGGCTACATCGCGGTGGACAGGCAGATGCGCACGAACGTGCCGCACGTCTACGCGATCGGCGACATCGTGGGCGAGCCCATGCTGGCCCACAAAGCGAGCTTCGAGGGCAAGCTCGCGGCCGAGGTCATCGCGGGACACAGGGTCGCTTTCGACGCGCGCACCATCCCCTCGGTGGCATACACCGATCCCGAAGTCGCATGGATGGGCTTGACCGAGACCATGGCCAAGGCGCGCGGCATCGACATCGAGAAAGCCGTGTTTCCCTGGGCCGCTAGTGGACGCGCGCGCGCCGTCGCACGCGACGAAGGCATGACCAAGCTGATCTTCGACAAGAGCACGCGGCGGCTGCTGGGCGCGGCCATTGTCGGCCCCAACGCGGGTGAGCTCATCTCCGAGACGGTGCTGGCGCTGGAGATGGATGCCGATGCCGAGGACATCGGGTTGACCATCCACCCGCACCCGACTCTGTCGGAGACCATCTTCTTCTCGGCCGAGATCGCCGAAGGCAGTATCACCGACCTGTACATGCCAAAGAAGTGAAACCCTGAGGGGTGAGTGCGCCCATGTCTGACCTGTTTGTCCCCCTGGTCACCCCGCCCGGCGCGCTGCGCGACCCCGCGCATTGGTTCCTGTTCCAGGGCAGCCAGATCCTGGTGCGCCGCGAAGGCGGTCACGCGTCGGTACCTCTCGTCGCCGATCCCCGCGAGCTCGGCCTCGAACCCGTGCGCACGCAATATCTGGGCACGCTAGCGGGACGCCACTGCCACTCCGGGGAATGCAGCTCCGATGTCCCCATCCCGGAGGGCTACGTGTGGTCCGGATTGCGCGCGCTGTTCGGTGTGCTGGATGACGCGATGTTCGCGCTTGCCGGGCGCGCCCTTCAGGTCATGGACTGGGACCGCTCTCACCAGTTCTGCGGCCGCTGCGGGACTCCGACGGTGGTCAAATCCGACGAACGCGCGCGCCAGTGTCCGAACTGCGCACAGGTCCATTACCCGCGCATTGCCCCGGCCGTGATGGCGTTGGTCCAGCGTCGAGACCAGCTTCTGCTGGCGCGTTCGCCTCACTTCCTGCCCGGCATGTACAGCGCGCTCGCCGGCTTCGTCGAGCCGGGCGAGAGCCTTGAGCAGTGCCTCATGCGCGAAGTGAAAGAGGAGGTGGGCATCGAGGTCGCAAACCTGCGCTATTTTTCGAGCCAGCCTTGGCCCTTTCCCCACTCGCTGATGATCGCTTTCGACTGCGACTGGGCGGCCGGGGAGATCGCACCCGACCCCGGTGAGATCGAGGCGGCCGCCTGGTTCGGCCTGGAGAATCTCCCGGTGTTACCCAACAAGATCAGCATCGCGCGCCGGCTGATTGACGCGACAATAGCCAGAATGAGAGCCGGGATCCCGGTGAGCTGACGCCGACCAAAACCAAAGAGGAGGAGGCAATGCTCAAGATTTGGGGACGGAACAACTCCGTCAACGTGCAGAAAGTGCTGTGGTGCTGCGAGGAGATGGGCGTGCCATACCAGCGCCTGGATGCAGGCGGGAGCTTTGGCGTCGTCAATACTCCGCAGTATCGGGCACTGAACCCCAACGGCCTGGTCCCCACCATCGAGGATGGTCCGTTCGTGCTGTGGGAGTCCAATGCAATCGTGCGTTATCTGGCGGCCAAGCACAGCGCCGGGAAGCTGTGGCCGGAGGACATCAAAGTACGGGCCGAGGGCGACAAGTGGATGGACTGGCAAGTCTCCATGTTCTGGCCCTCCTTCCGTCCGTTGTTCTGGAATCTGGTGCGCACGCCGGTAGACCAGCGCGACGAGAAAGCCATGGAGGAGTCGCGCCTCAAGACCGACGAGGTCCTAGGCTACCTCGACAACCACCTGAAGAACCGCATGTATGTCGCTGGCGATGACCTCACCGTGGGCGACATCCCGATGGGGTGCGCAATCTGGCGCTGGATGGCGCTGCCGATCGAGCGGCCGGTCCTGCCCAACCTGCAGCGTTGGTTCGACAGCCTGCGCGAGCGGCCGGCGTACAAGGGCGTGGTAATGCTGCCGGTGACGTGAAACCGGACGGACGCGGCGATTGTAAGGTGCTCTCCGTGCGGGCTATCGCCAGACGGCGTTCGACATTGATACCGCCCAAGAAGGGGGCCGACACCAAATTCCCGAGCAACAACGCGCATTTGCTGTTACTCTGCGCGGGGCCGTCACTGCCTTGGCGGGCTCCGTCTCGAGTCGAGAGCCGCTGGGCGCTGACGCTTGCTCCAATCCTACGCCTGGAGCGCCCCCCGACGTACCCGTCGCCGCGGCGCGCATGAAAGGAAATCCAGCTGCAATCGACCATTCTCCAACCGGCCCCTGACGTCGATTCCCGGAGTGCTCTCCGGCACGCGTTGCTGGATCTGTATCGCCACATGCTGATGGCGCGTGAGGTGGACCGGGTCGAACAGCAGTTCACCGCCCGGGGCGAGGCCTTCTTTCATGTCTCGGGCGCGGGACACGAGGCGGTTGCAGCCCTGAACCCGCACTTGAAGCCACAAGACTGGCTGCATTGCCACTACCGCGACAAGGCTCTCATGCTGGCCCGCGGTGTGACACCGGAAATGTTCTTCGCCAGCTTGTTGTGCAACGACGCATCGCACTCGCGCGGCCGCCAGATGAGTGCGCACATGAGTTGGCGCGAGGGCAACGTGCTCAGCCTGTGTGGACCTGTCGGGAACAATGCACTCCAGGCAGTCGGTGTCGCCGCCGAGATACGTGACGAGAAAGGCGCCCCGATTGTGGTCTGTGCGCTCGGCGACGGCACAACACAGGAGGGAGAGGTGCTGGAGGCGATCGCCGAGGCGGTGCGCGCGACGCTACCGGTGCTGTTCTTGGTCGAGGACAATCGCTTCGCCATCTCGACGCTGACCCGAGGCAAGACCTTTTATTCCCTGCCCAACGCAGAACCCGACTCCTTCTACGGGATCCCGCTGCTGCGTGTCGATGGGCGCGACCCGGCGGCTTGCCATGCAGCATTCGGCGAGACGGTCGCGCGAATGCGGCGCACGCGCGAACCTTCAGTGGTGGTGCTCGACGCGGAGCGGCTCGGCAATCACACCAACGCCGACGACCAAAGCGTTTACCGCAGCACGGAGGAAATCCTGCAAGCGCAGCGCGGTTCGGACCCGATCGCGGCCCTGGCAGAGGATCTGGCTCAGCTCGGCGTGTCCTCGGCGCAGCGGGACGAGATCGCGCGGGGGATCGAGAACGAGGTGCGGAATGCCGCTGCTCGCGCGCGGGCGGGCGGCGAACCTCGAGCGTTGTTCGAGGCCAAGAAACCTCTGAAGCCCGAGCGGCGCGAGTACCGGGGCGTTGACGCTGCTCGCGAGTTGACGATGCGGGCGGCGCTGCAGTCGGTGTTGGCCGAGCGCATGCGCGAGGATGGCCGGATCACGCTCTTGGGTCAGGACATCGAAGATCCAAAGGGCGATGTGTTCGGCGTCACCAGAGGCCTCTCGACCGCGTTCCCGGGACGGGTGCGCAACGCTGCCCTGTCGGAGTCCACCATCGTGGGCACCGCAATCGGGCGCGCCCTGGCAGGCGGGCGGCCAGTCGCTTTCCTCCAGTTCGCCGACTTCCTCCCCTTGGCCTTCAATCAAATCGCATCCGAGCTGGGCAGCATGTACTGGCGCACCGACGGCGCCTGGGCGTGCCCGGTCATCGTCATGATCCCGTGCGGCGGTTATCGACCAGGGCTGGGGCCGTTCCACGCCCAGTCGCTGGAATCTCTGGCGGCGCACGTGCCGGGGATCGACGTTTTCATGCCGTCCACCGCCGCCGATGCCGCCGGGCTCCTGAACGCGGCCTTCGATTCCGGTAGACCGACGTTGCTGTTCTACCCGAAGGCCCTGCTCAACGACCGCGCGCTCGCCACGTCGGCCGATGCGCGCCGACAGTTTGTGCCGGTGGCAAGGGCGCGCGTCGAGCGACGCGGAGACGACATTACGCTGGTCGCCTACGGAAACGCCATGCAGCACTGCCGCCGGGCAGTAGAGGCGCTGGCAACAGTGGACGCGCAGGCCGAGTTGATCGACCTGCGGTCGCTTTCGCCGTGGGACGAGGAGACGGTGCTCGCCTCTGTGCGCAAGACCGGCCGTCTGCTCGTGGTGCACGAGGACAATCGCAGCTGCGGCATGGGCGCGGAGGTGCTCGCGACGGTCGCCCAGAAAGCCGGCACACCCGTGGCCGCAGCGCGCGTGACGCGGGCGGACACCTATGTGCCATGCAACTTTTCCAATCAGCTCGAAGTGCTTCCCTCGTTCAAGGAGGTGCTGGCGGCGGCGGCGGCGCTGCTGGAACTTCGGCTGCAGTGGCAAGCCCCAGAGCACGCTGCGGCGGGGTTGTACACGATCGAGGCAGTGGGCAGCAGTCCCTCGGACGAATCGGTGGTGATGGTCGAGTGCCGCGTCGTTGCGGGTGATACCGTGCGCGAAGGGGACGCGCTCGGCAGCTTCGAGACGACCAAGGCCCTGATGGACCTCGAGTCGCCCGTGACGGGCACTGTGGAGCAGGTGTTCGTGGCCCCCGGTGAGTCGATCAAAGTCGGCGCGCCAGTGATCACCGTCCGGCTGCTCGACAGCGCCGTGGGCAGGTCGCGACAGACCGTCATCGACAACCCCGGCATTCCAGTGCTGACTCGGCCGCGATCCGACAAGGGCGCGCCCTCAACGGTGCCGACGCGGGCAACGCGGGCACTGCTGCCGGTCGGAATCAGCGCGTTCGGCGTGGCACTGGGCTCGCGCGTGGTGGAGAACGACGAACTCGTAAAAAGCTTCCCCGGCAAGACCGCGCAGGAGATGGTGCAGCTGACGGGAATCGAGCGCCGCTGCCGGATCGGGCCGGGTCAGGACGTCGTTTCCCTGGGCGCGGACGCGGCGGCGCGGGCGCTGGACCAGGCCGACCTCGCATTGGCGGACGTGGACATGATCATCTGCGCGACCGGCACGCCAGGCCTCGCGACGCCATCGGTTGCGTGCCGGATCCTGTACCGTCTCGGCGGAGCAGGCTTCGAATGCCAAGCGCATGACATCTCGGCGGCCTGCGCAGGCTATCTCTACGGGTTGCAGACGGCCTACGACTTCCTCCAATCGCGACCCGCGGCCCGCGTGCTCCTGGTCACCAGCGAAGTCCTGTCGCCGCTGCTCGACGGCAGCGATTTCTCCACCAGCGTCATCTTCGGCGACGCCGCGTCGGCCACGGTGCTGGGTGGCCACGCCAGCTTCGATCGCTGCCGCCTGCTGCTGCACCGGCCCGAGCTCTCCGCCGAGGGAGAGCCGGGCTGTTATCTCACGGTTCCGACCTTCGGCTCGGGCGATACGATACACATGGACGGCGTCAAGGTCTTCTCCGGAGCGGTGCGAAGAATGGGGGCGGCCCTGAAGCGGGCGTGCCGGTCCCACCAGCTGAGCGTCGACGACCTTGATCTGGTGATCGCCCATCAGGCCAACCAGCGCATCCTGGACGCCGTCGGGCAACGCTTGAAGCTGCCTCCCGAGCGGCTCTACAGCAACGTGCGCGACCTGGGCAACACCTCTTCCAGCACGATCCCGATCTGCCTTGCGGACATTTTTCCCGCGTTGCGTTCGGGCCAGAAGATCGGGCTGGCGGCCTTCGGTGGCGGCTTCACCTTCGGTGCAGCGCTGCTGGAAGGGATCTGACCCTCGTCCCGGTTCAAGGCCGGTGCGTCCGGCTAGGCCGCGAGCGCCGGGAGCCGCTCGCCCACGGTGGTGGTGCGGCGGATCACACGCACGTCGTTGATCCAGTCGAACTCGGTCGCGCTGTGGACCAGCGCGCGGTTGTCCCACATCACCAGCTCGTGCGTCCGCCACCTGTGGCGGTAGACGTACCGCGGTTGCGTCGCGTGGGCGATGAGGCGTTTGATCAGCATCCGGCCCTCTTCCTCCGCCAGGCCGCGGACATGCGATGCGTGCTGGCCGACGTAGAGACACTTTCGGCCGGTCTCGGGATGGATGCGAACGATCGGCCACTCGACCGGCGGCGCGGCGCGCTTCTGCTCCTCGCTCATCTGCCGGCGGGCGCTGGTTTGACGCCGCGAATAGTCGAGGTCATGCACCGCAACCAGACCAGCCAGGAGATCCTTATCTCCGTCCGACAAGCCATCATATGCAGCATACATATTGGCGTAGAGCGTGTCACCGCCGCCGGCGGGGATCCTGAGCGAATGCAGGAGGGTCACAAGCCCCCTTTCCGCGGACCAGGAACCGTCCGAATGCCAGACCGTGGCGCCTGGATCCGGGTGCTCGCCCTTGGGCTTGCCGTTGGGGTCGAGATTCGTGATCCACAGGATCTCGGGCCGGCCGCTATGGCGGTACTGGTCGAGCACGTGCAGTTGCAGCTTGCCCCATTGGCGCGCGAAGTGCAGATGCTGCTCGTCATCGAGGCTTTGATCGGGGAATATCAGCAACTGATGCTGAAGCAGCGCCCGATGCAGCACCGCCAGGGTATCGGGAAGCAACGCCTGGGTGAGCGCGAGCTTGCGTACTTCGGCTCCTACGGGAGCGGCTAGGGGCCGGATGTCGAGTCGTTCAGACATGGCGCAGCGCAGGCAACCAA
>Ga0335084_10004413_pt1 | contig 13838 bp, 11 predicted proteins | sample Lox_Sample_44_FD_206721 | JGI IMG/M metagenome (GOLD analysis project Ga0335084, IMG submission 206721) | Soil microbial communities from Loxahatchee National Wildlife Refuge, Florida, United States - Lox_Sample_4.4 | ecosystem: Environmental > Terrestrial > Soil > Wetlands | place: USA... | reverse complement strand
TCGACGGCCTGCAGCTCCCGGTGCGTGGCAATGGAGGATGGCTTGCAACTGTCGTCCCAGTCGCGAAGCTGCTCCCGCCAGAGCTTCTGCGCGAAGACTTGTTCAGCGCGCTGATAGCGCTCGGGAATTTCGGCCTCCGGCGCCGGCAGCACCTGGTTGTAACCGAAGCCTTTCACGTAGCCGATCTGGAGGCCATCGATGAGCATCCCGTAGAAGCGGGCGAAGTCGTTGGTGCCTCTCTTGAAGGAGGGGGGATGCGTCTCCTGAAAGTAGCGCGTCATCGGACGCGGGAAGTGCACGGGGTCTTGCTCCCACGATCCTGGCCCTGGCGGCTCAAAGCGGAGTCCGGTCGACGTGTCTGAGGCAGTCATGGAGGTTCCTCTCTCTGGGACGGCCCGCAGATCTCGCCGCGCCCGCCTGACAGTTCATGATGATCGACACTGCTAGCGTATACAGTATGCCTTTCTGACCCGCTCCCGTCGACTTCACCGAGACCTCTGTTTGACTTGCCCCGCTCCCTCTGACAGGATCGGCGCGCGATGCCGCGGGCCGTCCGTGTCCGCGAGCTGGCTGCACGGTGTCTACGCGCCCTGAAGGAGACCGTCATGACGTGGAGACGATTCGGATGTCTGGTGACGGCCGCCCTTGCTGTCTCGCTCCTGCTGCCCGGCCCCTCTTGGGCTGATGATCGCACGCGCACGTTCCAGGCCCCCGTGGATCGGGTCTGGACGGTGACCCTCTCCGTGCTCAAGAGCCTCGGCTGGGACATCGACAAGGAGGACCGCGACGTCGGCTGGATCACCACGGACTCGCGCCGGGTCGAGGGCGAGAACTACGGCGTGTACGAGAAGGCGGTTCGCCACCGGCTCCGCATCGTCGTCAAGGGCCGCGGCGGCGTCACGGATGTGACGATCGAGCGACGCCTCTACAAGTCCGAGCGGCAGGTGTTCGTGACGAAGGAGGAGGACCTGCCCCTGAAGGATCACGACGTCGAGCGGAAGATCCTCGGCGAGATCGGCCGGAGCCTCTAGGCCCGGCGGCCGCCGTCAAGGGCCGCTGTCTCCGGGACCGGCGTTTGACGGGACCGGGAGCAGGGCCTGCTCCGCCGGGCGGGTTCGGAGGTGTGGATGGCCTAGATGGCGATTTGACTCCCCTTACGACAGGTTCTATCCAATAGATCAAGTATTTGCGCCAGATCCTGCCTCTCGGACGGGGGGCACGATGCCCCATCGTGGCCGCTCAGTCGCCATCGGACTCGACCGTGGGGCTTCCGCAATATTTGGTGGTAGGCGCCCAGGATGGCACTATGGATAGCGATGCGTCTGGGCTGGCTAGTCTTGCTTGGCTTCACTACCGCGCTGCTCGGGCTCAGCGCTTGGGCCACCCCCGTCGCGGTCGCGTCCCCGGTCCCGCCCCGGCTGGAGGTCGAGGTAAGCGGCGATGCGTCCTGGTACGGCCATCCTTACCACGGCCGGCCGACCGCGAGCGGGGAGGTGTACGACATGAACGACCTTACCGCCGCCCATCGCACCCTCCCGCTCGGCACGCGCCTCATGGTCACCAGCGTCGCTACCGGTCAGACCGTGGAGGTGCGGGTCAACGACCGCGGGCCTTTCATCGACGGCCGCATCCTGGACCTCTCCTACGCAGCAGCGCGGGTGGTGGGAGCCGTTGAGCGGGGCGTGATACCAGTGCGGCTTCGGATCCTGGCTCTGCCCGGGGCTTCCGACGGTCCTCCCGCAGCCTCTGCGGCCGCCGCATTCCGGGCCGCCCCATTCGCGGTTCACGCCAGAGCCTTCACCCCCCACCCTCGCGCCGAGATGCTCCGGGCCACCCTGGAGCACGACGGGGTCGAGGCGATGATCCTTGAGGCCGCAGTGAATCGCGAGACGTTTTACCGGGTTCGCGTTGGCGCCCATTCCTACCGGCCGTCCGCGCTTGTGGTAGCCGCGGCGGCTCGCCGCGAGGGGCTACCGGCTGGCGCTCGAGGAGCGCTGAGCGGGCTGCCCGTACCGTCGTTTCCGGGAGTGACCGCCGTCGCAGGGTGCTGATGTTGGCGGCACTCCGCATCGTTCCTGCCCCTCTTCACCCGCGCCCCCGGTTTCCTCAAGAGCCTACCTCGTAGATGCGCAGAAACCCCGAGGCCTCGCTCCGGGGCCGCGGGAGAAGCCTGTCGATGTCGTGGAGATCGGACCCAGAGGCACGACCTCGCCACCGTGGCCCTCCGGAGCGCACGTGACGCCGATGGGCGCCTCGTGGACGTCGAGAACAACATGGGGTGTTTTGCTAGACTGTGCCGGTGACGACAGTCGGCATCGTCGGCGGCCTTGGTCCGGAGTCTACCATCGACTATTACCGCCGCATTCTGGAGGCGTGGGATCGGATCGACTCGTCCACCGCTCCGTCCATCATCATCGACAGTCTTGATGTGCGCCGGGCGCTTCACCTGGTCGGAACCGACCGGGCTGCGCTCACCGAATACCTCCTCTCATCACTAGGCCGGCTCGCTGGCGCCGGCGTGGACTTCGCCGCGATGACGGCGAACACGCCCCACATCGTGTTCGATCAGCTCGCGGCCCGGTCACCCGTTCCGCTGGTCAGCATCGTGGAGGCGTGTGCAGTCGAGGCGCAACGGCGCGGGCTGGCTCGCATGGCCCTGCTTGGGACGCGGTTCACCATGGAAGCATCCTTCTACCCTGCGGTGTGCGCGCGCTATGGAGTTGAGGTCGTGACGCCGAGCGAGGCCGACCGGGTCTGGATTCACGAGCGGTATGTCCGGGAGCTCCTCAAGGGGGAGTTCCGAGACCACACCCGCGACCGATTCACGTCGCTTGTCGGCCGTCTGCAACACGAGGAAGGCATTCACGGGGTCATTCTCGGCGGAACTGAATTGCCGCTGCTTCTATCCTCTCCGGTCATCGCGGGGGTTCCAGCTCTCGACACCACCGAGTTGCATGTGACCGCTATCATCGCGCGCTTGCGCGGCAGCGCTCCTCGGCAGGCTGAGCCGCCGGCTCCTGCGGCGGGCGGCGCCCGAGTCCGCGAGGTTCGGGCACGGTGACGCGCGACGGATGGGGCAACCGCCCCCGGAGGGGGTTCAGGTTGCCTACGCTCAACCCAACTCGGGTCGGACCAGCGTCTTTCATGAGCATCGAAGTCATCCAAATCGAACCCCGACCGTAGCTCGCTCCACGATTTGGCGGTCGCCGGCCCCGACAGGAGGCTGGCGCGCAGGAGCAGCTCTTGGTCGATGGTCGGCCAATAGTCACCCGCACGCCTCTCGCTCGTGACTTGCTTCATTACCGGTCGAGGAGCCGCCTGAGGGTCCGGGAGAGCAGGCACGGGTGGGCGAGCACCTCCGCTTCCGACAGCCGCTTGTACCAGTCTGGTGTGTAGCTATTGTGCAGGCCGATCAGCATCTGGCCTTCGCGCACTGCGGTGTCGACGCCGGCGTTCGATTCGAACCAGTATCGCCGGTATCTGACCTCGTCGGTGCCAGCCTCACGGGGCCGGTAGAGACGCTCCGGCATGAACGCAAATCGGTTGCGCTCGAGCATCGTCAGACGCTTGCGATGGATCGTCCGGAAGTAGAAGAGGCGTCTCCGCCACAGCATGCCGTTCAGGAGGCGCGCGCGGAGACTGCGGCGTCCGTCGGGTGGGATCTGCGGCCTGCCGAGACCGAGCGCGCGCTCAGCGGCGGCCAGGGGGAACGGCGTGCCCTCGTGCGCGTCGATGATGTCGTCCATCGCGGCGTAGAGGCAGTCATTGCCGAGGTAGCTCCACGGAACATTCGGCGGCCCGCCATCGTGTTGCCGGACCGCGGCGAGCCGCCGGCGGATGTGCCCGAGCCAGCGATCCAGCAGATGCGCGCCCGGCCGCGCCGCGATGCAGGCCACATGCATGTTGAACGAGACGGCCTCGCCGTGGTCGAGGAAAGCGAGGAGCGGCGCGATATCCGCCACGGCCAGAGTATCCGCGTCGAGAAAGATCCCGCCGTGGCGGTGGAGCACGGCCACCATGACCGCGTCCTTCTGCATTGATAGGCGCAGCCGGCGCAGCGTCTCGAGGTCGAGCGCGCCGTCCTCGAGGTACTGGGGCAGGTTCTGGTAGTCCAGAACGACGACGTCGTACGCGTGCAGCGCGCGTTCCCACGTCTTCATGCAGAGCGCCAGGTACGGGACAAGCGCGCCCCGGGGTTCCCAGAACGTGAAGATCTTCGTCATCGCGCCGACGAAGCCCGGCGCAGCAGCTCCCGGTACGCGGCGACGGAACTCTCGTGGAAGGCTTCCGCGTAGCCACGGCCTTGCCCGAAGGTGATCGAGCGGTAGGCGTTGAGTCCCTCCACGCAGCGCACGTAGTTCTTGTGCTCCAGCTGCGACGGGTACGCCCGCAGGGCCGCGCGCTTGACGTCCATCACCGCCGTGATATCGGCCAGGCGATTCGCCACCGCCGGTGTCCCCACCTCGTACCCGCGGCACACCGTGGGTTGCAGCAGAGCCGGGGGCAAGCGGTCGACGCACGCGGCAAAGACGAGGTTGGTCTGCCAGTGATCGCCGTGCATGTCCATCGCGAAGGGCAGGTAGATGATCTCGGGGCGAAGCTCGGTCACACGCCGAGCAAGCGCGTCCACGGTCTCGTCATCGGGCCGGAGCGATCCATCGGCGGCATCGAGAAAGTAGAGCTCCTCGATCCCCAGGATCGCCGCGGCAGCCCGCGCCTCGCGTCTGCGCGTGGCGCAGACCTCGAGCCGAGCGGCGGTGATCCCCGCGCCCGCGGTCCCTGGAGAGGGCGACGCGTTGCCGCCGCCGTCGGTCATGTATGTCACCGCGACCCTGGCGCCGGCGGCCACGTGCCGCGCCAGGACGCCGCCGCAGCCGATCACTTCGTCGTCCATGTGCGGCGCCAGCACCAGAACGCGGGACGCCACGAAATCGATGATCGGCTCCGGAGCCCGATCGTGCTCGGCGAGCAGCAACGTGAGTTGCAGCGAATTGCGCGCCGACGGATGCAGCAGACGGCGGTACCCCCAACGGATGAGACGGCGCACCGCGGCGCGGCCGGCTACTCGGGGAGGAGATCAGAGGACATAGAGCCGATTCTCAATCATCGCCCTTGCACAGCACGGATAAGAGACCCCTCCATGTCGAGCCGATCCTGCCAGAGCGCCTCGGGAAGGTCAAACTGGCGTCTCGACGCAGGGGGTGCGAACTGTCAACCTGCGCCTTCAGTTCGCAGCTACCGGATTGACTCTGCCTGAGCGCGCGGGCGGGGTGGGCCGTTGATGCCCGAGGGTCCATCCACGGCGCGCCCCGCCCATGCGCGCCGGGCTACGGCGGCACGCGCCTGGACTGGCGCCTGTCAGAAGCGCCGCCGGCTGGCATAGAATGCGAAGCATGCGGCCATCACGTGGGCTCGGGGGGCGAGGAATAGCATCCATGGGCTTGCGAGAGGCCGGCGCGGTCGAACGGCGGGCGCCGGGATTCCAGTTTCGACGGACGGACGCCCTTCCGCCGCTTGCGTGGTGCGCCGAAGTCCGCCGTGGCGTCCACGATGTCGTGGTGAAACACGGTCGTTTCGTGGAGACGACACACGACGCGTTCTTCGAGGGTGTCTGGGACGGACTCTTCGTCGACTTCGACTTTCGCTCGTCACACACGACGATGGGGTCCGGCGGTTGCGTAGAGGGTGAGCGGTTGTGCTTTGTTGCGCCGAGTCACACGTATGAGTCCCTGGTGACCCTGGTCGACGGTGATCGCTTGTGGGTCTCGAACTCGATCGCTTTTGTCCTCGCGAGCGCAGACGACGCGCCAGACCTTCGTTACCCCTGGTACCATCGCGACCTGCTGCGGCTCCAGCGGCGCGGGGCCACCGGCACGGAGCCGGCGGCGTTGCCTACCGCGCGGGGCCGGACGGTACTGCTCCATGCGGGCACCGATCTCATCGTCGGCGACCAACTCGCCATTGCGACCCGACCGCGCCCGCAGCCGCCAGAACCGCGGGACTTCACGGAGTATCGGGCGCTTCTCGCGGACACTGTCGCGGCATTGGTGCGCAACGCCGACGACAGCGCGCGGACTCATCGGTTCCCTTTGATCACGACGACCTCGAGCGGCTATGACTCGCCGGCAACCAGCGTGCTCGCAGCGGCGGCCGGCGTGCACAAGGCGATCACGTTCGAAACCCAGGAGCCTCACGCACATGTCGACAGCGGGCGCGCCATCGCCGAGGCGCTGGGGCTCGAGGTGCATACGATCGATGCGCGCGCGTGGCGCGGGGCCTCCGGCTGTCCGGAGATCGAGTTTCTCGCTTGCTCGAGCGGCTGGGCAATGCTGCCGATGGCCCCCGTCGCCAGCGGGTGGCCTGGTTCCGTCGTCTTCCTCGGGAGCATGGGTGATGATGTCTGGCGACGCGACCGTCAGGACGTGAAGCCCCGGCTGGCGCGCCCGCACGAGGAGGAACCGGCTTCAGCCGGGCTCCGCGAGTTTCGTCTGCGCGCCGGCATTGTGTTCGTGCATGTTCCCACGATCGGCGCGATTCATGCGGACGCGATCCACCGGATTGCCCGCTCGGACGAAATGGCACACTGGTCGCTGGGCAACGGCTACGACCGTCCGGTGCCGCGCCGCATCGTCGAAGAGGCGGGCATTCCGCGCGCGGCATTCGGCCACACCATCTACATGACGATCGATACGCAGACGCCGGAGATCCTGCGCCGGCTCCGGCGATGCTCGTTCGCGGGTTTTATCGACACGATCTCGCCCGCGATTCCCCGCCGGGTCGGCCTGCGCCTGGCGCTCGAATGGCGCTTTGGGCCGGCGGCCGCGCGCGTGGCGCTGTTCATTGCGCGCATCGCATGGGTCGGGGGGCGCCGCCTGCGCCTCCGTCTCATCCAGTGGACAGGCAGAGCCGTCACGACGCGCATCTTTCGGTGGCAGTGGCACGAGATGCTGCCGATCCTCTACACGTTCCACTGGGGGACCACGGAACTCGCGCGACGGTACGGCGATGCGATCGGCCGCTCGCGCACGGGCGCCACGGGCTCCGATCGGGCGGATCGGCTGCGGCGGCCGGGCGAGCCGAGTGAGGCCTGAGGTTCGATCGCGCTTGCTGAGCCCCTCTCCGACAGGCCGATCATGACCCTCGTGCCCCGGCCGCCGGCGGCACCGCCCCGGTCCCTCAGCACCGTGAGCATCTTCGTGCCCTGCTACAACTACGGCCGTTACTTGCGCGAGTGCGTGGAGAGCGTGCTTGGCCAGGAGGGCGTCGCGCTCAGGGTCCTGGTGATCGATGACGGCTCGATTGATAACTCCGCGGCGGTGGCGGCCGAGCTCCGAGCGCGGGATCCGCGCGTCGAGGTTCTTCGCCACGCGACGAACCGGGGCCATATCAGAACCTACAACGAGGGACTCGAGTGGGCGGCGGGCGACTACACGATGCTCCTGGACGCGGACGACAGACTTACCCCGGGTGCGCTCGGCCGGGCCTCCGCGTTCCTGGAAGCCCAAAGCGAGGCAGGCTTTGTCTACGGCCGCCCTCTTGTGATTCGGGGCGCGCGGCTGCCCCGGTTGCCGCGGGCCCGGATTCGCTGGCGGTTGTGGCCGGGGTGGGACTGGATCGAGCAGCGGTGCCGGATTGGCGCCAACTGCGTCGTCCAACCCACCGTTGTCGTCCGCACCGACCTGCTCCGACGGCTGGGCGGCTTTCGGGCAGAGCTACCCCACTCGGGGGACTTCGAGTTCTGGCTGCGGCTGGCCGCGCATGCCGCCGTGGGCTATATCGAGGGTCCTTACCAGGCGTACTACCGCGACCACGCCGACGCGATGCATCGGCGGCTGTTCGGCGATCCCCTCGCCGACCTCGCCCAGGTCAAGGCCGCATTTGACGCTCTGTTTCGCCACCACGGCGCTGATCTTCGTGACCGCCCGCGACTGGAAGCCATGGCCAACCGCGCCGTGGCGGGTCGAGCACTGTGGGCGGTCTGTCGCGCCCTCGACGGTCAGCGGCCGGCGGCGGACCTGGACGGCCTGGTGCGCCTCGCGGTAGCGGCATGGCCGGATGCGTCGCTGCTCGACGAGTGGCGAGGCGTCCGCTGGCGGAGGCGGCTTGGGTCGCGGTTCTGTCCGTATCTGTGGCCGTTTCTTCTTCCCACCACCCCGTCTCGGGTCGGCATCGCCATTCGGCGGAGCCTCGAACGGTGGCGTCGCCTCGAAGCCTGACGCCAGGAGCGATGCCGTCACCGGTTTCGCGATGGCGAGAGCCACTTGACGCAGCATCTGTTTGGGCAGATTCTCGGGTCGGTCGAGCGACTCTGCGGGTCCTGATGCGACCAATGCGCTGAGAGAGAGAACATGGTCCGTATGAGACGTCAAAGGAAGACGCCATGATTCCGATCACCAAACCTGCGCTGGGCGTGGAAGAAGTCGACCGCGTCCGGAAAGTCATCGAGAGCGGATGGCTGACACAGGGGCCGATGGTGGCCGAGTTCGAGCGATCGGTGGCCGACTACGTGGGAGCCGCGCACGCCGTCGCGTCCAGCAGCTGCACGACGGCGCTCCACATGGCGCTCATCTGCCTCGGGGTCGGTCCCGGCGATGAAGTCATCGTGCCATCACTGAGTTTCATCGCCACCGCCAACGCCATCCGGTACGCGGGCGCCCGGCCGGTGTTTGCCGAGGTGGACCCGTGCACGTTCAATATCGATCCCGCAGACGCCGAGCGCCGGATCACGCCCCGTACCAAGGCGATTGTGATCGTCCATCAAATCGGACTGCCGGCTGACATCGACGCATTTGTCAGGATCGGCCACCGGCACGGCGTGAAGATTCTCGAGGACGCCGCCTGCGCCCTGGGCGCCCGGTACAACAACCGCCCGATCGGCGCCCATACCGAGATGGCTTGCTTCTCGTTTCACCCGCGGAAAGTCATCTGCACAGGCGACGGCGGCATGATCACCACCAACAACGGTCGCTACGCCGACCAGTGCCGGCGGCTGCGTCAGCACGGGATGAGCATCTCGGACACCGCCCGGCACGCCGCCACCACGGTGCTCATCGAGGAATATCCGTGTCTGGGATACAACTATCGGCTGACCGATTTGCAGGCAGCGGTCGGCATCGAGCAAATGAAGCGCCTTGACGGGCTGCTGAAGCGGCGCGCCGAACTGGCTTGGCGCTACACGGGCCTGCTCGCGGATTGTCCGCGCCTGGCGACGCCCTTTGTTCCCGCGTATGCGCAGCACAATTTCCAATCCTATGCCGTGCGCGTGACGGATGCGTCCCCGGTGTCCCGCGACCGGCTGCTACAGGCGCTGCTGGACGCCGGCGTCGCCGCTCGCCGCGGCATCATGGCCGCCCACCGCGAACGCGCCTATGCCGACCCGTATGGCCCGCAATCGCTGCCCATCACCGAGAGAGTCAGCGATACCTCGTTGCTGTTGCCGTTGTTTCCCCAGATGACCGACGCGGAACAGGACCGGGTCGTCGCGGCCCTACGGGGCGCTCTCTATTGAGCATGCACTCCCAGCCCGGCTTGAATCCGCAACGGCTCATCGGGCTGATGCGCGAGGCCATCGCCCGTTGCGACCTCCGCCTGGCGGGTGCGACCGTGCTCACGGAAGCCGGATCCGGCGCCTACCTCGTCACACCGGTCCTCGCGGCGCTGGCTGGAGCCGACCGGGTATTCGCGCTGACGAAATCCACCCGGTACGGCAGCGCCGAAGCGATCGCGCGGCAAACGGATTCACTCGCGCACCTGGTCGGTGTTGCCCGGCGAGTCCAGGTGGTGACGGAGAAGACCCGGTCCATCGTGGCCCAGGCCGACATCATTACCAACAGCGGCCACGTCAGACCCATCGACGCCCAAATGATCGGGTGGATGAAGCCGACCGCGGTGATCCCGTTGATGTACGAGGCGTGGGAATTTCGCGATGCGGACCTCGACCTCGGCGAATGCCAGCGGCGCGGGATTGTCGTCGGCGGCACCAACGAACGACATCCGACGTTCGACGTGTTCTCGTTTCTCGGGATCATGGCCGTCAAGCTTTTGCTCGACGCCGGCGTGGCGGTCTACGACAGCCGTCTGGTCGTGTTGTGCGACAACGCGTTCGCCCCTTTCATCGAGACCGGCCTCAAGAATGCGGGCGCAAGCGTGACGGTGAGCGAAGTCCTGGACGGCCTGCCGATCGACGGCCGCGTCGACGCCGTGGTGGTCGCGCTCACGCCGCGATCGCAGCCGGCGATTGGCGCGGACGCGGTGGCGGAGATTGCCGCACGCTGGCCCGGCGCCGTCGTGACGCAGTACTGGGGCGATCTCGATCGGGGCGCGCTGGCCGCGGCGGGAGTCCCGTACTGGCCACTCGCCGCGCCAGATGCCGGCCACATGGGGATCTTGCCGTCCGCGGTGGGACCGGAGCCGATTGTGCGGCTGCAAGCCGGGGGCTTGAAGGCCGGGGAGATCCTGTGGCGCGGGCGCCACGCCGGGCGAGCGCGGCCGGTGACGGAAGGATCGGCATGAGCCATATCGAGAGCTTGTGCGGCGCGCGGGCACTGATCACCGGGGGTGCCGGGCTCATCGGCTCTCACGTGGCCGACGTTTTGGCCGCTGCGGGCGCGGCCCAGATCGTCGTCCTCGACAACCTGAGCCGTGGCAACCTCGACAACCTCGCCCAAGCCCGCGCGCGCGGCAACGTCTCCGTGGTCCAGGGCGATATCAGGGACCGCGCCGCGCTTGCCAGGGCCATGGACGGCGTGGACGTGCTGTTTCACTTTGCGGCCATTCGCATCACCCAGTGCGCGGAGGAGCCCCGCCTCGCGCTGGAAGTCCTGGTCGACGGCACGTTCAATGTGCTGGAGGCCGCGGTGGCCGCGCGTGTGAAAAAGGTGGTAGCCGCCTCGTCCGCTTCGATCTACGGCATGGCCGAGCAGTTCCCGACCCGGGAGGACCATCACCCGTACGGCAACCGGACGCTCTACGGGGCGGCCAAGACTTTCAACGAGGGCCTGCTCGCCGCGTTTCGCGACATGTACGGTCTCGACTACGTGGCGCTTCGGTACTTCAACGTCTATGGCCCGCGCATGGACATCCATGGAGCGTACACAGAGGTCCTGATCCGCTGGATTGATCGCATCAGCCGGGGCCTGCCGCCCGTGATCTTCGGTGACGGGCGGCAGACGATGGACTTCGTCTATATCGAGGACATCGCGCGGGCCAATATCCTGGCCGCCACGTCCGAGGCCACCGGGGACGTCTTCAACATAGCGAGCGGCGTGGAGACCAGCCTGAACGACCTGGCGCGGGCCCTCCTTGCGGTGATGGATGCGAGCTTGCCGGTGGAATATGGGCCCGAGCGGTCGGTGAATGCCGTCCCGCGCCGGCTCGCCGATAACCGCCGGGCGAAGGCGCGCCTGGGCTTCGAGGCTCGTGTAGGTCTCGAGGAGGGATTGCGGCGACTCGTCGCGTGGTGGCGGAGCGAGTCGGTCAAGCTCGCGGTCTCGGCGGCCGAATCTCGGAGTGCTGGCACGTGACTTTGTCGGGCTCGGGGAGATGCTCAGCGAGCGCGGCCGGATCGCCGTCGAGCTCCCTGATCCCAGGCCCGTTCTCCACGCGCGGGAGCAGCTCCTGGGCCGGCCGCGATGACGGTCGATGTGGAGGACCCGCAGGCTTACGGGAGTCCGAAGTGCTCGGCGATCCCGCGAACCACGAGCGCCTGCTGATCGCTACCCAACTCCGGATAGATCGGGAGGGCCAGAACCTCCTCGGCGGCCCGCTCGGAGACGGGGAAGTCGCCTCGCGCGTGCCCGAGCGACCTGAAGCACGGCTGGAGGTGCAGGGGCACGGGGTAGTACACGCCTGAGGCGATCCCGAGCGATGAGAGGTGCGCGCGAAGCGCATCGCGCCCGCCCGCTTTCGCCTCTCGTGGGACCCGGATGACGTACTGATGAAAAATGTGCGTCCGGTCCGGCTTGCTCACGGGCGTGGTTACGAGGCCGCGTGCGACGAGCCCTGATTCTTGAAAGAGCGCATCGTAGGCGGCCGCTCGAGCGGCGCGGGCTTGGGACCAGGACGCGAGGCGGGGGAGCTTGACGCGCAGGATCGCCGCTTGAATCTCGTCGAGGCGGCTGTTCCAGCCGACCGATTCGTGTTGATACATCCGGAGCCCTCCGTGCACGCGGAGCTTGAAGAGCCGTTCAGCGAGAGAATCGTCGCTCGTGAGCACCATGCCGCCGTCGCCCGCGCCGCCGAGGTTCTTGGTCGGGAAGAAGGACAAGCATCCGGCCCGTCCCATCGTGCCCGCCGACCGAGGACCCGCGCCGGACGGCCTGGCGAGGCCCGCGTACATCGCGCCGATCGCCTGTGCGGCGTCCTCGACGACGGGTACGTGTCCGGCGGCCGCGATGATCTCGTCGATGTCGCAGGGTTGTCCGAAGAGATGGACGGGGAGGACCGCCACCGTTCTCGGACCGATCGCGGAGGCCATCTGTACCGGGTCCATTCCGTAGATGTCGGGTTGGATGTCCACGAAGCGCGGCCGCGCGCCCGCGTGCACGACGCTTCCCGCGCTCGCGAAAAACGTGAAGGGCACGGTCACGACCTCCGGCGCATCAGAGCGATGGGCGGCCGGCAAGGATCCGGGTGATCCCGCGAGGGGGGTCGCGCCGCGCTCCGGGATCACCGACGCGATCGCCAGCATGATGGCGTCCGATCCCGAGGCGCATCCGACCGCGTGGCGTGCTCCCACGAGGCGCGCGATGTCCCTCTCGAGAGCCTCGACCTCTTCGCCGAGAATGAACCGCTGGGACTCCAGGACACGCCGGACGGCCGTCACGGTCTCGTCTCGAATCCTGTCGAACTGAGCTCGCAAGTCGATGAGCGGGACGCCGGCCACGCGCGGATCATAGCAAGAAGCGAAAAAGGCCCCTGTGTAAAGTTCCGAACGGGAGACAGTTCTCGGGCAGCGCGCGGCCCAAAAGAGCCGGCTCCCTGCCAGGCGTGTTCGCTACAATCGGGCAGCAGGCCGGCAGGGCGCCTGGGGCGGACCGAGTGGCGGCGCATCGGTTCCGAGCGGCCTCACCGAATTCCGACGGCGGCGAAGAGGAACAGGGCGAGAGGGAGGCTCAGTGAAAGGACGACCGGGTGTCGCTGTGGTCGGGGCTGGCCATTGGGGTCAGAACCTCATCCGGAGCTTTCACGAGCTCGGCGTCCTCGTCGAGATCTGCGAGATCGATCCGGCCCGGCGGATCAACATTGGGGAGCGGTACCCGGCGGCGCGCGCGGTGGGCGACGTCGATGCCGTGTTCGGCGACCCGGAAGTCGACGCGGTCGCGATCGCCACCCCGGCCGAGTCGCACGCCGACCTGGTGGAACGGGCCCTGCGGGCGGGCAAAGATGTCTTCGTGGAGAAGCCGCTGGCCCTCTCCGTGTCCTCGGGTGAGCGGCTCCTCGAGATCGCCCGGCTGTCGGATCGAATCCTGATGGTGGGGCACGTCCTCTGGTACCACCCGGCGATCATCAAGCTCAAGCAGCTGGTCGATGCGGGTGACCTCGGCCGCATCCAGTACGTCTACTCGCAGCGCCTGAACCTCGGGAGGATCCGGCGCGAGGAGAGCATCCTCTGGTCGTTCGCGCCCCACGACCTCTCGATCATCCTGGGGCTGCTCGGCGAGATGCCGTCGACCGTGCAGGCGCAGGGGGGCCGCTTCCTCCACGAGCGCATCGCCGACGTGACCGTGAGCCTCTTGTCCTTCCCGAGCGGCGTCAAGGCCCACATCTTCGTCTCCTGGCTGCATCCCTTCAAGGAGCAGAAACTCGTGGTTGTCGGCGACCGACAGATGGCGGTCTTT
>Ga0335084_10004412_pt1 | contig 13838 bp, 13 predicted proteins | sample Lox_Sample_44_FD_206721 | JGI IMG/M metagenome (GOLD analysis project Ga0335084, IMG submission 206721) | Soil microbial communities from Loxahatchee National Wildlife Refuge, Florida, United States - Lox_Sample_4.4 | ecosystem: Environmental > Terrestrial > Soil > Wetlands | place: USA... | reverse complement strand
TCAGGCGCTCGATGTCGCGCGAGAGCGCGCGCTTCACCGGCGCGAACTGCGGCCGGTCGTTGCGCGCGAGGCGCGCCTCGGCGAGCTGCAGCGCGAGCAGCGCGGCGCGCACGTTGCCGGCGAGCTGCAGCTGCTGCGAGGCGATGGCGAGCACCTGCTCGATCTCGGCGAGCTGCCACTCGTCGCGGGTGCGCGACAGGTCCTGGTAGAGCGCCTCGAGCGCGAGCTGCTGGCTCTGCGACTCGGCGAGGCGGGTTTCGAGAACGCCGATCTTGGCCTGCGCGGCGAACAGCGCGTCCTGCGAGGTGCGCGCGATCGAGCGCGCGTCGCGCGCGTCGGACTCGATCTCGCGCAGGCGCCGCGCGAGCTCCTGCTGCGTGCTCGAGAGCCGCTCGCGCACGTCGACCCAGTAGAGCGTGGCGAGCGCCGCCGCGAGGACGATGGCCAGCAGCGCGAGCCGGCCGGCGCGCGACGCGCGCGGCGCCGCCGCGGCGTCCTGGCCTGGCGCGGAAGCTTCAGTCATGACGGTGCGAAGTATGCCACCAGCGCCGCGGCCGTTTCATCGTCGCCGGGGCCCGCGACGAGCGCCTCGCGCGCGCCGAGGCGGCGCGCCTCGGCGGCGACGCGCTCGTGCGGCACGAACAGCGGCAGCGCCGCGAGCGGCCCGCCCGCCAGCATGGCGAACAGGTTGCGCAGTCCCTCGGCCGAGGAGACGGTGACCGCGTGCAGCGCGCCGCGGCGCCATGCCGCCAGCAGCGGCGCCGGGTCGCTGCGCGGCCGCACCCGGCGATAGCACTCGACGTACTCCACCGCCGCGCCGCGCGAGCGCAAGCCTTCGGCGAGCACTTCGCGCCCGCCCTCGCCGCGGAAGATGCCGATGCGGCGGCCCGCGACGTCGCGCAGCTCGGGCAGGGCGAGGAGCGCTTCGCTGTCCGCGCCTGCGGCCGCGATTACGTCCTTCACGCCGCTGCGCTCCAGCTCCCGGCGCGTTCCGGCGCTGAGCGCCACGACCTTGCCGATGCGGTTGAAGTGCTTCAAACCCTGCCGTGCCGCGGTCGGGCTGATGAAGACGACGAGGTCGAAGTTTCCCGGCGGCGGCGCCACCGCCAGCGGCTCGATCTCGATCGCCGGGAAGAGATACGGCGTGCCGCCCGCCGACGCGATCAGATCGGCCAGCCCTTTGGCGAGCGAGGCCGGCCTGGTCACTACGATCCCTTTGCCCTTAAGCCCCACCCAATATCTCTTTTGCGCCCTGGCGGCGCAGAGCCTCCGCCGCCAGCTCGCCCAATGCTTCCGGATTCGCCGCAGATCCGGTCACGTCCGCGCGAGCGACCCGGCGGCCGTCGGCGGCGGCGACCAGCGCCCGCAGGCGCAGCTTCGCTCCGTCGAGCTCGGCGAACGCCCCCAAAGGGATCGTGCAGCTGCCGCCGAAGGCGCGGCTCACCGCGCGCTCGGCGCGCACGCATCGCGAGACGCCCTCGTCGGCGAGCGGCGCGAGCAGCGCGGCGACATCCTGGCTTCGCGCCAGGCATTCGATGCCCAGAGCGCCCTGCCCGGGCGCGGGCAGGCTGTCCTCGGGATCGAGCGCGGCGCGGATGCGGCTCGCCAGCCCGAGCCGCGTCAGCCCGGCGACGGCGAGGATGATGGCGTCGTATTCGCCGCGGTCCAGCTTGTTCAGGCGCGTCTCGACGTTGCCGCGCAGCAGCTTCGCCTCCGCAGTCGGATAGCGCTCGAGGATCTGCGCGGCGCGGCGCAGGCTGGACGTGCCGACCACTGCTTTGGGGGGCAAGTCTCTTAGATCTTTGAACTTGTTGGAAACGAAAGCATCTCTCGGATCCTCGCGCTCGAGGATCGCGGCGATGGCGAAGCCCGGCGGCAGCTCGGCGGGCAGGTCCTTCATCGAGTGCACGGCGAGCTGCGCGCGGCCGTCGGCGAGGGCGTTCTCGAGCTCCTTCACGAACAGCCCCTTGCCGCCCGCCGTGTCGAGCCGCTGGTCGAGCAGCTCGTCGCCGCGCGTGCTCATCGGCAGCAGCTCGACCGCCAGGCCAGCGTGGCGCTCCTCGAGCAGCGCCTTGACGTGCTGCGCCTGCCACAGCGCGAGCCGGCTGCGGCGCGTGGCGATGACGAGCTTCTTCATTTGTCGGCGATCAGCTCGCGCACCGCGGGCCACTGCCGGCGGCTTACCGGCAGCCGGTCGGCGACGCCCTCGAGCACCACCAGCCACTGCGCTTCCTCGTCGCCGGGATTGCGCTCGAAGCCGCGGATCGCAGCGCGCGACACGAGGCAGTTGCGATGGATGCGCACCAGCCGGCCGGCAAACTCGCGCTCGAGCGCGACCAGCGGCTCCTCGAGCAGGTGCTCGCGCTGCGCCGTGCGCACGGTGACGTATTTCTGCTCGGCGCGCAGGAACACGATGTCCTTCACCGGCACCAGGACGATGCGGTTGCGCTCGACCACCGACAGATACTCGCGGGCGCCCTGGGCCGCGGCGGCGAGCTGCTCGCGTCCGGGCGCGGCGGCCGCCATCGCCTTCTTCAGCGCCGCCGCCAGCCGCGAAGCGCGCACCGGCTTGAGGAGGTAGTCGATCGCGTTCAGCTCGAAGGCCTCGACCGCGTGGCGATCGTGCGCGGTGATGAACACCACCGCGGGCGGCCGCTCGAGGCCGGCGAGGTGGCGGGCGAGCTCGAGGCCGCCCATGCCCGGCATGTGGATGTCGGCGAGCAGCACCTGCGCGCCGCTCGCCGGCACGCGCTCGAGGGCCTCCAGGCCATGGCGCGCCTCGCCGACCACGCTGGTCGGCACCTCGGCGGCGATGTCGGCGAGCAGCTCGCGCAGGCGCTCGCGCGCCGGCTCTTCGTCGTCGGCGATGAAGACGCGGAGGCTCACCCGGTTCCCGTCTTGTAGGGCATTTCAATCTCGATCCGGTAACGCGCCTGGTCCGTCGTGGTGCGAATCCGCGCCTCCGCGTCGAAGAACAGCAGCAGCCGCTCGCGGATGTTCTCAAGCGCCATGCGGTTGCCCACGCGCTTCTGCTGCTCCTCGATGTAGGGATTCTCGATACGCGCGATGACGCGGTCGCCGCGGCGCTCGATGCGCACCAGCACCGTGCCCGGGCCGGTGCCCGGCTCGACGCCGTGGTGCACCGCGTTCTCGAGCAGCGGCTGCAGCACGAGCGGCGGCAGCAGCGCGTCGTTCGGCGCCGAATCGATCTCCCACGTGATCTGCAGCCGCTCGCCGAGGCGCAGCTGCTCGAGGTCGGCGTAGCGCTCGAGCAGCGCGATCTCGTCGGCGAGGCGCACGAACTGGCGCGGCTCCGACATCAGCGTGCGGAACAGATCGGCGAGGTCCTCGAGCGCGCGCTCGGCGCGCTTCGGGTCGCGGCGGATGAGCGAGAGCACGGTGTTCAGGCTGTTGAACAGGAAGTGCGGCCGGATCCTCGCCTGCAGCGCCTGCAGCCGCGCTTCAGCGAGGGCCGGCGAGAATGCCTTCGCGAACAGGCGGAAGTAGCCGAGCAGCGCGCCGGCGGCGACGGCGGCGAGCACCAGCATGCGCCACAGGTCGCCCTGCGCGCCGGGAATCATGCCGTAGGCGAAATTCGCCGCAGCGGTCAGGCCGAGCACGACCGCGAGGACGGTGGCACAGCCCTTCCAGTATTCCAGGCGGCCGAGCCAGGGCGAAACGGCGGCGAGCGCGAGGATGATCGCGAGCAGGAGCGGCTCGAGCTGGCTCGCGGTCTGCACGAACGCATCGGCCGCCTGCGCGACATCGCGCGCGGCGAACACCGCCGCGGCGAACGCGGCGAGGTTCACCGCCAGCAGGATGCGCGCGATCACGCCCAGGTTGCGGAAGTCGGGAAGAACGTCCGAATAAGCGTTTTGCCTTATACTTGGCATACTTAGGGGGCGGTGTTAAGCCGCATTCTGGTTCATTATGCCGAAGAAGGCGCAACCCTGGTCCGGCCGCTTCGCGCAGCCCGTCGACGAACAGGTCAAGCGCTTCACGGCTTCCGTCTCGTTTGACCAGCGGCTGGCGAAGCATGACATCGCGGCGTCGCTTGCGCACGCGAGGATGCTGGCCGCCCGCGGCATCATCGGCCGGAAAGACCTTGTCGCCATAACGAGCGGGATGAACAAGATCGCCCGCGAGATCGCCGCGGGCACCTTCGCCTGGTCGATCGACGACGAGGACGTCCACCTCAACATCGAGAAGCGCCTGACGGCGCTGGTGGGCGACGCCGGCAAGCGCCTGCACACGGCGCGCTCGCGCAACGACCAGGTGGCGACCGATCTGCGCCTGTGGCTGCGCGAGGAGATCGACGCCATAGTCAAGCTCCTCGCGGCGCTCGAGCGCGCGCTGCTCGCGCAGGCGTCCAAGCACGCGGCGCTGGTGATGCCCGGGTTCACCCATCTGCAGGTGGCGCAACCGGTGACTTTCGGCCACCACCTGCTCGCCTACTTCGAGATGCTCGAGCGCGACCGGGAGAGATTTTTTCAACTCAGATCGCGCGTCAACAGGTTGCCGCTGGGCTCCGCCGCATTGGCCGGAACGACGTTTCCCATCGACCGTGAGCGGGTCGCGAAGGAACTCGGCTTCGAGAGCGTATGCGAGAACTCGCTCGACGCGGTGTCCGACCGCGACTTCGCGATCGAGTTCTGCGCCTGCGCCTCGCTGGTAATGGTGCACCTCTCCCGCTTCGCCGAGGAGCTGGTGCTCTGGGCGAGCCCGCGCTTCGGCTTCGTGCGCCTGCCCGACGCCTACTGCACCGGCTCCTCGATCATGCCGCAGAAGAAGAATCCGGACGTCCCGGAGCTGGTGCGCGGCAAGGCGGGCCGCGTCTTCGGCAGCCTGACGGCGCTCCTTGTCCTCATGAAGGGACAGGCGCTCGCCTACAACAAGGACAACCAGGAGGACAAGCAGCCGCTGTTCGACGCGGTCGACACAGTGAGGGACTGCCTCGCGATCTTCGCCGGGCTCGTCGCCGGCCTGCAGCCCGTGCCGCGCGCGATGCGCGCGGCGGCGCTCGAAGGCCACGCCACCGCCACCGACCTCGCCGACTACCTGGTGCGCAAAGGCGTCCCGTTCCGGGACGCGCACGAGATCGTCGCGCGCGCGGTGCGCCAGGCCGAGAAGGACGGAATCGATCTGGCGAGCTTGCCGTTTGCCCGGCTGAAAAGCTTCTCCCGGCATATCCAGCCCGACGTGAAGAAAATCCTCACGCCGGAAGGTTCCGTCGCGGCGCGCAATCACCTCGGCGGCACGGCGCCGGCGCAGGTGCGCGCGGCGATCGCGCGGGCGCGCAGGCGCCTCGGGCGCGGATGAACCGCGGCGGCCTCACGCAGATCGGCAAGTACCCGGTGCTGCGCAAGCTCGGCGAGGGCGCGACCTCCGAGGTCTATCTCTGCCACGACCCCTTCAACGACCGAGAGGTCGCGATCAAGGTGGCGTTCCAGGACACCTTCGACGATCCGGAGCGCGGCAAGCTGTACCGCAAGCTGTTCCTCACCGAGGCGTCGCTCGCCGGCAAGCTCGAGCATCCGCACATCTGCCAGATCTTCGACGCGGTGGCGGACGAGAAGCTCTCCTACATCGTCATGGAATACGTCGGCGGCGGCACGCTCGAGCGCTTCGCCCGGCCCGACGGCCTGCTGCCGGTCGACCGCGTGGTGGAGATCATCTTCAAGTGCTGCCGCGCCCTCGAGCATGCGCACAAGCTCGGCATCACGCACCGCGACATCAAGCCGGCGAACATCCTGTTCCTCGAAGGCACCGAGGTGAAGGTCACCGACTTCGGCGCGGCGCTGATCGCCACCTCGCGCGACACCACGCAGGTGAGCGCGATCGGCTCGCCCGCCTACATGTCGCCCGAGCAGGTGAAGGAGCACACCCTCGACCACCAGACCGACATCTACTCGGTCGGCGTGGTGATGTACCACCTGCTCACCGGCCGGCTGCCATTTCAGGCCGTCAACAACTTCAGCCTGATCTACCAGATCACCAACGTCGACGCCGAGCCGCCCTCGGCCTACCGGCCCGAGATCCCGCCCGCGCTCGACGCCATCGTGCAGCACGCGATGGCGAAGGACGTCGCCGACCGCTACAAGCTGTGGGAGGAGTTCTCGCTCGACCTCGCGGAAGCCTCGCGCGACGCGCGGCTGCAGACCCACAAGTCGCAGGAGTTCAAGGACTCCGACAAGTTCGAGACGCTGCGCAAGCTCCCCTTCTTCCACCACTTCACCGACGCCGAGCTGTGGGAGGTGGCGCGCATCTCGGCGTGGCGCCACGCCGGCGCGGGCGAGCAGCTGATGCGCGAGGGCGAGGCGGGCGACTTCTTCTGCGTGCTCGCGCAAGGCCAGGTCAAGGTGACGAAGAAAGGCAAGCTGCTCAACCTGCTGCGCGCGGGCGAGCCCTTCGGCGAGATGGCGTATCTCTCCAAGCGCGAGGCGGTGCGCGGCGCCGACGTGACGGTGATGACCGATGCCGACATCATCTCGGTGCCGACCGGGATGCTGGCGCAGGCCTCCGACGCCTGCCGCCACAAGTTCGACCGCGCCTTCATGGAGATCCTCGTCGAGCGGCTGTCGATGGCGAACCTCCGCCTGTCGGGCGTCTAGCCGCGGGGCGTGGGCGTGGAGCAGATCGCCAACTATCCGGTGCTGAAGAAGCTCGGCGAGGGCGCGACCTCGGAAGTCTTCCTGTGCCAGGACCCGTTCCGCGGCCGCGAGGTGGCGGTGAAGCGCATCTTCCCCGAGACGCTGCGCGACCCGGTGCGCGGGCGCCTGTTCAGGAAGCTGTTCTTCACCGAGGCCTCGCTCGCCGGCAAGCTCGAGCACCCGCACATCGCGCAGATCTTCGACGCCGGCATCGGCGAGGACTCGGGCTACATCGTCATGGAGTACGTTCCCGGCGGCACGATGGAGCGCTTCTGCGCGCCGGAGAACCTGCTGCCGATCGAGCAGACGGTGGAGATCGGCTTCAAGTGCGCGCGCGCCATCGCCTACGCGCACGCGCAGGGCGTCACCCACCGCGACATCAAGCCGGGCAACATCCTCTACGCCGCTTCGCCCATCGACGTGCGCATCGGCGACTTCGGCCTCGCGCAGAAGTTCAGCGCCGAGACCACGCAGATCACCGGCATCGGCTCGCCCGCCTACATGTCGCCCGAGCAGGTGCGCGAGGAGCTGGTCGATCACCGCACCGACATCTATTCCCTCGGCGTGGTGCTCTACCAGCTGCTCACCGGCATGCTGCCTTTCCGCGGCGCCAACAAGTACAGCATCATCTACCAGATCACCCAGCAGGACGCGCCGCCGCCCTCGACGCTGCGCCGCGAGGTGCCGGTCGCGCTCGACCGCATCGTGCGCCGCGCGATGCACAAGGACCTCGCCGCGCGCTATCAGAGCGGCGACGAAATGGCTCAGGAGCTGATCGACGCGCTGCGCGCGGGGCTCGGCGAGGGGCGCCGGGAAGAATTCGGCGACGCCGACAAATTCGCCGCGCTGCGCGCGATGGGTTTCTTCACCCGTTTCGCCGATCCCGAGCTGTGGGAAGTGGTGCGCGTCGGCGCGTGGGAGCGCGTCGGCGCCGGCGCGCAGCTCGTCCACGAGGGCGAGCCCGGCGATTTCTTCTGCGTGCTGATCGAGGGCGAGGTACGCGTCACCAAGAACAAGAAGCTCCTCTCGGTCCTCGGCCCCGGCGAATGCTTCGGCGAGATGGCCTACCTCTCGCTCTCCAGCCACGAGCGCGGCGCCTCGGTGACCACCAGCACGGACTCGCGCATCGTGCGCATCGGCGTCGCCGACCTCGAGGGAGCCTCGGCCGACTGCCGCAGCAAGTTCGACCGCGCCTTCATCGGCATCCTGGTCGAGCGCCTGAATCTGGCCAACACGCGGTTGACCTCGGGGTGAACGAGGACTTCAAGAGGCATCTGGGCATCGAGCAGTCCGCCCGCGTCACCGGAGGCTGCATCCATGAGTGCTATCGCGTCTCCATCGCCGGGAAAGGCTTCTTTCTCAAGACCAACGCGATCCGGTACGAAGACGCCTTCGCCGCCGAGGCGGACGGCCTCGCCGGCCTGCGCGAGGCCGGTTACCGCGCGCCGGCGCCGCACTCACGCGGCGTGCTCGCCGGCCGCGCCTACCTGCTGATGGAGTTCCTCGACCTGCGGGGCGCGGTCGACTGGCCCGCCCTCGCCCGCATGCTTGCGCAGGCGCACCGCAAGCGCGGTCCGGCCTTCGGCTGGGAGCGCGACAACTACATCGGCGCCACGCCGCAGGTCAATTCGTGGCGCGACGATTGGACCGAGTTCTGGTTCGAGAACCGGATGAAGCCCCAGCTTGCGCTCGCCCGCCAGAAAGGCTTCGCGCTGCCGGAAATCCCGCGCGGGCTTCTCGCGGAGCACCGTCCGCAGCCCTCGCTCCTGCACGGCGACCTGTGGAGCGGCAATGTGAACTTCATGCCGGAAGGGCCCGTAGTGTTCGATCCCGCCGTCTACTACGGCGATCGCGAAGCCGACCTCGCGATGACCGAGCTCTTCGGCGGGTTTCCGCGTGAGTTCTACGATGTCTACAACGACGTGTTTCCGCTACCCGGCGGCTACGCGCAGCGCAAGCCGCTCTACAACCTGTACCACCTGCTGAACCACCTCAACCTGTTCGGCCGCAGCTACCTCGGCCAGGTCGAGGAAACGCTAGGCTTGTTGCGTGGCGCCTAGCAGTTTTTGCAGCTCGCCGGACTGGTACATCTCGCGCATGATGTCCGAGCCGCCGACGAATTCGCCGTTGACGTAGAGCTGCGGGATGGTCGGCCAGTTGGCGTAGTCCTTGATGCCCTGGCGGATCTCCTGGTCGGCGAGCACGTTCACGCTGTGGAACTGCTGCACGCCGCAGGCGTTGAGCACCTGCACGGCGAGCGCCGAAAAGCCGCATTGCGGCATCTGCGGCATGCCCTTCATGAAGAGCACCACGGGGTGGCTCTTCACGATCTGATCGATGCGTTGTTGGGTGTCCATGGCGCTCATTTTACCTTTCCTCCGCAAACGCGCGGGATGCCGGCGAGATCAGGCCAGCTCGTCACGCTTTCAAGCCCGGCGGCCGCGAGCAGCGCCCGCACTTTCTCGTCCTGTCCGATTCCATGCTCCAGGAGCAGCCAGCCGCCCGGCGCGAGGTGCCGCGGCGCCTCGGGGACGATCTCCCTGATCGCGTCAAGGCCATCCTCGCCTGACACGAGCGCCCCCTGGGGCTCATAGCTCAGGTCCTTCAGGTGAGGATCCCCTGCGGCGATGTAAGGCGGATTGGAGACGATCAGCTCAAAGCGTCTCTTACCCATGCCCTCGAACCAGCGAGCGTGGACGAAGTCCACCGCGAGGTTGTGCTTGACGGCGTTGCGCTGTGCTATCGCGAGGGCCGCTGCGCTTGCCTCCACGGCGCACACCTGGGCCGACGGCAAGTGCTTCTTTATGGCGAGCGCGACCGCACCGCTGCCGGTGCCCAGATCGAGAACGGTGGAAGGCTTCCTTTCCAGCGCGAGGTCGACCAGCAGCTCGGTTTCCGGCCTTGGAATCAACACCGCTGGATTGACCGCCAGCTCGAGGCTGTAGAACTCCCTGGTTCCAACGATGTAGGCGATGGGCTCGCCGTTTTTTCTTCTTTCCGTGAATTGAAGAAATCGTCGCGCGACGTCGGGGGCGAGTGCGCGTTCCAGATTTGAGAGCAGAGAGACTTCAGAAAAACCGGTGACCGAGGCGAGAAGCAGGCGAGCCTCCCGCGCATCGATGACGCGGAGCGCTTCCCCTACGGTCAAGCGGCTTCTTCGGCGAGGGCCGAGAGCTGCTCCGCGAGGTGCTCGGCGGCGAGCGCGCCGAGCAGCTCGTCGAGCTCGCCGTCCATGATGCGCTCGATCTTGTAGAGCGTCAGGTTGATGCGGTGGTCGGTGACGCGGCCCTGCGGGAAGTTGTAGGTGCGGATGCGCTGCGAGCGGTCGCCCGAGCCGATGAGGAGCTTCCTCGTCGAGGCGGTCTTCGCCTGCTGCTCGCTCACCTGCTTGTCGCGGATCCGCGCGGCGAGGACGCCGAGCGCCTTCTCCCGGTTCTTGTGCTGCGAGCGCGAGTCCTGGCATTCGACCACGATCCCGGTCGGCAGATGCGTGACGCGAATCGCCGAGTCGGTCTTGTTGACGTGCTGGCCGCCGGCGCCCGAGGCGCGGAAGGTGTCGATGCGCAGCTCGGCCGGGTTGAGGACCACTTCGTCGACCGCGTCGGCCTCGGGCAGCACGGCGACGGTGCACGCGGAAGTATGGATGCGGCCCTGCGCCTCGGTCTCCGGCACGCGCTGCACGCGGTGGCCGCCCGACTCGAACTTGAGGCGCGAGTAGGCGCCCTGCCCGGCGATGCGGACGATCACTTCCTTGTAGCCGCCGAGCTCCGAGTGGCTCTCGGAGATGATCTCGACCTGCCAGCGCTGTCGCTCGGCGTAGCGCGTGTACATGCGGAACAGGTCCGCGGCGAACAGCGCCGATTCGTCGCCGCCGGCGCCGGCGCGTATCTCGAGGAACAGGTTGCGCTCGTCGTTCGGATCCTTCGGCAGCAGCGCCTTTTGCAGCTCGGCCTCCAGCCGCTCCATCGCCGTGCGCGCCTTCTTCAGCTCCTCGTCGGCGTAGGACTTCATCGACGCATCGGCAGCCAAGTCGCGCGCTTCGTTCGCATCGCGCTCGGCCTGCAGATAGTCCTGGAACAGCGCCACCGCGGCCGAGACGTCGGCGTGCTCGCGCGAAAGACGGCGGAACTGATCCATGTCGCGCGTGGCGTTCTCCGCCGCGAGCTGGTTGTTGAGAATCTCCAGGCGCCCGACCAGGCTGTCGAGCTTCGCGCGCAGCGTCGCCTTCACTTGGTCTTCTTCAGCGCCTGCGTCGGGGCGTGCAGCAGCTTGTTGGTGAGGCCGTGCGACAGCGCGTCGAGCACCGCCTTCGGATCCTCGCCGCGGGCGAGCGCCCGCAGCGCGCGCTCGAGCTCGTGGCGGCGCAACTCGTCGGCGTGCTCGCGCAGCTGGCGGATCAGCGGCACCGTCTCGCGCTCCTGCATCCAGTGCATGAACTGGCCGACCTGCGTCTCGATGATCGCCTCGGCCTGCACCACCGCCGAGCGGCGCGCGTCGAGGTTGGCGGCGACGATCTCGCCGAGGTCGTCGACGGTGTAGAGGAACACGTCGTCGAGCTCGCCCGCCTCCTGCTCGATGTCGCGCGGCACCGCGAGGTCGACCATGAACACCGGCTTGTGCCTGCGCGCCCGCAGGGCGCGCTCGACCAATCCTTTTCCGAGGATCGGCAGCGAGGAGGCGGTGCAGGAGACGACGATGTCGTGCTCGTGCAGCTGCTCGGCGAGCGAGCGCAGCTCGATCGCACGCGCGCCGAAGCGGTGGGCGAGGCGCTCGGCGCGCTCGAGAGTGCGGTTCGCAACCGTGATGCGCGCCGGCCCCTGCGCGGCAAAGTGCGTCGCGCACAGCTCGATCATCTCGCCCGCGCCGATGAAGAGCACGCGCTGGTCCTTCAGGCTCGGGAAGATGCGCGCGGCGAGCTTCACCGCGGCGGCGGCCATCGAGACGCTGGTGGCGCCGACCTGGGTTGTCGAGCGCACTTCCTTCGCCACGGCGAAGGTGCGCTGGAACAGCTTGTGCAGCAGCGTGCCGAGCGTGCCGGCGGACTCGGCGGTGCGCGCTGCCTCCTTCATCTGGCCGAGGATCTGCGGCTCGCCGAGCACCATCGAGTCCAGGCCGGACGCCACGCGGAAGGCATGGCGCACGGCTTCCTCGCTGGGCAGCGTATAGAGGTAAGGCGAGAGCTCGTTCGGCGCGAAGCGGTGGTACTGCGCGAGCCACGCCGCCGCCGCCGCCGGCTCCTCGCCGGCGAGGTACAGCTCGGTGCGGTTGCAGGTCGAAAGAATCGCCGCCTCGCGCGCGAGGCGATGCTTGAGCTCGCCGAGCGCCTCCTGCAGCCGCTCGACGTGGAACACCACGCGCTCGCGCACTGCGAGCGGCGCCGTGTGGTGATTCAGTCCAAGGGCGAATAGCGACAAGCGGCTACCGGGCGGCCTTTAGTCTAGGCCGCTGATTATACGGCCTTAAGGAGCGCCTCGATGCGCTCGGCGGCGACCGGCGGGCTGAACAGATAGCCCTGCGCCTGGTCGCAGCGCAGAAGCCGCAGCAGCTGCGCCTGCTGCTCGGACTCGACGCCCTCGGCGACGGTCTGCAGGCGCAGCGCCTGCGCGAGCGAGATGATGATCGAGACGATGCTGGTGTCCTCGGCTTTCGCCGTCATGCCGTGCACGAAGCCGCGGTCGATCTTCAGCGTGTCGACCGGCAGCTTCGAGAGATAGGCGAGCGAGGAGTAGCCGGTGCCGAAGTCGTCGAGCGCGATGTGCATGCCCGCCTCGCGCAGCGCGCGCAGCTTGCGGATGCTCTCGTCGACCTCGCTCATCAGCAGGCTCTCGGTGATCTCCAGGTCGACGCCGCCGCCGTCGTTGCGCACGTCGGTGAGCGCGGCGAGCACGTCGTCGACGAAGCTCTTGCGCCGCAGCTGCAGCGCCGAGACGTTGACGGCGATGCGCGGCGCGGCGCGGCCGGCCGCCTGCCAGCGCCGGTACATCTGCGAGGCCGCGGTGAGCGCCTGCCGCCCGGCCTCGAAGATCAGCCCGGTCTGCTCGAGCACCGGCACGAAGCGCGCCGGCGAGATGAGGCCGCCCTCGCCCGGCTGCTACCAGCGCATCAGCGCCTCGACGCCGACGATGGCGCGCGTGGCCATGTCGACCTTCGGCTGGTAATGCAGGAACAGCTCGCCGTCCTCCACCGCCTTGCGCAGCCGGTTCTCGAGGTCGACCTGCTCGGAGACGCGCGCGTTGATGTGCGGCGCGTAAAAAAGGTAGCGCTCGCCGGTCTCCTTGGCGCGCTTGAGCGAGGCCTCGGCGTTGCGGAACAGCTTGTCCGCGTCGGCGCCGTCGTCCGGGTAGACCGCGATGCCGGCCTTGCCGGCGAGCCGCACTTCGTGGCCGTCGACGTGGAACGGCGCGCCGAAGAACTTCGCCGCGCTCGCCTCCAGCCGCCGCGCCACCTCCTCGACCGTCTTGATGTCCTGGAACATGAGGGCGAAGACGTCGTTGCCCAGGCGCGCCAGGCGCTGGATGTCGCCGGCCGACTCGCGCAGCCGCTGCGCCACCGCCTGCAGCACGCGGTCGGCGACGCCGCGGCCGAGCGTGTCGTTGATCGCCTTGAACCGCTCGATGTCGATCAGCACGAGGGCGAGCGGCGCGCCGGCGCCTTTCGCGGCGTCGATCGCCAGCGTGAGGCGCTCGTGGAACAGCTTGCGGTTGGGCAGCCCGGTGAGCGTGTCGTAGAGCGCGAGGTAGCTGATCTGGTCCTGCTTGGCGAGCAGCTCGAGCGCGAACGAGATGTTGGCGGTGAGCTCCTCGAGCAGGCGGATCTCGTCCTGGTCGAAGAAGCCGGCCTCGGCGGCGTGCAGGCCGAGCAGCGCCACCGGCCGGCCCTCGACGATCAGCGGGAAGCTGCCCGCCGCGGCGATGCCGTACTGGAGGAAGCGCTCGCGGTTGTGGACGTCGTCGGCGTGCGCGAGGTCGTTGCGCACCACCGGCTTCATCGAGCGCAGCGCGCGGCCGCCGATCGTCTCGCCCTCGCCGGCCGGCTCGTTCAGCGCCACGCTCACGTACGGCAGGTGCGCGACGCTCGTGCCGTAGCGCGCGCCCCACTCGATGCGGCCGTCGGCCTGCAGCACGCCGACGTGCGCGCCGCAGAAGCGGCCGACCTCCACCGCGATGCGGCAGACCTGTTCGAACAGCG
>Ga0335084_10004411_pt1 | contig 13839 bp, 9 predicted proteins | sample Lox_Sample_44_FD_206721 | JGI IMG/M metagenome (GOLD analysis project Ga0335084, IMG submission 206721) | Soil microbial communities from Loxahatchee National Wildlife Refuge, Florida, United States - Lox_Sample_4.4 | ecosystem: Environmental > Terrestrial > Soil > Wetlands | place: USA: Florida... | reverse complement strand
ATTGTCGTCTTTTTGGCTACGGGGGTACTGGCGAGTTGCGGCGGTGGCTCCGGTTCGCCGAGCACCCCGTCGTCCCCGGCCCCCACACCGACGCCGACGCCCAGCGTGGGTACGGTGCGCTTGATCTCGATGAGCGTTCCGCCGGGAAGCACGCTAGTCGCACAGCCGATGGGGCTGGGTCAGCAGGTGCCAGAACTGTGGGGCTCAGTGGGCATCACCCTCACGCGAGACGCTCTCGGCGGCAGAATGCAGTTCCTGCTCACGACGCCAGAGAAGTGGTGCCTGGGCACCGGGGTGGCAACCGTGGACTTCCATGCCAACGTCGAACTCCTGCTCACCACGTTCAACGTGAGCAAGGCGCAGACGGACCCCACTGGAATCTGCGCGCTGCCTTACACCACGACTTCGGTCGAGGTCCATGTCTATGACTCCGTCGGTCAGGAACTCTTGGTGTCACGGTTCCCAACAACGTACAACTTCGTATCACCGTGATTGTCGGGATCATTGATGCGAAGGCTGCCGGCGGCCTTGCCGGGAAAGCTGGGCACATGGAGAACAGGCTGCCGGGGAGGGCGGATGTCCCTAGAATTTGCGCGGTCGGCCACCGCCGGGCCACAGCGATGAGAGGAGAGAGCCCTTCCGACGACGGGAGTTGGGCGAGCACCTCAACCACCTGCGTTCAAGAAGGAGCGGGCCGCGGGTCAGAACCTCAACGTCTTCAACCCGACGGCGACTACTTCTCCTCTTCCTGCCGGGCGTGGTCCTCGAACTCCTTGCTCTGACGAAGCGTCGGACCAAGGGCAGGGATCCGACTCAAGTGCTGCTGATTCAACGCCCGACGGTGCCGATGAAACCCGGTGAAACCGTTGTTATTACCGCTCTCCGGATTGGACCGGTTACACGAGCGGTAACAGACCCCCCGTTGGTGACACGCTAACGCCCACCCACGCGAGGTCGAGTGTACCCCGCGAGGTCCATTTCAGCCTCGGAGGGTTCTTTACGCCAGACGACTGAGACTAACTCGATCCAAGCCGCGGGGTTGCGTTCCGCGCCTTTGGACCGTTTGACCCGTCTCGCATCGTCCTTGCCGCTCTACTGCGCCCGCCACGGCGATCTGATCGACCGTGGGCAGCCTGCGCCCGGGAGGCGAGATACACGAGTCCTCGAGCGGTCGGCTGCGTGGCTCTTGCGCTCTTTGCCTGGTCCTTGCCGGTTCGGTGTCTTCGCTCGGCACCGTCCTCGCTGAGGACTCCCCGGCATCGTTCGACCTGCGCGAGGCAACGCCAACGTGGAGAAGGCGCGGATCTCACCGTGGGGCGCCTAGCACGAGATCCGGCCCAACACAGCGCCCCCGGGGCAAGGGCCCAGCGAACCTGCCTCCGTACGCTCGGGCGTGACCAGCGGCCGGCAGGCCCGCCAGCAACCTGAAGCGGCGTGCGAGGGCGGTGTAAGGCGAAACCCACTTTGAATTACTTACGCCTTTGATGCCGGATCCTCCGGTAGCGTCCTCGGCTTGCTGTTAACGGAGGCGGGGTGCAACTCCGACCCGAGGTAATCTCGGATTGCTTTCTAAGAGAGGAGAGGCACCCCACGGAGACAGTCGCACCCTCGGAGCGGACGAAGGCGGCCTTGAGAGTTCGAGCGCCGTCACGAGAGGCTACGCGACCACTCGTCAAGGACCACCGGGAGCGGAACGCACCGGCGGTCACAATCGTCAAAGCCCCGTTCCCAGCAAGGACAGGAGCAAGAACAGGACCTTGACCATGCCGGATCACACCTCTATGATTGACATGTCCAAGTTTTGGGCACCCAATCATCTGATACCGGGGATGGATTTGTCCCCGCGGGACCCGGGTTTCGTCTTATTGGTGAGTGGCGCGTGGTCGCTATCCGTGCCGTCCCCTGGATTCTCGTTCTCGCCGTGTCCTCGATCGGCGTGTCGGGCTGGGCCCAGAGCTTCAACGGGTCCATCAGCGGGGCGGTGAAAGACCCGAGCGGAGCCATCGTCCGCGGTGCGGAACTCGCCTTGAAAGGCCAGGCCAAGGGCGTCGAGACGCGCCGCACCTCCACGGAGAAGGGCGACTACGCCTTCCGCAACCTGGTTCCCGGGAGCTACGAGCTGCGGGTGACCGCCCCAGGGTTCCAGCCGTACGTGCAGAAGAAGATCGAAGTGAACCTGAACGCCGACGTCCGGCTTGACGTGAGCCTGGGCCTCGGGTCGCAGTCCGAGTCGATCGAGGTCATAGCCGAGACCTCGACCCTGAGCTACGACAGCGGGTCCCACGAGGACGGCATCACGCCGGAGACGATCCAGCAACTCCCGCTCATGTTCAGCGGCGGGCCGCGGGCGGCGGCCACTTTCGCGGTCCTCATGCCCGGTGTCTCCACCGGCGGGCAGGCCAACGCCTACGACGCACGCATCAACGGCGGGATGACGGCTGGCGACGAGGCGGTCCTCGACGGCGCGAGCATGCAGCAGGGCGCGCTGAGCCAGAGCGGCATGGTCTCGATCCTGCAGGACTTCCCGTTCTCCCCGGACATGGTGAGCGAGATCAAGGTCGTCAGCTCGAGCTACGATGCCCAGTACGGGTCCACCACCTCGGGACAGATCGTCGCCGTCACCAGGTCAGGGGAGAACAAGTTCCACGGCGGCGTATTCGACTATGCCCAGAACGACGGCCTGAACGCCCGCCAGTGGGGCGCCTCAAGCAAGTCGCCTCTCAAGAAGCACAACTTCGGCGCGAACATCGGCGGCCCGATGAAGATCCCCGGTGCATGGTCGAGCTCGGTCAAGACCTACTTCTACGTCGATGTCGAGGGCTACCGGCAGACGGGCGGCTCCACACGGCCGACGCTGTCCATCCCCTCCCTCAAGGAGAGGGCGGGCGACTTCAGCGACTGGCGCGATTCTTCCGGAAACCTGATCCCGATCTACGACCCCGCTACCACCCGCGTGCTGGAGGACGGGACGGTCGTGCGCGACCCTTTCCCCGGCAACATCATTCCGGCCAACCGGATCAACCCCCTGGCCCCTGGGTGGCTTCGGTACCTTCCGCAGCCCACGAACGACCAGGCCCTCGACAACTACCTGGTGCCGAGCGCGATCCCCGACACGATCCTCGGCGACACCAACTACGTCTTCGGCCGCTTCGACACGTACATCGGCCAGAACGACCATGTCGCGATCTCCCTGTGGCACCAGGGCGCCGCGGTCAAGTACTACTCGCTGCTGCCTCACGAGCTGGCGTGGGAGGACACCTCCGACCCCCTGCACTCCTCGGTCGACCGCCTCAACTGGGACCACACCTTCAGGTCGAACCTGCTGAGCCACTTCACGTTCGGCTACCTGGACCGTACTCAGGGGGCCGGCTGCGTGGACGCCGACGCCGTGGACAAGGTGCCACAGATCGCGGGCGTCGTCTCGCACCAAAATCCATCGCCGATCGGCTTCAGCGATGGCTTCGCAGGGTGGGGCTGCGGCTATGGACCCAGCCAGAAGAACTTCGGCACCCGTCCGACCTACGTGGTCAACGACCTCGTCACCTGGATCAAGGGCAGCCACACCATCAAGGCCGGCTTCGAATACCGTAATCTCGGTAGCAACTGGCACAGCACCGGGACCGAGCAGGGCGGCTTCTTCTTCGGACGCGGGGCCACGGCGCTCGCCGGGATCAACAGCGGCAGCCCGATCGCGAGCTTCCTGCTGGGCGCGGTCGACAGCGCGGGCATGGACGTCAACACTGCGTCCACCCAATACGCGCGGCAGGCGGCCTACACCCTCCACGCCGGCGACACCTGGAAGGCCACCTCGAAGCTGACCCTCAACTACGGCCTGCGCTGGGACTATTACACCCCGTCCCGGGAAAAGTACGACCGGCTCGCGTTCTTCGACCCCACCGGTCCAAACCCGGGCGCGGCCGGACGGCCCGGGCGCCTGGCCTACGCGGGCGTCGGTTGGGGAGAGGCCAGCTACGGGGCGATCTACCCGGAGGTTCCCTACAAGAAGGCCTTCGCGCCCCGCCTCGGCCTGGCCTACGCGCTCAACAGCAAGACCCTCGTTCGCGCGGGGTGGGGGATCTTCTACGACCGCGCCTTCTACCCGAGCTGGGGAGGAGGGATGGACCAGAGCGGCTTCAACAGCCACGTCGCCTTCAGCAGCACGCTGGGCGGGCTCGAGCCCGCATTCTTCCTGCAGGACGGCTTCCCCCAGGACTTCAAGGCGCCGCCATTCATCAGCTCCGACTATCGCAACGGCCAGGACCTCATGTACCGGCCGCTGAACGCGAACGAGCGGCCCCGCTCGCAGCAGTGGAACCTCACCGTCGACCGCGAGTTCGCCCCGGGCCTCACCCTGGGCCTGGCTTACGTGGGCAGCCACGGCACGCGCATGCCGTCCAAGATCGCCCCCCTGAACGCTCTCAACCCAAGCCTCCTCTCCCTGGGCTCTTCGCTCAACGACGAGTTCCAGGAAGGCCAGACCTCGCTTCACGGCGTGCCGGAGCCGTACCCGGGCTGGCGCGAGCAGATGCAAGGCTGCCCGCCCTCGCTCGCCCAGGCGCTCCTGCCCTATCCGCAGTACTGCTCGTCCCTCTTCGGCCTCAACGAGAACCAGGGAGAGTCCACCTACAACTCGCTCCAGGCCAAGCTCGAGAAGCGGTTCTCGCACGGCACGTACTTCCTCCTCTCCTACACGCTCGGGAAGATCATGACGAGCGCATCCGACTTCGTCCAGAGCGAGGCGAACGCCTGGAGCGGAACAATCGGCGTCATCTCGCCTTACGAGAAGGAGCGCAACTGGGCCCCGGCCGCCGACGACGTGACACACGTCTTCTCGGTGGCCATGGTCTGGGACATTCCCGTCGGAAGGGGACGGAAGTGGGTGGACCACGGAGGCGCGGCCAACGCCATCGTCGGCGGCTGGCAGCTCTCCACGATCTTCCGCTACTCGTCGGCCCTCCCGTTCTTCTTCCGGTCGAGCTTCTGCAACGTGCCCGTGCAGTTCGGGGCGGCTTGCATCCCCTCGAGCACGGGCAACGTGTTCGCCCAGGACAAGGGAAGCTTCGATCCCAACAAGGGCCCGCTCTTCAACAAGGACGCTTTCGAGTCCGTGGACGCGTTCAACTTCTACTACGGCCACGGCCCGCGGGTGAGCGACATCCGCGGCTTCAGCTACAAGAACCAGGACCTCTCTCTGGTCAAGAACACGAAGCTCGTCAAGGCGGTCAACCTCCAGCTCCGCTTCGAGGCTTTCAACGTCTGGAACTGGCACAACTTCACCGCCCCCGGGAACGCCGGCAGCGGCCTGTTCGCCTTCGACGGCGACATCGCCAGCCCAACCTTCGGCCAGTGGAACGGGAGCGTCAGCAGCCCACGCGTCATCCAGTTAGCGGCGAGGCTCGAGTTCTAGCCCGGACCATTCATGAGGTCCGATCGACCTTCCTCATGAATGGTCCGATCTCGTACTGCTTGAACTCCGTGGGACCCACACGATATGCGAGCGCTACCTCTTCCAGCCTAGTCTCTTGCCCGGGAAGTCGAAGTACAAGCACCTGACCGACAGCGACGACGGGGACAGAACGCCGTCGAAGTCGTCATAGGCGGACTCGGCGACATCGACGAGGAGGGCGCCTACGTGGTGCCATTCCGTGGGACCCAGTCTGACAGCAGACAGCTCGATCTCGCGAAGCTGCGACATGCCGCCGACACCCTGCCCTGCGCTCGCGCCCTTCAGGAGAAACCCCGGCAAGCGCGCTCCCATCCGGTTCGGAAACAGGGTCAACCGGGGGGCGCCGGTATCCACCATGAGACGAGCGGCTCGGCCGCCGATCGCAACGTCGATGGTCAGCAGGGGTGAGACCGAGTGGAAGGGAACGGCCGACACGGAGTCTTCGACCGGGACGAAGGTGATGCGTTTCGCGGCGTAGTCGACGCTGAAGCTCGTCCGGCTCAGCACGTCGAGCCCCAGGATGGCGTCGATGCGTGTCCCGGACCGGGAAAGAAAGGAGAGGTCCGTGGCCAGCATCCGTGCCTGACGGATCTCCACTGGACCGAACCGGAGTTCTGGCACCACCAGCTCCTGGGCGGGCCGCCCATTCTTGAGGCTCGCGAGCTGAACTTCTTCCTCGAGGACCGCCAAACCCAGCTTCTTGATCGTCTGCCGGTCGACGAGGGTGCGAATGGTCCCGGTATCCACCAGGAAGTTGAGCCCTTCCGATGCTCCGATTGCGCCCTTCACGACGACCAGGTACTCCTGACACAAGCGGAACGGAAGCTGCGAAGGGTTCTCGCCCGCAAGAGACGACGCGGAGAGCATGAGCGCCACGGCGGCGCCGGACCAGGCCCTTGGCGCGAGGGCCTGGAGCACAGCCTGGCCCAGGGAAGACGTCGATCGAGGAAGCATTGGCGACTCCTTTTTGGGAGCCGCCTGGCCAGGCGCGACCCGTAACTTGCTTTACAGAAGGTCGGTCGCTACCATCGGCCAGTCCTCGGGACTTTCCTGTCGATTCCCTGTGGTTTCCGCACCTCGCCAATGCGCGTCTCGTTCGGGGAGTTCGCTTTCGACCGCGGAGCCCACCAGCTCCGCCGCGGCAGCAAGGAGCGGCATCTCGAGCCCAAGGCTTTCGAGCTCCTGGACCTCCTGCTCGCCCGCCGGCCGGAGGCCGTGTCCAAGGCCGAGATCAAGGACCGCCTCTGGCCGGACACGTTCGTCTCGGAGTCCAGCCTGACCAGCCTGGTCGCGCAGCTGCGCGGCACTCTGGGCGACAAGCGGAAGCGGCCCAAGCTGATCCGGACCGTGCACGGCTTCGGCTACGCGTTTGCCGGGGAGGCGCGGGACGAACCCGGTCCGTCTGAAGGAACGGCCGCCACTGCTGCCTCGACTCGCGGGAGCCCCGCCTGCGTCGTCTGGGCGGGGCGGGAGTTCGCCCTGGCCGACGGCGAGAACGTTCTCGGCCGCGATCCCGAGAGCGCGGTCTGCATCGAGCACACGGGGGTCTCGCGGTGTCACGCGCGGATCGTGGTCACGGGTCGGAGGGCCACCCTCGAGGATCTGGGCAGCAAGAACGGAACGTTCATTCGCGACCAGCGAATCGAAACCCCACAGCCGCTGGTGGACGGCGACTTCTTCGACCTGGGTCGGCTATCCCTGCGCTTCCACTTCGCCTCAGGCGGCCCGGACTCGACGAAGACGGAAAGGGGCGAGGAGCGACACGGCGGCGGGCGGACCTCGGCCGGCTAGACCCGGACCTTTTTCACGGCGCGTCCCAGTCGAGGGCGTAGATCTCCTGAGTGCCGACGTCGCGGACGAGCAGCGGCGAGTCGTCGGGCGCGAGACCCACCCAGTTCCAGGCTCCTCGAACGAAGCCCGTCACCCTGGCGACCACTTCGACGTGGCCGTCGTCGATCCTCACCCGCTTCACCTCGGTGGCGGCGTCGAAGTACACCTGACGACCATCCCGAGACCAGACTGGATATTCGAGGGCGCCCTTGTACAGCTCGGTCCACTTCCCGAGCCCGATGTCGAAGAGCAGCAGCCGGCGTGAGTCCAACGGCAGGGCCGCGACGTGGCGGCCGTCCGGCGAGCAACGGGGGGCGAAGAGTCCCTGGGAGCCGGGTAGATCTGACACCTTCCCGGTCGGTACGTCCAGCACATGGATCACCGCGTTCGGCGACGTGCTCGTGTCCGGGCCCGTGCTCCCGAACAGCAAGCGCCGCCCGTCGGACGACCAGCACGGGTCAAGTTCGCTCAGATCCGCCGTCGTGGCCCGTCGCGATGTGCCTCCCGCCGCCGGGACAGTGTAGATCCGGGTGCCGGTCCCACCTGTGATTCCCACGAAGGCGATTTGCTGTCCGTCCGGAGACCACTGGGGCTCTTGTGCGTAAATGGATGGAGGCGTGAGCAGAAGACGCTCGGTCCCATCCGCGCGGCTTCGCCAGAGCTGGCCCTCCGGGATCGTGGTGTAAGCGACCCAGCTCGCGTCTTTCGACCAGGCCACCCATAACGCCGAGAGGCCCGAGAGATACGGCACGAATCGCCCCGAGCGAGAGTCGAAGCGGACGAGCTCCCCTTTCAGCTGCGTCCCCACCGCGAACAGCCGCTTGCCGTCGCGGCTCGGCACCGGCGCAGAGAAGCCGACGGGCCCGAAGGTCAACTGCACGGGCTCGGCGCGGCCCTGCTGGAGGAGCCCCCGCTGCTCGCGGAGCGCCCAGAGAGTCTGCCCATCGTACGCTCTGGGACCACCCGCAAAGACGAAGTACCTGCCGTCAGGCGTCCACGCGCCGCAGCACGGGCGCGGTGCGTCATTCCAGCCAGGGAGCACTTCCTTCGGGTTGGTGCCATCGGTATTGACCTCCCAGAGCGCTCCTTTATGCGCCTTGAGGTCCTCGACGGTGTAGCGGATGCGCATCCCATCCGGCGACCACCGGGGGAAGGATGGCGGGCCGCCCGCGGTCACGAGTATGCGCGACTCGGTCCCATCGCTCTGGGCCACGTGAAGCGCCGACCCCTGCGCATAGACGATCCTCTCGCCATCGGGGGACCAGGCGCCGCCAAACCCACCGCCTCCGGTTCGCAGGTCCCCAAGACGCCGCGGCGTTCCCCCCAGCACCGGCCTCACCCAGAGGTCCGCCTCCGGCTCGATGCCCTTGAACATGGCGACGAGCAGCTCCGTGCCGCTCGGCGAGATGTCCAGGATCTGGGCGATCCCCGGAGGCAGCATGACCGTCTCGCCGCCCGTCGTCGCCACCTGGGCAAGGAACTGCTCGTCCGCCCCGCTATAGTTGTGGCGGGCGGTGAAGTAGAGCCGTGAGCCGTCGGTGACCATCGCGCTCTTGAAGAAGTGATCGTTGGTGATCTGTTGCGCGCCGATGATCCGCGGCGGGCGTGGGGGCGACGCCCGCCACACCGCCACCGCCAGCCCGCCGAGGCCGACGGCCAGACCGAGCGCGGCCAAGATCCGCCGCGTGCGGCGCGTTGGGAGCGCCACCCTCGACGCCGACGACACGCGCCCCGACGCCGAGTCGCGCTTCAGGCGCGTGAGGTCGGCCCGCATATCTCGCGCCGACTGGTACCGCACCTCGCGGTCCTTCTCCAACGCCTTGCCGATGATGCGCTCGAGATCCAGGGGCAGCCTGGGGGTGATCTCGGTCGCCGGCGTCGGCTCCCGGTTGAGGATCGCGTCGAAGAGGACGGCAGCTGTTTCGCCCTCGAAGGGCGGCCGGCCCGTCGCCATCTCGTACAGGACCGCCCCGAACGAGAACAGATCGGTCCGCGCGTCGAGGGCCGTGCCCCGCGCTTGCTCCGGCGACATGTAGGCCATCGTCCCCATCACGGTGCCCGGGCTCGTCAGGTGCGGTTCGTGGGCCTCCGCGTCGGTGGTCCCTTCCGACTCCTCGGGCATCATCGCTCGCCGCGCCGGGACCACCTTGGCCAGGCCGAAGTCCAGCAGCTTGGCCTGTTCCCGCTCGGTCACGAAGATGTTCGCGGGCTTGATGTCGCGGTGGATGATGCCCTTGCCGTGCGCCGCCTCGAGCGCGTCCGCGATCTGGATCGCGAGGTCGAGCAGCGTCTCGACCGGCAGGCGCCGGCCGCTGATGCGGTGCTTGAGGGTCATGCCCTCCATTCGCTCGAGGGCGATGAAGTGGTGGCCCTCGGCGTTGCCGATGTCGTGGACCGTGCAGATGCCAGGATGGTTGAGCGCGGACGCCGCTCGCGCCTCGCGCTGGAAACGCTCGAGTGCCTGGGGGTCCTGCGCGAGGGCTTCGGGGAGAAACTTCAGCGCCACGGTCCGGCCGAGCCGGGTGTCCTCGGCCTCGTACACGATCCCCATGCCACCGCCGCCAATCTTCCGCAGGACGCGGTAGTGGGAAACGGTCTTCCCGATCACCACGGGCCCCTCCTCTGCGATTACGCCTGCGGGAGCCTGATTGTCACCAAGGCAACAGGTTGGGCAGATTCTATCGCGAGTCACCACCGGCGAGGTCTACCGGCCGCATCCCGGGCGCGCGTCCACCTGGCGTTGTTGGCGCGGACCGGCTCGCCGCCGGTCCCGGCCATTCGGGAATGGACGCATACCCCCGCGGATCGTCGACGGCACGATCGTGATCTCGGGATGGCGTGTCACGATTGCTTTCATCCGAAGCAGGGACTCTCGCAGCAGTGTGGGATCCTCGCCCCGCCAGAACGCCCCGACGATGGGCGAGTTCGTGCGACGGCTCCAGGCCAGAGGCGTTCAGGTCCGCGCGAACATCGCACGCAGCGGTCACGTCAGCGGGATCAGCTACCGGCTCGACCGGGTGGCGGTGAAGGGGAGCGGTCTCGGCCGGGCCTACACCTTCCAGGGGCTGCAGAAGGAGCAGGGGGTCCGCTACGAACGGGCGCGAGACCTGCCGGCTCTTGAACGCGCCGCCCTGGCGACCAAGGGCCTCGAGCCCTGGCGCCGCCGGCGGACGCCCGTGCGGATGCCCTCGGCGTCTCGGGCGCTCAGCCGCGTTCCTGGCTATCAGGAGGCTCGGACGGCGCTCTGGCTGGCCCGGAACGCGGAGCTCGCCGGCCGTTCGCCGTCTCGCGCGCTCCTGAACGCCGCCGAGCGGCTGCTCCCGCCTGACGCCAGGAAGACCGTTCAAGTCATTAGGACAGTGATCGACCTCTCGCGAGGCAGGTGAGCAATGAGCGAACCGGAGTCGGTCCACAGCAGCCCGGACCCGCGCACCGCGGCGGTGCTCCGTGCCTTGCAGCGAGCCAGAGGGATGATGTCGAACGCGGGCTCTCCGAGCTGTGCGCCGGGGCCCGACCGGTCCCGCGCACTCCTTCCGCTGCGCGAGGAGCGTTCGAACGCCGGTCCCGCTGCACGCGAACTGGTGGAGATCATGAGCGCGACCGCGCGGATCCTGGAGCGCGCCCTCGCAACGGCCATTGAGAGGCAGGCCGACTGCCAGCGGAGTCAGGACCGGGCGGTCCGGGAGCTCCGTCAGTCAACCCAGGGACTGAAGCACCGGGCGGACATCCTGGCTGACTGGTACGCCTGGGCGGTGAGGCGCGTGGCGACGTGGGGACTCCTCCTCGGCTTGTTGTCCGGAGCTGCGGCCGCGCTCGCGTGGCGGGCGAACAAGATCGCCGCCAGCACACACGCCATCCTCGAGCAGATCCTCGACAACCAGGCTCGGGCCCAGGCCGTCAAGAGCGGGAAGCGGCGATGACTGGCCGGGTCGCGCATGTGGCGCCGCTTGTGCGGTCCGGGGCGGCGGAGGGTGGTCGCCAGTGATCGACCTGACCAAGCTCGTGGACGATGCCAGTCTCGCAGACCTGGCCGAGGTGGCCGCCGCGCTCGAGCGCGCCCGGGTCAAGCTCGCGCTCAGGCTGGCTGCGCCCGTGTCCGCCCAACCGGCGCCCGCCGGGGGGAGGTGGCTCACGCCCGAAGAAGCGGCGACGATCGCCCGGGCCAGCAAGCGCCAAGTGTACGAGTGGGCGATCGGGAAGCGGTGGGCCCACCGGCCGTCCCGCCGCAAGCTCCTGATCGACGAAGCCGGCTTCCTGGCCTGGCTGTCGTCCCGGCCGTAGGATATCGACAGGGACACCCGACATGGCGTGCGTGAGGCAACGACGTGGCGCCTACGTGCTCGACTACAGGCAGCACGGCCGCCGGGTCGTGAAGACCTACCGCACCAAGCGGCTCGCGCTCGCCGCGCTCAAGAAGCTGGCCCCGACGAGGCAGCGCACCCTGCACCCGTCGATCGACCCGCTCGTGACGATTGCCGACTACGTCCCGCGCTTCCTGACCGAGTGCTCCGAGGCCGAGGCGGCCCAGAGGACGCTCGAGACCTACGCTGGCGTGCTCGCGAACCACGTCGTCCCTCGGATCGGGTCGTTGAAGGTCGCCGACGTCTCGCGTGTCGATGTCCGCGGTCTGCTCCTGACGCTGGGGCGCGAGGCGGTCAGCGTCCAGGGCCAGAAGGGCGCCGAGCGCGCCGGCCGCAAGGGACTCTCGCGGAACAGCCTCCGCCAGGTTCGAACGCTGTTGTCGTCGTTCTTCGACTCCGCGATTCGCGACGAGCTGCGGGACGACAACCCCGCGCACAACGTGTTCAGGAAGACGCGGACGAAGGCGGCGCGGATGAGGACCCGCCCGCGTGTCGGTGAGGCTGTGAAGGCCATGACCGCAGCCGAGCGCGACCGGTTCCTCACGACCGCTCTCGCCATCGCCCCGCAGTGGTTCACCGCCTGGACGCTGGTGGCGCTGGCGGGCCTCCGTCGAAACGAGGCGCTCAGGCTGCGATGGGAGAGTGTGCGGCTGGCCGCGCGGCAGATCGTGGTCCGCGAGCAGCTGGATGCGGGCTCGACGAAGTCAGGCGAGGCCCGCGTCGTGGACCTGGCCGAGCCGCTCGCCAAGCATCTCCGCGCCTTGCGCGGTCGGCTGCGAGAGGAGGCCTTCCGGCGCTGCGAGCCGCTCGACGAGCGCGAGCGCGTGTGCTGCCCGGGTCTGCCCGATCAGCCGACGCGGAGTCAGGTGCAGACGACCGTCTCCCGCCCGACCCGCGCCATGCGGAAGGTCCTGAAGCACGCGGGCCTGCCGCGCCACTTCACCATGCATTCCCTGCGGCACTCGTTCTGCTCGCTGTTGATCTCGTCGGGAGTCAGCCCGGTCTATGTCCAGCAGCAGGCCGGCCACGCGGACGTGTCTTTCACGGTCAGGGTCTACGGGAGTTGGTTCCCGGCCGTCGCTCCCGGCGCGATGGACCGCCTGGCTCGAAGCGCTTCGTACCTGCCGCGAACGAAAGCGGTAACAAATGGGGCCAATCCGGTAACAACGCCCTCGGACGCCTCTCCGCAAGACCTTGAGCCGACTGGGACTACTCCTCGTCCTTCGCCACGTGGTCCTCGAACTCCTTGATGAAGCTGAGGGTGCGCAGGCCCGGCATGCGGTCGAGGTAGACGTCGCCGTCGAGGTGGTCGCACTCGTGCTGGATGACGCGGGCGAAGAAGCCCTCGGCCTCCGCGGAGTAGGGCTTCCCGTCGCGGTCGAGGGCGTCGAGCCGGAGGCGCTTCCACCGCGGCACGAGCCCGCGGAGGTCGGGGATCGAGAGGCAGCCCTCCCAGCCGTCGTCGCGCTCGTCGCCGAGCGGGGTGACCTTCGGGTTGACGAGGACCATGAACGGCACCTCGGCCCGCGCCCGCTCGTCCGAGCCCGGGACCTCGATGACCGCGAGCCGGAGCCCCTCGTGGACCTGCGGGGCGGCGAGCCCCACGCCCTCGTACTCGTACATGGTCTCCCGCATGTCGTCGACGAGCTTCTGGAAGAGCGGGTCACGGAAGGCGCCCTTCGCCACCGCTTTGGCGGGCGCGCGCAGGACCGGGTGACCGATGCGGGAAACCTTCAGGATGGACATGCGCTCCCTACTTGAAGAACTCGTCCCGGTCGCCGGCCACGACCTCGACGACGTGGATCTTCTCCTCGCGGAGGACCTGCATCCCGACGACCTCGCCCGGCCGCTTCCTCCAGAGGGCGTGGTAGAGAGGGCGCAGGCCCTGGACGGCCTGGCCGTCGACGCTCACCAGCAGATCGCCCCGCTGGAGACCGGCCGCCTCCGCCGGTCCTCCGGGCACGACGCCCGAGATCGCGAGGCCGTCTTCGTTCGCCTGGGGGTAGAAGCCGATCCAGGCCCGGCGCTCGGGCTCGGGGACCGGCCGGCCGCTCTCCAGCCGTTCCCGCCGCTCGAGGAAGAGGCCGATCGGGATGGCGAGGCTGTAGCGGCCGACCGAGGCCAGGCCGAGGGCGACGATGCCCGCCACCCGGCCCTGCGCGTCCAGGAGCGGGCCCCCGGCGAGCCCGGGGTTCACGATCG
>Ga0335084_10004410_pt1 | contig 13840 bp, 12 predicted proteins | sample Lox_Sample_44_FD_206721 | JGI IMG/M metagenome (GOLD analysis project Ga0335084, IMG submission 206721) | Soil microbial communities from Loxahatchee National Wildlife Refuge, Florida, United States - Lox_Sample_4.4 | ecosystem: Environmental > Terrestrial > Soil > Wetlands | place: USA... | reverse complement strand
TGCGCAGATCGTCCGCGAACGTTCGACGTTGCGGCAGTTGATCGCGGCCGCCAACAAGATCGCCGAGTCGGCGTTCCAGCCGCAGGGTCGGCCGAGCCACGAATTGCTCGATATGGCCGAGTCGGAGGTCTTTCGGATCCACGAGGGCCGGTTGCGCGACGAAGGTCCGGTCGCGGTGGTGCCGTTGCTCGCGCGCGCCGTCGAACGCATCGAGTCGTTGTATTCGTCGCGCAACCCGATCACCGGACTCGCGACCGGTTTCGACGATCTCGACAAGAAAACCGCGGGATTGCAGTCGTCCGATCTCATCATCGTGGCCGGACGGCCGTCGATGGGTAAGTCGTCGTTCGCGATGAACATCGCCGAGCACGCGGTGATGAACGACAAGCCCGGGGCGGTGCTCGTGTTCTCGATGGAAATGCCGTCGGATCAATTGGTGATGCGGATGCTGTCGTCGCTCGGCCGCATCGACCAGACGCGCATGCGCACCGGCGACATGCACGACGACGACTGGCCGCGCTTCACCTCGGCCGTCAGCCAATTGAAGGACAAGGCGCTCTTCTTCGACGATTCGCCCGCACTGACGCCGAACGAAGTGCGTACACGCGCGCGGCGCGTGGCGCGGCAGACCGGCGGATTGAAGCTGATCGTGGTCGACTACATTCAGCTGATGCGCTCGAATCGCGACCTCGACAACAACCGCACCGGCGAGATCACCGAGATCTCGCGTTCGCTGAAGGCGATCGCGAAGGAAATGCGTTGCCCGATGCTCGCGCTGTCGCAGCTCAATCGGGGGGTCGAGAGCCGCAACGACAAACGGCCGCTGATGTCGGATCTTCGTGAATGCGTCGTCGGCGATACGCTGGTCGCGTTGAGCGATGGGCGACGTGTACCGATTGCGTCGCTGGTGGGTACGCGACCGCACGTGTTTGCGATGTCGCCGTCGCGACGGATCGTATCCGCCGAAGCGGAATGCGTCTGGCACGTCGGCCGTCGCCCCGTGTTCGATTTGAAACTGGCGAGCGGCCGATCGATCACGGCGACGGGAGGTCACCGGCTGTTCACCGGACTCGGATGGAAAACGCTCGATGAGGTATCTATGGGCGAGCGCGTTGCTTTGTCGCGCGTGGTACCGGAGCCGGCAGCGGTCAATGCATGGCCCAACGGTCGAGTGATCCTGTTGGCGCACCTGATTGGCGATGGCAGTTATCTCGTTCATCAACCGCTTCGGTATACGACCGGGTCGGAGGAGAACAGCGCGATCGTTGCACGGTCGGCCGTCGAAGAGTTCGGCGTGCGGGTCTCGCGTCACGCCGGCCGCGGGAACTGGCATCAGCTCGTCTTCAGCGGCAACGGCAATCGATGGGCGCCGTCGGGCGTCAACCGCTGGTTGCGCGAACTCGGTGTGTTCGATCAGCGTTCGGCCCACAAGCGCGTACCCGATGACGTGTTTGCGCTGTCGAACGAGCAGATCGCATTGTTCGTCCGCCACCTGTGGGCGACCGACGGTTCGATCCACGTTCGCAACTCGGGTGGCGCGTCGCGCGTGTACTTCGCGAGCTGCAGCCGCGGACTCGCGTTGGATGTCGCGGCGTTGCTGACGCGGCTCGGCATCCATTCGCGCCTGCGATCGGTGCGACAGCGTGGATCGGAGTGGTTCAACGTCGACGTCTCGGGCAAAGAGCATCAGCAGCTTTTTCTGAGTCGCGTCGGTGCGTTCGGCCCGCGCGTCGGACCGGCTCGCGAGCTCGAACGGTTGCTCGCGACGAAGGTCGCGAATTCGAACGTCGACACGTTGCCGCAATCCGTGTTCGCGAACGTTCGCGCTTCGATGGCCGCGCGCGGTATCTCGCAGCGACGTATGACCGCGATGCGCGGGACGAGCTACGGTGGCGCGAGTCACTTCAAGTTCGCGCCGTCGCGGCCGCTGATGGCCTCGTATGCCGACGTGCTCGACGACGCCGAACTGAAGCGATGGGCGGAGTCGGAGTTGTTCTGGGATCGCGTCGTCGCGGTGACGCCGGCCGGCGAATCCGATGTGTACGACCTGACCGTGCCGGGTCCCCAGAGCTGGCTCGCGGACGGCATCGTCTGCCACAACTCCGGCGCAATCGAACAGGATGCAGACGTGATCCTGATGATCTATCGCGACGAACAGTACAACCCGGAGTCGCCCGACAAAGGCACCGCCGAGATCATCATCGGCAAGCAACGCAACGGTCCGACCGGCAAGGTGAAACTCGCCTTCATCGGCAATCTGACGAAGTTCGAGAATCTCGCGCGCAACGACTACGCCGACTACATGCGCTGATGATCGCGCGCGGGGCTGAACGGAATGGCTAAGGCGCGCATCGCGTACGTCTGCAACGACTGCGGCGCCGAACACGGCAAGTGGCAAGGCCAGTGCTCGGCGTGCGAGGCGTGGAACACGCTGACGCGGATCTCGATGGGCCCCGCGAAGACGGTGCAACCGACGACCGGCTATGCGGGGACGCCGCCGAGCGTGCAGATCCTCGGCGAGGTCGAATCGACCGACAGCGAACGCATCGCGACCGGCTTCGGCGAATTCGACCGCGTGCTCGGCGGTGGGCTCGTGCCGGGTTCGGTCGTGTTGATCGGCGGCGAACCGGGCGCCGGCAAGAGCACGCTGCTGCTGCAAGTGACGACCGCGCTCGCGGCGAGCGGCGACGTGCTGTACGTCTCCGGCGAAGAGTCGTTGCAGCAACTCGCGATGCGCGCGCGCCGGCTCGAATTGCCGGTCGACCGCTTGCGCGTCGCGGCGGAGACCCGCGCCGAAGAGATCGCCGCGTTGATCGAACGGTACCGTCCGATGATCGTCGTGCTCGACTCGATCCAGGTGATGCAACTCGGCTCGGTCGACAGCGTGCCGGGCAGCATCACGCAGGTGCGCGAATGCGCCGGCTTCTTCACGCGGCTCGCGAAGCAGACGCAGACCGTCGTGATCCTGGTCGGCCACGTCACGAAGGAAGGCAGCCTCGCCGGCCCGAAGGTGCTCGAGCACATGATCGACTGCTTCGTGATGCTCGACAGCCCCGAGGGCTCACGGTTTCGCACGCTGCGCGGACTGAAGAACCGCTTCGGCGCGGTCAACGAGCTCGGCGTCTTCGCGATGACCGATCGTGGCCTGCGCGAAGTGTCGAATCCGTCGGCGATCTTCCTGCAGCGGCCGGACGCGCTGTCGCCGGGCAGCGTCGCGACGGTGACGTGGGAGGGAACCCGGCCGTTGTTGGTCGAACTGCAGGCCTTAGTCGACGCCGTGCAGGGCGGCTATCCGAGACGGGTCGCGGTCGGCCTCGACGCACAACGTCTCGCGATGCAGCTCGCGGTATTGCATCGTCATTGCGGTATTTCGCTCGCCGACCAGGACGTGTTCGCCAACGTCGTGGGTGGTGTGCGCATCGGCGAAACCGGCTCCGATCTGGCGTTGATCCTCGCGGTGCTGTCGAGTTTTCGGAGTCGCGTACTGCCGCGCGATCTGATCGTCTTCGGCGAGATCGGCCTGACCGGCGAGGTGAGGGGCGTGGCGAACGGTCAGGAACGCTTGCGCGAAGCGATCAAACACGGCTTCCGCCGCGCGATCGTGCCGCGCGGCAACCGTCCGAAGCCGGCGCTCGCCGACATGGAGGTGCGGGCGGTCGCCACGTTGAACGAAGCGATCGACGTTCTGAACGAAGGCGGTTGACGTTCCGCTACATCCGAGTCACAAGCCCTCACACCGATTGTCCGACAACGGGTGAACAATGCCGCCATTGGTGTCGTGAGCTGTGGATCCGGCTCGTAGGAGGCAACCATGTTCGGCTTCGCGCTCAAAGACGTCGTCGCGTTCATCATCGGTTGCTTGATCAAGCTGCTCGGATAGATCGAACCGAACCGCCGCGCGCCGATTACGCAAGTTTCTTGTAACGGATCCGTTTGGGCTCCGCTGCGTCGGCGCCGTTGCGCCGCTTGTGGTCCTCTTCGTAGTCGCTGAAGTTGCCGGCGAACCACTCCACGTGGCTGTCGCCTTCGAACGCCAGCATGTGCGTTGCAATCCGGTCGAGGAACCAGCGATCGTGCGAAATCACCAGAATCGTTCCGGGGAAATTCAGTAGCGCTTCTTCGAGCGCGCGCAGCGTCTCGACGTCGAGGTCGTTCGTCGGTTCGTCGAGCAACAGGACGTTTGCGCCTTGCCGCAGCAGTTTCGCCAAGTGGACGCGATTGCGCTCGCCGCCCGACAGATCGCCGACCTTCTTCTGCTGGTCCTGGCCGCGGAAATTGAAGCGGCCGACGTAGGCGCGCGACGGAATTTCGTACTGGCCGATGCGAATGATGTCCTGGCCGTTCGACACTTCCTGCCAAACCGTTTTCTTGCCGTCGAGTTCGTCGCGACTCTGGTCGACGTACGCGATCTGCACCGTGTCGCCGAGCTCGAGCGTGCCGTGGTCGGGCTTCTCGCGGCCGGTAATCATGCGGAACAGCGTCGTCTTGCCGGCGCCGTTCGGACCGATGATGCCGACGATCGCACCGCGCGGAATGCTGCACGAGAGATCGTCGATCAGGAGGCGATCGCCGTACGACTTCGATACGCCGTTGATCTCGATGACCTTCTCGCCGAGGCGCGGTCCCGGCGGGATGTACAGTTCCGACGTTTCGTTGCGCGTCTGCACTTCCTTCGACATCAGTTCTTCGAAGCGCGCGAGGCGGGCCTTGCTCTTCACCTGACGGCCCTTCGGATTCGAGCGTACCCACTCGAGCTCGGCCTTGATCGCGCGTTGGCGCGCTTGTTCTTGGCTCGCCTCCGCCGCGAGGCGCTTGTCCTTCGCGTCGAGCCACGCGCTGTAGTTGCCTTCGAACGGGATGCCGCGGCCGCGGTCGAGTTCGAGGATCCAGCCGGCCACGTTGTCGAGGAAATAGCGATCGTGCGTCACCGCGACGACGGTGCCCGGATAGTCGCCGAGGAAGCGTTCGAGCCAGGCGACGCTCTCGGCGTCGAGGTGGTTCGTCGGTTCGTCGAGCAGCAGCATGTCGGGACGCGACAACAGCAATTTGCAGAGCGCGACGCGGCGCTTCTCGCCGCCGGAGAGGTTCGTAACCGGTGCCTCCCACGGCGGCAGCCGCAGCGCGTCGGCGGCGACGTCGAGCGTGCGGTCGAGATCCCAACCGTTCGCCGCGTCGATCTTCGCCTGCAGGTCGCCTTGCTTCTCGAGCAGCGCGTTCATTTCGTCGTCGGACATCGGCTCGGCAAACTTGTTGGAGATCGCGTCGTATTCGACGAGCAGCGCTTTGAGTTCCGCGACGCCGTCTTCGACGTTGCCGCGCACGTCCTTCGATTCGTCGAGTTGCGGCTCCTGCGGAAGGAAGCCGACCTTGATGCCCTTCTGCGGGCGGGCTTCGCCGTCGATCGCCGTATCGATGCCGGCCATGATGCGCAGCAACGTCGATTTGCCGGAGCCGTTCAGGCCTAGTACGCCGATCTTGGCGCCGGGGAAGAAGGACAGCGAGATGTTCTCGAGGATCTTGCGTCCGCCAGGGACGACCTTCGAGACGCGGTTCATGGTGTAGACGTACTGCGCCATCGTTTTGGTTCGGGCGAATCTTGGGGGCGAGCATTGTAGTGCGAATGTCGGTGCCAGGCGTTGCTTGAATGTCGAATGTCGGTGCCAGGCGTTGCTTTGTTGGCGGTCCACCAAGCGTCGTCAGGTGTCGACAAATCAACGCCTGTCGCCGTCTTCAAACAAATCAACGCCTGGCACCATGTTCACCGTTTTTCATCATCGCGATGACGGCCTTTCATGTGCTCGGTCATTTCGCCATCGGCTACAATGCGCGACCTCATGCACCCGTCCGGACAGCGCCCAAATGTTTGATCCAAACATGAAAATCGCAGGTTTCGACGACGAGTTGTGGCGCGCGATCGCCGAAGAAGAGCGCCGCCAGGAAGATCACATCGAACTGATCGCGTCGGAGAACTACGCGAGCCCGCGCGTGTTGCAGGCGCAGGGGACGGTGCTGACGAACAAATACGCGGAAGGGTATCCGTCGAAGCGTTACTACGGCGGTTGCGAGTACGTCGACCAAGTCGAAGTGCTCGCGATCGAGCGCGCCAAAAAGCTGTTCGGCGCCGCGTTCGCGAACGTACAACCGCATTCCGGTTCCCAGGCGAACGCCGCGGCGTATCTCGCGCTGGTGTCGCCCGGCGACGTGGTGCTCGGCATGAGCCTCGCCGACGGCGGGCACCTCACGCACGGCGCGCCGGTGAATTTCTCCGGGAAGCTGTACAAAGCGGTCCAGTACGGACTCGACCCCACGACCGGCGAAGTCGACTACGGCCAGGTGCAGGCGCTCGCGAACGAACACCGGCCGAAGCTGATCGTCGCGGGATTCTCCGCGTACTCGCGCAAAATGGACTGGCAGCGTTTCCGCGCCATTGCGGACTCGGTGGGCGCGTACTTCCTGGTCGACATGGCACACGTGGCAGGTCTTGTTGCGGCGGACCTGTATCCGAACCCGGTGCCGTACGCCGACGTCGTCACGTCGACGACGCACAAGACGCTGCGTGGCCCGCGCGGCGGCTTGATCCTCGCGCGCGAGAACGCCGACATCGAGAAGAAGCTCAACTCGGCGCTGTTCCCGGGTACCCAAGGCGGTCCGTTGATGCACGTGATCGCCGCGAAGGCCGTGTGCTTCCTCGAAGCGATGGATCCCGCGTTCGTCGGCTACCAGAAGCAGGTGATCGCCAACGCGCGGACGATGGCGACCGAATTTCAGAGCCGCGGCTACAAGATCGTCTCGAACGGCACCGACAATCACCTCTTCTTGCTCGATTTGATCGACAAGAAGGTCACCGGCAAGGACGCCGACGCGGCGCTCGGGCGCGCGCACATCACGGTCAACAAGAACGCCGTGCCGAACGATCCGCGCTCGCCGTTCGTGACGAGCGGCTTGCGGATCGGCACACCGGCGGTGACGACGCGTGGCTTCAAAGAAGCCGAGTGCAAGACGTTGACGCAGTGGATGTGCGACGTGCTCGACGATCTCAAGAACGACAACATGATCGGCTCGGTGCGGCACAAGGCGCTCGAACTGTGCCGGCGTTTCCCGGTCTACGCTGCGGCGAACTGAAGGCATCCGATGCACTGTCCGTTCTGCGGCGCCGACGACACGAAAGTGATCGATTCGCGCTTGGTTGCAGACGGCGATCAGGTGCGCCGCCGCCGGGAATGCCAGACGTGCGGCGAGCGCTTCACGACGTTCGAGACGGCCGAACTCGTGATGCCGCGGATCGTCAAACGCGACGGCATCCGCGAACCGTTCAATGAAGAGAAGTTGCGTTCGGGGTTGTTGCGCGCGTTGGAGAAGCGGCCGGTCAGCACCGAGGAAATCGAAGCCGGCATCGCGCGGGTGATGCACCGGCTGCGTTCGTCCGGCGAGCGGGAATTGCCGTCGCGCGTGGTCGGCGAAGAAGTGATGCGTGAACTGCGTCAGATGGACGGCGTCGCGTACGTTCGCTTCGCATCCGTGTATCGCGACTTTCAGGATGTCAGCGAATTCCAGGAAGAAATCCGCCGGCTGAAGAACCGGCGCGACGACGACGTGGCGCCACGCGTCAAATCGAAGGGCGACTGAACGGCGTCGTCCGTCACCCGAAGTGCAACTGTGACCGAATCCGAATCGTTGTTCCTCGATGCCGCCATCGAGCTGGCCCGCAACGGCCTGTACTCGACGACGCCGAATCCGCGCGTAGGCTGCCTGATCGTGCGCGACGGAGAGGTGATCGGCCGCGGGTGGCACCGCCGCGCCGGCGAGCCGCACGCCGAAGCGGTCGCGCTCGCCGATGCGCGCACGCATGGACGCGAACGACTGATCGAAGGAGCGACGTGCTTCGTATCGCTCGAGCCGTGTTCGCATCACGGCCGCACGCCGCCGTGCGCCGACGCGCTGATCGCCGCGCGCGTCGGTCGCGTGGTGATTGCGGCGGACGATCCGAACCCGCGGGTCGCCGGGCGCGGTATCGAGCAACTGCGGGCGGCCGGCATACGCGTCGAGGTGCATCCGCGCGCGCACGCGATCGAACTGAATCGCGGGTTCTTCAAGCGCTGCTCCGACGGCCGACCGTGGGTGCGCGTGAAAGTCGCGGCGTCGCTCGATGGGCGGACGGCGATGGCGTCAGGCGAAAGCCGTTGGATCACGTCGGAAGCGGCGCGCGCCGACGTGCATGGTTGGCGCGCCCAGAGCTGTGCGGTCGTCACCGGCATCGGCACGGTGCTCGCCGACGACCCGTTGTTGACGGTGCGCGGCGACGGCTTCGCAGTCGACGGCATCGTCCGGCAGCCGTTGCGCGTCGTGGTCGACCGGCAACTGCGTACGCCGCCCAGCGCGCAGCTCTTGCGTGCGGGCGGCCCTGTACTGGTCGTGACGACGTCGTCGATTGGCACCGAAGCGGGTCGCACCTTGACCGCGAGCGGAGCCGAGCTCTTCGAGCGAACCGCGCCGCGCGACGACCTCGAGGACGTGTTCGCCGAACTCGCGCGGCGCGGCATGAACGAGGTGTTGGTCGAAGCGGGCCCGCGACTGACCGGATCCGTGCTGCGCTCGGACGTATGGGACGAGGCGATCGTCTATCTCGCGCCGAAGCTGCTGGGCCGGGACGGGCGCCCCTTTGTGGACCTGTCTATCGAGCGTTTGGCCGATGCGATTCGTGGCCACGTGACGGACGTGATTCGTATCGGCGACGACGTCCGGCTGCGAATTTTGCGCATTGCGCGGTAACCCTTAGACTTGGCGGCATTGCGTGGAGAATTGTGATGACCGAAGTGAAGACGATCGAGGGCGGTTTCGGCGGCAACGGCCGCAAGTTCGCGATCGTGGCGGGCCGGTTCAACGGCTACATCGTCGACAGTCTCGTCGCCGGCGCGATCGATACGCTGGTGCGACACGGCGTCGACGCGAAGAACATCACGCTGATCAAGGTGCCCGGCGCGTTCGAGCTGCCGCTCGCGGTGAAGAAGGTCGGCGAAGGCAAAGGCGGGTACGACGCGATCATCGCGCTCGGCGCGGTGATTCGTGGTGCGACGCCGCACTTCGACTACGTCGCCGGCAATTGCGCTGCGGGCCTGGCGCGCGTCAGTCTGGAACTCTCGATGCCGGTCGCGTTCGGCGTGCTGACCACCGATTCGATCGAGCAGGCGATCGAGCGCGCCGGCACGAAGGCGGGCAACAAAGGCAGCGACGCGGCGATGACTGCGCTCGAGATGGTCAACATGCTCGACAACCTGGCTTGAACAGATACGTCAATGTCGGAAACGCGCTTCGATCCTTGGGCACGCCGCCGTGCACGCCGACTGGTGCTGCAGGCGCTGTACCAATGGCAAATGTCCGGCACGGACGAAGCCGAAATCGAAGCGCAATTCCGTGAAGACCCGAATTTCGAACGCGTCGACGCACAGTACTTCCACGAACTGCTGCACGGGGTAATCGACCGCTGCGACGCCCTCGACGAACAACTCGCGCCGCTCCTCGACCGGAAAGTCACCGAACTCGATCGCGTCGAACTCGCGTTGCTGCGGATGGGCGTGTACGAATTGCGCCATCGGCCGGACGTACCATTCAAAGTCGCGATCGACGAAGCGGTCGGGCTCGCGCGCGTGTTCGGCGCCGAAGCGAGCCACCGCTACATCAACGGCGTGTTGGACGCCGTGGCGCGCTCCGAACGGGCGTGCGAAGTCGCGGCCGATGGATGAATTCGAACTCATCGATCGGCTGATCGCGATCCTCGGTGACGACGCGCGCGGCGCACGGGTGTTGTTGGGACCCGGCGACGACGCGGCGTTGATCCAGACTCCGCCGAATACGGTCGCCGTCGCCACGATCGATACACTGGTCGCCGGTGTGCATTTTCCGCCGAACGCGCCGGCCGATTTGATCGGCATTCGCGCGCTCGGCGCGAGCGTTTCCGATCTTGCAGCGATGGGGGCAGAGCCCGGCTACGTGCTGATCGCATTGACGTTGCCGGACGATTCTGCGCCCTGGGTCGACGCGTTCGCGCGCGGGGTCGCCGCGGGCGCGCATCGCGACGGAGTGAAGGTGGTCGGCGGCAACATCGCGCGCGGACCCCTCAACGTGTCCGTCAGCGCGCATGGTTGGATCGAGCCCGGAGCAGCGCTCACGCGCGCCGGTGCGCAGGTCGGCGATCTCGTCTGCGTCAGCGGAGAATTGGGCGGTGCGGCGTCGGCGTTGGGTCGGAGCGATCTTGCGCGTCCGCCCCCGCTCGCCACACTAATGTCGCTCGATGCCACCGATGAACGGTATCCGCTGCGCCGCTACTACGTGCCGGAGCCGCGCCTCGCGCTCGGCCGCGCGCTGCGTGGTATTGCGACCGCGGCGATCGATGTCTCGGACGGACTTGTCGCGGACCTCGGTCATCTGTGCAAAGCGAGCGGCGTCGGTGCTCGGATCGAACTGGATTCCGTTCCTGCCGCCAGCGGCTGCACAAAGGCGCTGGCGGCGACCGGCGGCGACGACTACGAGTTGTGCTTCACGGTTCCGTCGGGTTCGCGTGGCCGGTTGGCCCGAATGCCGACGACGGTCGGTGTCATCGGTGAGGTATGCGCGGGTGCCGGCGTCAGCGTGTTCAACGGGGGCCGGCCGGTCACGTTGGCGCGTGGAGGATTCCGGCATTTCGACTGAACCGAAGGGGCGCATCGCGCCGCGCGATCTGCGCAATCCGTTCGTATTGTTGGCGACCGGTCTCGGTAGTGGTCTTTCGCCGTTCGCACCGGGCACCGTCGGCAGCGCGCTCGCGTTGCCGATTTGGTGGTTCGCGTTCGCCGATCTGACGCCGCTGCCGCAGCTCGCGGTCGTCGCCGCGCTCACCGCGGTGGCGATTTGGGTGGTCGATCGCGCCTGTCGCGCGGCGCGCGTCGGCGATGCATCGGCGATCGTGCTCGACGAATTCGTCGGACAATGGACCGCCTTGCTGTGCGCACCGAAGTCGTTGGTCGCGCTCGGTGCCGCGTTCGTGTTGTTCCGCGCGTTCGACATTGCGAAGCCGTGGCCGGTGTCGTGGGCGGATCGTTCGTTGCGGGGTGGCCTCGGCGTCGTGCTCGACGACGTCGTCGCGGGAGTTCTCGCCGCGCTTGTGCTGCAGCTCTCAGTCGGGCTGTTTCTTTTACAGAACTGAACGAGCGCCGACGTATGATTTCGCAGATTCGCGGAGGCTCGACATGAAGGGACATCGCGTAGCGTGGTTGATGGTTCTGGCGGCATGCTCGTTCGGCGCTCGGGCGAACGCGCCGGTCGAAGCGGTTGGCCTGTTCAAGGACCGCGCCATGATCCGGGTGTTGGGCCACGAGCGCTATCTACTCGTCGGGCAGACGTCGCCGGAGGGTGCGACGTTGGTCGAGTCCGACGCACAGCACGCGGTCGTTCGCTACAAGGACGAAACGTATCGATTGACGCTGACCGATCGAGTCGGCGGCACGTTCCAGGCCCCGAACCAGGCGATGATCTCGATTGCGCCCGATGCAATCGGCCAGTATCGAATCCAAGGCACGATCAACGGCTACTCCACCGATTTCCTCGTAGATACCGGTGCATCGCTCGTCGCGATCAGCGAGCGCGAAGCGAAGCAGATCGGCATCGCCTACGCGAATTCGCCCGAGCGCGCGCCGGTCGTGACCGCGCAAGGTCAAGCCAACTCGTATATCGTCGATCTCGAGACGTTGACGGTCGGCGGAATCCAGACGCACCACGTCCGCGCCGCAGTGATTCCGGGCGACTATCCGGTCGAGGTGTTGCTCGGGATGTCGTTCCTGCACAAGGTCAAAATGGAACAGACAGCCGGCGTGATGGTGCTGAAGCAGCTGTACTGAACGTGCCTTCAGCGCGTTCGTTCGACGATCCGTTCCGCGAGCGCGTGCAGCGAACCCTTTTCGATACCTGCACGTCGCAACGCGTTGCATGCGGTGGAGTGCAGCGCGCGCGCTCGCTCGCGAGCACCATCGATTCCCAACAATCCCGGAAAGGTGTTCTTGCCGACCGCGGCGTCCGTCCCGGCGCGCTTGCCGATGTGCTCGGTCGTCTGCGTGACGTCGAGCAGATCGTCGACGATCTGGAACGCGAGTCCGATCGCCGCGCCGAAGTCGCGTAGCGCCGCGCGCATGGGCGCGCCGGCACCGGCGGTGATCGCGCCGAGATCGACCGACGCCGCGAGCAGCGCGCCGGTCTTGCCGCGATGCATCCGTTCGAGCGCGTCGAGCGACAGACCCTTTCCCGTCGCGTCCATGTCGAGTGCCTGGCCGCCGACCATGCCCTGCCAGCCAGCCGCGTTCGCCAACACGCGCGTCATCTCCAAACGAGCATCGTGCGACAATGCGGATTCGTTGGCGATCACCTCGAAGGCGAGTGCCTGCAATGCATCGCCCGCGAGGATGGCGGTCGCCTCGTCGAAAGCGATGTGAACTGTCGGGCGACCGCGCCGCAAATCGTCGTCGTCCATCGCCGGCAGATCGTCGTGGATGAGCGAGTACGCGTGGATGTATTCGACCGCGCAGGCGGGGCCGAGCGCGCTGGAGAGTCCCGCGCCCAGGCTCGTGGCGGTCGCGCACGTCAGCAATGGTCGAATGCGCTTACCCCCGGCGAGCGTCGCATAGCGCATCGCGTCGATCAGGGTCGGAGAGAATTCGCTGTGTTGCGGCAGACGCTCGGCGAGCGCCGCTTCGATCCGTTCGACGAACGCGTCGAGCGGATCACGTTCAGTCGTCATCGTCGGCGTCGAACTCGTCGGGATCGATGTCCTCGAGCGTCAGGTCGCCGCCCGATTCGGTCAGCGCCTGCACGCGCAACTCCGCGTCCTTCAACGCGCGCTGGCAATCGCGCGTCAGTGCGACGCCGCGTTCGAATGCGCGCAACGATTCCTCGAGCGAGAGCTCGCCTGTCTCCATGCGCTCGACCAGCGCCTCGAGTTCCTCGAGCGCGGCTTCGAAGTCGATCGGCGATTCGTCGCTCATTGGGCGACGTTAACCGCGCGGCTCCGCCGGGGTCAACGCGCTCACCGGGCGCGATCCGCGGCGCGAACTACACTTTCGAATGGCCGTTTGAGGCTCGAGGGATTCTCACCCGCAATGGATGTGGCAGCGTGGCTCTTGGTCTTCGCGGCCGCCGGCCCCACGGCGGCGTCGGCGCACGCCCAGAGCGAGTCGCCGGCGTGCGTGGCGCCGGTCGACCCGCGCGCAGCGGAGCGAACGGCCGCGCGCAATGCGGCGATCGAGAAGGTGGTCGCGCTCGTGAAGCAGACCGAGCGCGACTCGGTAGCCCTCGCGAGTGTGCTCTCGAAGGAGATTGCGGCCGGCGTGATCGAGATCGAGACGAACGGGCGCACGATCATGCTGCGCGTGAAAGATCGCGGCAGTTTCGAGTCGGGTTCAGCATCGCCGACGAGCGACTTCAAGCCCGTGCTGAAGATCATCCGCGGGGCGCTCAAGAACACGACCGGTTCGATCCGCGTCGAGGGTCACACCGACGACGTGCCGGTGCGCAGCGCGCAATTCGGGTCGAATCTCGCGCTGTCGAGCGCGCGCGCGGTCGCCGTCGCACAGGCGTTGTTCCAAGACGGGTCGATCGACGAGCAGCGATTCACCGCGATCGGCTACGCGGCGACGCGACCGTTGGTGCCCAACGATTCTGCAGAGGCGCGCGCACGAAACAGGCGCGTCGAGATCGTCATCGAGCAGGGGCTCGACGAGGACGTCAGGCGCGATCTCGAAGCGATCCGGCGCAACGACTCGGAGGGATTTCAGCGCGTGCGCATCGAACTGATGCGCCGCTTCGGCGTCGGTGTCGG
>Ga0335084_10004408_pt1 | contig 13843 bp, 14 predicted proteins | sample Lox_Sample_44_FD_206721 | JGI IMG/M metagenome (GOLD analysis project Ga0335084, IMG submission 206721) | Soil microbial communities from Loxahatchee National Wildlife Refuge, Florida, United States - Lox_Sample_4.4 | ecosystem: Environmental > Terrestrial > Soil > Wetlands | place: USA... | reverse complement strand
CAGGAAAGTTTCAGGTTGAGACCTCGGTAAGGGAATCAAACGGGAAAACGCGAAATATTGGGGTTAACGGGGCAGGTGACCACTAGTTGTTGTGGTTAGCAGTGTGGTTCAGAAGCCCGAACTCGATGATTTTGCGCGAGTTGCGAGTCTTGGCTGGGAGAATTCTGTGGAAAACCTGACGGCCCCTCAATTCCCGGTTTGGCCTTGGTGGTGAGTTAAGATTCTATTCGTCCTTGAGGAACACCCGCCGCGGCAGGGCTCCGGCGAGGGCGCCGATCAGACCTGCGGCCAAGAATCCATAGACTCCCTCGATCCAAATGAGTTGTGGAGCAACCAGCGAACGGGTGGCGGCGATCAAAGCCAGCGAAATCACGAACCACAGGGCAAGGGCGACCTGCACGCCTCGAATCAGGCTGCGTTTCTCCATCCACACGAGCAATCCGCCGACTCCATAAGCGAAAAGAAGGCAGGCGGCAGCGGTGAGCAGATGCGGCGTCCACATCCGGGCCAGATCGCGTGTCTGGCGGTCGCTCAGCCCCAGAGCAAGCATCCACTGTGGCCGAAACAGATACTCGGAATGCCAGGCCATACCGAGTACCCAGGCTGCGCCTGCCGCAATGAGAACGGGCAGATGTGGAATTCGATTTGGGGACGAAGCACCGCAAACGGAGGTTGCGGGCTTGCTGTTCGTCGCATCGGGGATGCATTCCTGGCCACAGTCGGCATGGACCGGCCAGCGAGAGCAGTCGGCCAGGCGCAGCTTTGGTTTTCCGCTCAGGCCTGTGAATGCCGCTCGCAGCGCCTGAAATCGCACCGAGACCGGAGCATGCGCCTCCGGACAGTTCACCGTGCGGTTGCCGCGGTAGGAATCGAAGATCTGTTTTCCCCAAAGCGCCGGAAGGAGCAGGATGAGACAAGCACCCGCCAGAAAGAGAAGCGACCAGAACAGTAGCAGCATGAGCCACCTCCTTGCCCGCGGAGAGCAGGCGGAAGGCTTGCGGGAAACGGTGTTGAACCCGATCCCAGAATGTACGCTAGCCCCGCTCCGAACGGGATGCTGTGAGAGTCATCACCGGATTCGGTGACACTCAACCCCGGCTTCGATGCTGAACCAACCGTCCCGTGGCTGCCACCGCCCATCTACTTGAATGCTGGTAGTACACTTGTGCCCGTCTGACCAATCTCCGCACAGGGGGCACAATGAAACTGAATCGGGCTCGGATATGGTTAGGTGGAATCGCAGGCGGCATCGTATGGAGTGCCTGGAGCTTCTTCATCGGGATGCGTCAGGCGCCGCTGTATGCCGCTATGCAGGATCAGAAACTCTTTCTGAAGGAGTCGCGCTATCCGTTCTTCGCGGGACAGTGGATTCTCCTGCTCTTCGTGATGGCAATTCTGCTGGCCCACATTTACGCGTGGAGCCGCGCCACGGCTGGCCCGGGACCGAAGACCGCGGCCAAGATTGGCATGATCGTAGGATTCTGCGCCGGAGTGCCCGGCAACTTCGCTCAGGCAGCGTGGTCTCCAATTCCGCGCATGCTTCCGCTGGGATGGATGCTGGATATGTGGATCGGCGCCATCCTGGCGACACTGGTGGCGGGATTTCTTTACAAAGAAAAGGCGTGAGAGCGAGAGCAATTGACTGTTAATTCTTGATTGTTGACTGAAAATACCGCATTGCGCAATCAACAATCAAAAAATCAATAACCAACCATTCTCGTTCTACCGCGCTGGCTCGACGTAGACCGCAGTTCCGTAGGCCAGGACTTCAGTGACGCCCTGCATAACTTCGGTCGCATCGTAGCGGGCGCCGACGACGGCGTTGCCGCCAAGTTCTCCGGCGTGCTGAAGCATCAAGTCAAAAGCGTCCTGCCGGGTTTTTTCACACAGGTTGGTCAGCAAGGTGATGTTGCCGCCTACCAGCGTTTGCAGGCTCGCGCCCAGCGTGCCGAAGATGGACCGTGACCGCACCACGATCCCGCGCACAACGCCCAGCGTGCGGACGACACGATAGCCGTCGAGTTCGAACTGCGTGGTGACCATGTTGTGAGCAACCATGCGTCCAGTCGGTGGGGGGAAAGTAGCCATCAAGCCTCCTGACGATGAATGAACTTCAGCCGACTAACTGTTTACTCCAATTTCTCAGGGATCACAAACGTTTTTGTCGGGCGGTTGCTACTCAAGGCAACGCCTTGAAACTGTCGGGGGAAGGCGGTGTACGAACTATAATGATCCTCCTTTGTGGAGGTCCTTTGCTTTCCCGTCGCCGATTTCTGCAAGTGGGGTCCGTTGCCGCCGGAACCGCATCATTCTCCATGCAAGCTCTCGCGGCCAGAGCCAAGAGTGGTTTGCCGCCGGCGATCGCCGCATTGAAGTCACGGAAGAGCGAGGCATCGCCGATCGCAATCGACGAACGCCACGTGCGGCAGGAAAAAGCCCGGCAATTGATGCAGGAGAACGGTCTCGGCGCCATTCTCCTGGCCGAAGGCACCTCGCTCAACTACTTCACCGGGATTCGCTGGTGGGGAGACGAACGCCTGTTTGCCATGGTGCTGCCCGTCAAGGGCCTGGCGTTCTACGTATGCCCGGCGTTTGAGGAGGGCCGCGCTCGCGAGCAAATTGCTAATTCTCCTGACAGCAATCGAGCGGACGTGCGGACCTGGCAGGAAGATGAGAATCCCTACGAGCGCGTCGCGCAAGGACTCGCCGACCGCGGTCTGGCCGGCGCCACGATCGGCGTCGGGGAGACTGTCAAATTTGCTTTCAGCGATAACCTGCGGAAAGCCGCGCCAGGAGCGGCATTTGTCAGCGCGACACCGGTGACGGCGGGATGTCGCATGATCAAGAGCGGCCACGAGATCGATCTCATGCGACTGGCGGCGAACGTCACTCTGGCCGCTTATGAGGCAGCCTATCGATCGTTAAAAGAAGGCATGACACAACAAGACGCCGAAGACCTGATTGCCGCCGCCCATCGCCAGTTGGGTTTTGAAGGTGACGCCGATGTGCAGGTGGGAGAATTCTCGGCCTTTCCGCATGGATCAGTCGCGCTGCAGGTGATTCGCGAAGGCACCATCGTTCTCGTGGACGGTGGCTGTAAGGTAGAGGGCTACGCTTCCGACATCACGCGGACGTTTGTGTTAGGTAAGGCGACTGACAAGATGAAGCAGGTATTCGACATCGTGCGTCGCGCACAGAGCGCCGCGCTGGCAGCAGCAAAGCCGGGAGCGGCGTGTGGTTCAGTCGATATCGCCGCGCGGAAAGTAATTACTGACGCCGGTTACGGCCCTGACTACAAATATTTTACCCACCGCCTGGGTCACGGCATGGGCATGGATGGCCACGAATGGCCGTATCTGGTCCGCGGCAACACAAAGCAGCTTGCGCCGAATATGACAACCAGCAACGAGCCTGGAATCTACATCCGCGGAGAATTCGGCATCCGCCTCGAAGACGACATGCACATTACGGAGAGCGGAGCCGAGTTGTTCACGGTCCAGAGTTTGTCGTTGGAGGAGCCGTTTGGGAGATCCTAACATTCTCCTGGCACATGTGAAAGGGTGAGGAATTCCGCGGCTTCGCCTACTTCGCCGGCACACTATAGTGCGACGCGATCACCTGCCATCTGCCCCCGATCTTCATCCAGATATCGGTCAGCCGATCATGGTACTCATACGGTTTGCCGTTCGATTCACCCTTTTCGTAGTACGCACCAGTCACAACGGCAACATTGCCGTGCAGGCGAACTTTCAAGTCGGAGAGTTCCGCGACATCGACTCGGACTGAGGTATCGGCGGTGTGACTAATGTAGCCCGCCTTGCTGTATTGCACGCCATCTTCGACCGTGATCACAAAATCGTCGGCGAACAATGAAGACAGGATGGCAATTTGCCGGTGCTTGTATGACTCAGTCCACTTTTCTTCCAGCTTACGGACCGTCGTGGCCTCCGACGTGGCCTCCGATTCCTGCGCGGGCAATGAACACGGAGCACATGTCAGCACCGCAAAGACGAGCAACGAAACGGTGTAAATACGCATAATTTCCACTGTCACATAGCGCTGGGACAGGGGGCAAGTTTTTTGCAGGGTTTGTGCCCTCGGCGAATGTCAAATCGTCGTACGACTTTAGTGTTCGTACAGACGCAGCGAGGAACTCAGTCGAACACGTGCTGATCTACCGGGCCGTCGATTCTCGGGTGCAGCTTCCGCCACTGATTTCGGATCGCCACTCCAAGACGGCGGATGCCTTCGCGAATTTGTTCGGGCTTCGCGTTCGAGAAGTTCAGGCGGAAGTGGCGTCGACCCTCCTCTGCGTGCCCATCACCAGCGTAGAACGAGTCGCCCGGCACGAACGCGACATTCTCGCGGATGGCCGCGTCGAACAATATGTGGCAATCCATGCCTTCCGGCAAAGTCACCCACAGGAATAGGCCGCCTTGGGGGCGGGTCCAGGTTACTTCGGACGGAAATTCCAGGTTCAGCGCATCGAGCATCACGTCGCGACGCTCCCCGTAGACGCGCCGGATCAGCTTGATATGTTCGTCGAGGAAATTGTCGCGCGCGACCTCGTAGGCCACAATCTGGGTGAACGTCGACGTATGCAGGTCGGCGCCCTGCTTGATCTGTACCAGCTTGGCAATTACTTCCGATGGCGCGACAATCCAGCCCAGACGCAACCCGGGCGCCAGGGTCTTGGAGAAGGTGCTTAAGTAAATGACGTTGCCCAGCGTGTACCCGCTGTCCCGTCGCAGGTTCTCCCGGTCGAGCACAATTAGCGGTGTGAGGTGTTCGCCTTCGTAGCGCAACTGGCCGTACGGGTCGTCTTCGATGATGGGAATGCCGTATCGGTCTGCCAGAAGCACCAACTGGTGACGGCGGTCTTCCGCCAGCGTCGTTCCGCCCGGGTTCTGGAAGTTGGGCAGTACATACATGAACTCGGGGCCGAGGCGCAGAGAAGCTTCCAGGAGATCGGTTCGCAGGCCATCGTTGTCACTGGGCACGCTGACATAGTCCGCGCCATAAACGTTAAACGCCTGAATCGCACCCAGATAAGTCGGCGCTTCTACCAGGACGCGATCGCCGGAGTTGATCATCAGCTTCCCGATCAGATCGAGTGCCTGCTGCGACCCTGAGGTGATCAGCACATTTTCCGGCTGGGCTTTCACGCCATAGCGAGACGTGTGGCGCGCAATCATTTCGCGCAGGGGCTCGTAACCTTCGGTCGCGCCATACTGCAACGCGAGTTGCGCCTGGTTTGCCAGGACTTTGCAGCAAGCCTCGCGAAAGCGTTCTGCCGGGAATACGTCTGGCGCAGGCAGTCCTCCGGCGAAGGAGATGACCTCCGGTTTTTGCGTAATTTTGAGAAGTTCGCGAATGGCGGAGCTTTTGATGTTCTTCGTGCGCTGGGCGTAACGGGAAGTCCAGGCAGTCGACATGAGTACCCTCCCGTTAACTGAGTGTACCCCCAGCGAAGCGGGACTTGCGGTGACCAAAGGGCGGAGCTTGGTGACTGGAATCACAGACTCCAGGTCACAATAGGCCTAATCCACGACCCATTCCCGCAATCGCCGCAGAAGCGAACCCGGGACATCGGCATCCAGTTCGACCAGGCCATCCTGATAAGCCCGCGCATGGATGGACGCACGGGCCTCGAGAAGAGCCAACACCTTGCCCTCTTTTTGAGGGATACGAAGGCGAACCCGCCCCGGACGGTCCTCATCAAGCACGGTATCGATGCTTTCGAGCAACCCATTCAGTCCAAGGCCCTGGACGGCAGAAACATAAACAGTCTGCTCCGCCTCGCGCAGTGACTCGCGCTGCTCTGGGGACAGGAGATCAATCTTGTTCCGCACATGGATTCGCGGTTTCTTGTCCGCCTCCAATTCCTTCAGCACACTCTCCACCTGCGCATCCTGCTCGGCTGCGATCGGACTGCTCGCGTCGGAAACCTGCAGGATAAGCGCGGCGCGTTGCACTTCTTCGAGTGTCGCGCGAAAGGCAGAAACCAGCGTGTGGGGAAGATGGCGGATGAATCCGACGGTGTCGGACAGGAGTACTTGCCGCCGGGAGGGCAGGTCGCAAGCGCGGATCGTTGGATCAAGTGTGGCAAACATGCGCGGCGATGCGATGACGCCCGCTTTGGTGAGGGCATTGAACAATGTCGACTTGCCCGCATTGGTGTAACCGACAAGAGCGATGGTCGCGACTGGCACCGACTCGCGCCGCTGTCTCTGCTGCGAGCGGATGCGGCGCACATCCTCAAGCCTCTGCTTGACATGCCGGATGCGGCGATAGATTTTGCGCCGGTCCGTTTCGAGCTGTGTTTCGCCAGGTCCGCGCGTGCCAATGCCACCACCTAATTGCGACATCTCGACGCCGCGGCCGGCAAGTCGAGGCAGCAGATATTCGAGCTGCGCCAGTTCGACTTGTAACTGTCCTTCTCGCGTACGGGCGTGGCGCGCAAAAATATCCAGTATTAGTTGCGTTCGGTCAATTACGCGCGTGTTCACAACCCGTTCGATATTGCGTTGCTGGGAAGGTGAAAGGTCGTGGTCGAACAGGATCACGTCTGCCGAAACCGAAGCGGCAGCGCCAGCAATTTCTTCCAGCTTGCCCTTTCCAATCAGAGTGGCGGGGTCAGGACGGTCACGATGCTGCATGAATTCGCCGGCGACTTCCGCCCCCGCGCTGGTCGCCAGAGTGCGCAGTTCGTCCAGCGATTCTTCCGCGCTGAAGTCCGGAGAGTCCTTCGGCAGAGGCTTAGCCTTCGTTGCGTAGTCGCGCGCCGCCTGCATTCCAGGAGTCATTGCGGCCGGCGTTCCCTTAGCATGGCGGCGAGCTCGGAACTCCACTCCCACCAGGAAAGCGCGCTCATGCTTCTCCGCGCGATTCAAGACAGGATTGGACACACTGCGGCCTTTATTGCGTACGGCTTGCATAGTCTCATCCCGCGACAAAATTCACTCTATCCTTCGGTACCTGAAGCAGGACTTGCCGAGGCAGCCTCCGCATGCGGAACGACCGCGGTCGGCTTCGGCTCGGAATGAACGTGACTTGAACGCGCCATGACCACAGTGGAAATGGCGTGCTTGAAGATGAGTTGCTCCTGGTTTCCGGTTTCGAGGACCACCGAGTATTTGTCGAAAGAACGGATTCGGCCTGTTAGTTTCACCCCACTGACTAGATAGATGGTGATGTTATGCCGTTCCTTTCGAGCGGTGTTGAGGAAGGTATCCTGAATATTCTGCTGCGCCGGCTTTGTCTCCATCTGCCGATCTCCTTCGTTGTTTGTTGGAACTGCCGCCGGTGACGTCGGGAGGGCGAAGGGCGACAGCTCTCTCCTGCAGTGCCTACAATACGGCCTAGCGGCAAGCTTTTCAACCACTGATACCAGGCGTCAGGAACGGGCAACCCAACGCGAGGCAAAACGGCTTTACGCACAAACGGGTTACCACCAAGTTACCGTGGCGGCGATCCCTTGACGCATCTACAATCGTCATCTTCAGAAAGGAGCCCGGCTTGCCTAATCTCACTTTACCTTCCGATTTTGACACCAACCTTCTGATGGTGTTTCGTTGGGTCCATTTTGCCGCGGGGATCACGTGGGTCGGATTACTGTACTTCTTCAACCTGGTCAATGTTCCCTTGATGAAGGAACTCGATCCCACAAGCAAAGGAAAAGTCTTACCCGCGCTAATGTCCCGCGCTTTGTGGTGGTTTCGCTGGGCTTCGGTGGTCACCGTCCTGATGGGACTGGCGTATTGGGGGCATATCGTTGGGTCAGATGCCCGAAATGGGGGTGGATCGGTGGGTGCAACCCTGGGCGCTTTCTTCCTCATCTGGACGCTGACGTGGGCCGTGATGTATGCCTTGCTCATCCCCGGCAAGGGCGCTCTCGACAAGAGCCCGGTGCTTGCGGTGATCAATACGGTCGCGATAGTAGTGGCGTGCGCTGTTTATCTCCACTTCAACGATCATGGCTGGGAAAGCAATCGTCTGCTTGCCATCGGAATCGGGGGTGGGATGGGCTGGATGATGATGCTGAACGTGTGGGGCGTGATCTGGCGCGGACAAAAGCGGATCATCCAGTGGACGCGCGACAACGCAGCTAACGGCACGCCCATGCCCGACAGAGCCAGGTATCTTGCCCGGCAAGCTTATCTGTGCTCACGCACAAATTTTGTGCTGTCGTTTCCCATGCTGTTTCTGATGGGCGCGGCGAGTCACTATCCGATGTTTGGGCGTTAGGCTTTGGGCTTTGGGCTTTGAGATTGGGTGCTCGGATTCTGAAAGGCAACGCCCAGCGCCAAGGGCTCAAAGCCCAGCCTCACACCGCCGTAATCTCGTCGCACGACGTCAACTTTTCCTACAATTGCTGTCGAGTATGCTCGGATCCGCGGACGCGATATCGCAGTGGTCTGGCGCACGGGAGCCCTGGCGTCCCGTGACGCGGTGGGCGGTTGCTGCGTGGCTTGTCTTCTATCTCGGCTTCCTTGCGTACGCTTTTCGCATGCATGGAGAGTTTTTGTTCATCGACTCCGCCAACCTGGTAGTACATGAAGGTGGGCATATGCTCTTTGGCTGGTTCGGACACACGTTGGAAATTTTGGGAGGAACCATCCTGCAATGGCTGGTGCCGCTCTTGCTGGCAGGCTATTTCTTTAAGGAGCGCCATGCTGCCGCGTTCGTGTTCTGTATGTTCTTTTTTTTTGAGAATTGGCTCTATACCGCAACCTACATGGCTGACGCGCGAGCCATGGCACTGCCACTGGTGACCACAGGCGACCCCGACCTCGTGGAGCATGACTGGAACACAATCTTCTCGAACCTTGGCCTTCTGCGCTTTGACACAGTGATCGCGGGAATCGTTCGGCTGATGGGCTGGTTCGGGATGCTGGCATCCGTGGCATGGCTGGCTTGGCGAGGCCGAAGCACTCCTCAAGCCTGAGATCTTATAAAAGAACTAGTCTCCCCCCGTTTCTGCGGCCAGTGCCCATGGCAGCCCATCGAAGTGGCCGGGCACGGCCAGACCGAACAAATTGAGGATCGTCGGCGCCACATCGACGATCGCCGGCTTCTCCGTCGCGAACTTGTGGCTTGAGAATAGAACTCCGGGCACCAGCCGGGGATCGATGCAGTGGTCACCGCTCCAGGCCTTCACGTTATCTTCAAAGACCTCGGCCGTGACCTTGCCCATCACCGAGTCCCACGATGCACGATAGCCCGCGCCGTAGCCGACGATCAGATCGGGGGCGTTCTCGGTGTAAGGCCCGCGATATACGTTCCCGGTGATGAACACGCCTGTAATGCCCACTGCGCCAGAAGCCGGATCGATTAACCCATTCAGTTTGCTTTGGATTTCCTCTTTGAGCACTCCGGCTTCAGCAGGGTCGACGGTTCCCTGCTTCTCGCGGCCCTTGATATTCAGGTACAGACCGTTCAATCCCATGGTGTAGGCGCGAGTGCGCGACCAGTCCACATCCTCGAACCAGTCGCCGCTTTCGGTCTTGCCTGCCTTCAGCGCGAGATATCCGTTCTGATGCAGCCAGGCATTCAAGTTCAGGCAGCGGGCAAATGATTTGAAACCGTGATCGGAGACGACGAGCAGCAGCGTGTTGTTATCGATCTTCTCCATTACCCGGCCGATCAAACGATCCATGCGGATGTACAGGTCTCCGATGACGTTCGGACGCCGTTCGCGTGGCACCTCGCGCGCCGCCGGATGATCTTCATCCAGGTAGCGCCAGAACATGTGTTGCACACGGTCGGTGGTATCGAAAACGCATGTGCAGAGCCCCTGCTTCGTCTTCTCGAGCGCATCGAACAGCATCCGTTCGCGGTCTTCATGATTGGCATAGCACTGAGCGAGAAAGGCATCGTCATCGAGTACGTGTTCGTTCAGGGCCCACGTGTCTTCCGCGAGACCCAAGGTTGCGTACGGTCCAAACAGTTTTGCCAAATAGATGGAATAGGTAACCGGGTGCGAGATGGGCAGATCGGGATGCCCGGGATCGATGTTCACCGGGGTCACATAAACTTCAACTTCGGGTGTGACTTCCTTCAAGTAGAAGCGGCAAATGCCGTGTGCCGTAAAGCCTATGCCGGCTTTGAATTCGATCGGAATCCATTCCGAATATTCGCCGACCTTCAAGTCGAATTGGTCATTTGCGACGATGATGCGGGCGTTTTTTGACGCGGCCTGCGGCTGGATCTCAAAGTTCACGCGCAGTTCGCTGCCCGCTTTCTCGGCCAGAGGATTTTCCGGGCCGGGGACGTACGAGTGAAAAGATCCGTTTCTCCGCTCCACTGGTACACGCATTCCGCCCTCCCGGAACTTGTCGCCAGTGCTGCGCGTCGTACACAGGCAAAACGTTCCCTGACTGCCTTTCAAATCCGGCACGCACATGCCTGACAGCAATACACCTGGGAACTTCTCAGGCGGAAACGTCACAGGCACCCGAATCACCGAACTGAAAATGCCCGCTTCGCCCAGCCAGTGCCAGAATGGTGTCCCTTTGCGCAAACCCTTGATCACAGCCTTGCCGAAAGGGATGGAGTACTTGCCGATTCTGATATGCCGCTTCGGCCCCTTGATTTCCGCGGAGGAAAGGAAGGGGAGATAGCTGTTCGTGTCACGCCCGAGAAAGTCGTAGATGTTGTGTTTTCCCGGATTCACGCCGGTCATGAATGTGGACCAAGCCACGGGAGAGATCGCTGGAAATGTCGTGCGCAGCTTGCTGAACGTTCCCCGCGAACGCAACTTCGCTAGATTCGGAAGTTTGCCCTCATTCATGAAGCGATCGGCCAGGTCAGGGTCCATGCCGTCAAATCCGAGTATCACCGCTCGCTTGAATTTTGCCTTTCCGTAGGCATTGCGGCGGCGAAGGAAGCGGAACAGTTGCCGAATTGGCCATGTGGCCAGCGCGTAGAACGAATAGAGAAAGGCAACGAAGAGGGCCCAGAACGACGAGAGTACGGCAAAGCCGGCGCCGGGGCCGGCGTAAGCATGTGCCGCCATTGGGAGGAGAACGACTGCAAGCAGCAAGGCTCTACGCGGATTCAACACGCGCTTCATCATATTTGGATCCCCAGGAGCTCTTTGAAAATGAAGCCCGCGATCATCGACAGGATGAAGAAGAGCCAAATCCAATTTATCCCGTATCCGGCTATCTCGATACTACGCTCAGGATATGTGATCGCGATCGAGTCGATGGGGCCGCCCGGCGGCAACTCCGCTTCTCCAGACGACAACATCCTCTCCCAAAAATGTCCGCGGAGGCGAATAGGCGAAATGCGCATCAAGCCTGAGCCCACACAGATCGTCTTAGCTGCACTCTCGTTATCTGCGACGACCCTGGCCTCAAAATCTCCATCGCCAGCCGCGGAGAGCCGCCACACGACTTCGTTTTCAGCCAACACGTGCACTGGCGGAGCGGTCTGAAAAATCGCAGGCGGCAAATCAATCGAAATGTGATTCTGCACATCAGAATTGGCGACGTGGACCGTGAGCAAAATTGGCGCATTTTCAGGCAACGGCTTCCAGCCCAAATAGCGGTCGAGTTGCACGATCAGCAGCGTGATAGGAATGATGACGTACAACAAAGGCTTGAAGGCCAGACGCAGATAGCGCCCCGTGCCGCCGAGAATCTTTCCATACGATCCAACCACAACTGGGAGTTGGTCGCGAAACAGACGCACCGCGAGCAAATGCGCCTTGAGCTGGTCTTTTGCGATTTTGATCGCCTTCTGGTCCGACGTATAACCGAACAGCACTACCATCCCAAGCCCAACAACGAAAGAGAGGATGATCACAATGGCCAGGGGGCTGGTCAACAGAAGAAGCTTGAACGTGGCAGCAGGAAAGACAATTTCTGCCGTCGTGACCGGTTTCAACAAGGGAGACAAGCTATTCGATGTACCCCAATCCGCGCAATCGCTTCTGAATCTCTTCTTTTGATGTATTGCTCTCGTCCGCCGGCAAGACCTTGTTCACTTCCCTTTCCAATACATGAGTAACAAACTGGTCGACGGATTCGTAACCCGCGGCTTCGCTGCACTGCTTGACCTTTTCCAGCAATTCGCCTTCGATCTTCACTTTGTGCGAACCGAACATGGCGACTCCATTTCTACCTAGTTCCGGCGAAACACCGGCGTCCCCATCATATCTTTGCTTTTCTCGATTCCGAACTCGGCCAGGATGGTAGGCGCAATGTCAGTGAGCGCCGGTGCTTCTGCGTCAATCTTGCGATTACTCAAGAGCACACCCGGGACCTTGGTGACGTCCATGCAGTGATCACCGCTCCAGGCATTCACGTTGTCTTCGAGCACGTCGGGCGGAAACGCGCCGAGGATAGTCTTCCATCCCGCACGATAGCCGCGGTTGTATCCGACTTCGGCGTCAGGCCCGCTACGGGCGTACGGGCCCTGGTAGGCTTCGCTGGCCACATCGACACGAGTGATAACCTGCGAGCCGTTCTTTGGATCCCGGATATCAAGAAGTTTTTGCCTGATCTCTGCCAGGAGTGCGTCCGCTTGTGCCCCAGGTTCGACTATGCCTTCTCGTTCACGTCCTCGCAAGTTCAGATAGAGACCATTTAGCCCCAGCCCGTAGGCTCGCGTGCGGCTCCAATCGACGTTCGCGAAAGGATCCACGGAATCTGTGGCGGCGCCGGACTTGAAAGTGATGTAACCGTTATTCAGAAGCCACGTGTTCAAGTTGAACGAGCGCCGATACGGCGCAAATCCGTGATCGGAGAGCACAAGCAGAGTCGTATTCGAATCGAGCCTCGGCAAGACCTCACCCAGTACCTGGTCGATCTGCTGATAGAACTCTTCCAGCGCCGTCCCGTATTGCGCGGCCAGCGCCGCGTCGTACGCGGGATGCTGCGGGTCGGTCAGCCGCCACAACATGTGCCCATTCAGATCGAGGCTGGAAAAATAGAAAAAGAACAGGCCCTCGTGGAACTTCGGGAATTCAGCGTCGAAGGCTCGCCGATGCTCAGCCAGCACCGTGCGCGCCTGCGCCAGGTACTCTTTGTCATCGAGCACACCATCGGACAAGGCCTTCGTATCCTCGGCGATACCCTGCGTGTGGTATTCGCCCACTTCCTTTGCCAATTCACGCGAATAGCTCGACGGTGTGGAAATCGGCAGCGCGGGATTCTTCGGGTCGATGTTGATGGGAGAAACATAAAGCTGAAATCGTGGATGTGTCTGTTTCAAATAAAAGCGGCACATACCACGCACGTTGCCGATCAGCGGCATCAACTGAAATTCCGCCGGCACCCAACCGCTCCACTCGCCCTCCTTCAGAACCAACTCCTGGTCCCCCAGGCGGATTCGCGCGACGGGATCGAGCGGATCGACATCGATCGTGAAGGGTTCCGTGGCTGGCGGCGAATTTCTCCTGAATGTGTTGTCAGGCCCAATCAGGCTGGTCGAAACACGACTATTTGTCACTTCGACCTGAACGATTTCTCCGCCTTCGACGGCTCCCGCCACGGCAGTCGGGTCGTCGGTATAAAAGGTGAATGTGCCGTACGTACCGCGAAGGTCCGGCGTACCCATGCCTGAGAGCGTCTTGCCCTTCGCGTCGATCGGCGGGAAGTTTGCCGGAATGCGGTACACATAGTTAGGCACACCGTGTTCGTCGAGGATTTCCCAAAATGCTCTGCCGTGGCGCAGTTGGTCTGCGCTGCCCGAGCCCAGAGGGATCACCCAACGGCCAAGATGGAGCGTATGTTTAGGGCCTTCAACGCGGGACGTGGAAAAAGCAAGCTGCATCGTCTTCGGATCACGGTGGATGAAATCGAAAATGCCGTGCCCACCCGCATTCATACCGGTG
>Ga0335084_10004407_pt1 | contig 13844 bp, 14 predicted proteins | sample Lox_Sample_44_FD_206721 | JGI IMG/M metagenome (GOLD analysis project Ga0335084, IMG submission 206721) | Soil microbial communities from Loxahatchee National Wildlife Refuge, Florida, United States - Lox_Sample_4.4 | ecosystem: Environmental > Terrestrial > Soil > Wetlands | place: USA... | reverse complement strand
CGAGCAGGCGAAGATTCGCGATGCGTTGATCGGCATGCAGCACACCAAGCCGGGCCACGACGCGCTCGACGTCGTCGGCTACAAGGGCTTCGTGGCACCTGAGCCTGCGGTCGAAACTGCCAGCATTGCCTGGCTCGGCTTGTGACGGCGACTGCGTGGCGCGTGAGTTCGCGCGCATGATCCTGCTCGCGGCCGGACTCGCGCTGTTTCTCGGAGTGCACCTGTTGCCAGTGCTGCCACGAGCGCGCGGCGCGCTGGTGGCGCGCCGCGGCGAGCGCGGCTATCGACTGGCGTTTTCGATCGTCTCCGCGGCCGGCTTGCTATTGATCGTCTTCGGCTACATTCAGGCGGGGACGGGCGAGCAGCTCTTCCCTCCCCTCGCCGCCGCCCGCGCGATTGCGCCCTACGCCATGACGCTCGCCTTCATCCTCTTCGCGGCGGCGAACATGCCCTCGCACGTCCGCGCCAAGGCGATGCATCCGATGCTGATCGGGCTGATCATCTGGTCAGGCGTACACCTGCTCGCCAACGGCGACCTGCGCGGCACGGTTCTGTTCGGTTCGTTTCTCGCCTATGGCGTCGTCGACCTCGGCTCGGTGATCCGCCGTCGTGCAACGGCGACTTTCACCCCGCGGGCGCGCGCCGACATCGTGAGCATCGGCGCCGGCGTCATCGTCGCGCTGCTGGTGATGATCTTCCACCGCCTGCTGTTCGGCGTCCGCGTCGTGAGCTTCGGGATCTAAGGCGACGGGTTCCGTCTCCGGGGCCAGTCCCGACGCCTGCTTACTGCAGGCGTATCTCGCCATCGAATTTCACGTTGAGCTTGAGCCCCGCGATTTCGAGCGTCACCCGCGCAGGAAACGCCTCGTTGCCCGCGATCACTCGCTCGGCGATCGCCTTCGCCACGGCCTGCTCGATCTCGCGCTGCGAACTCACCCCGACCATCTTCAGAAACTTGCGGATGCTCAAATTGAAAGTCTCTTCGTTCATGGGAATACGCTCCGGTCAATGACAGTTGCTCGCGGGTTCCGCCGTCAACGGCGCAGGCGACCCGTGCCGCGCCAATATTGCAGCACGATGAAGCCGCCGACCAGGCCGCCGAGGTGCGCGAAATGCGCGACACCTTCCTGCGTTCCCGTGACTCCGAAGAAAAGCTCCAGCGCGGCATACACGAGGACGAACACGCGCGCCGGCATGGGGATGGGCGGGAAGATGAGCATGATGCGGTTGCGCGGGAAGTAGATGGCATAGGCGAGCAACACGCCGAACACGCCCCCCGACGCACCGATCGCGGGGTATACGGTGCCGGTCATGGCCGATACCGCGAGCTGCGCGATAGCCGCCGAGACCACGCACACGAAGTAGTAAAAGGTGTAGCGTCGGCCGCCGAAAACCTGCTCGATGGGTCCACCGAACATGTACAACGCGAACATGTTGAATCCGAGGTGCAGCAGTCCGCCGTGCAGAAACGCATAGGTCACGAGCTGCCAGGGTTCGAAACCGACTTGGCTGCCCCCGATGCGCGCGGAGCCCACCGGCCACAGGGCGAACGGAACCACGATGGCCGGGGCCGCCATCTGCAGCAAAAAGATGGCGACATTGGCGGTAACGAGGGCGAGCGTGACGGGAGGCATCAGCTAGGCGCGCTTGCGCAGCGCGCAAGGCATGTTAGAGCGGATTCGCGCCCTCATCGTTCAACCTGCTTAGTGCGGTTCCTCGGCGCGCCCCTTGCCCTTGCGCGAACGTCGCATCCTCCGCGTCGATCCGGCGGGAGCCGCGTAACGCGGCAGAATCGTGTCTCGGAAGTGCCCGACACCAGCGGCGAGACGCGCGCGCAGGCGCGCGTACAACTGCATCGGATACATGTGCGGCTCCCCCAGGCGCGCCGGTTGCGCAACGAGTGGCCCGCGGTTGCGCGAAGCCGGCGACGCGTAGTAGACATGACCGGGGCGGCAAATGCAAGCAAGTTGCGGCCGGTCGCGCGCCGGGCCGGCGATACCTTGCAGGCTGGTGCATAATCGCCGGGCTCGCCACTTCGTCAGCGCTCGAAGAATGAACATACCGCAACCGGGGCGCCGCGCCTTGTTCCTAACGTGGGCCGCCGCTGCCATCGTCGGCATCGCGTGGCCCGCGCATTCCCAGCCCACCTATCCGTCCAGGCCGATCAAGATCATCGCGCCGGTGCAGCCCGGCGGCGGAGTCGATCTGGTGGCCCGCACCGTTGCTGACCGCCTGAGCCCGGTGCTCGGGCAACCGATCGTCGTCGAGAACCAGAGCGGCGGCGGCGGCATCGTGGGCTCGATGGCCACCGCGCGCGCCCTTCCCGACGGCTACACGCTGATGGTCGGCTATGTCGGCACGCACGGCACCAACCCGGCCGTGCGCAAGCTTCCCTACGACGCACTCAAGGATTTCACCGCGATCGCGATGGTCGGCGGAACCCCCAATGTGCTCGTTGTCCCGGCGGCGCTGCCCGTGACCGATCTCACGGAATTCGTGCGCTACGTCAAAGCGCACCCGGGCAAACTCTCGTACGGCTCGTCCGGGCCTGGCACGCTCACCCATCTCGGAATGGAGCAGTTTAAGCTCGCCGCGGATCTCGACCTGGTGCACGTGCCGTATCGTGGCATCGCTCCGGCATTCGTCGACATTCTCGGCGGGCAGACGCAGGCGATGCTGCCCGGGCTCGCGGCCGCGCTGCCGCACATCAAGGCGGGCAAGGTGCGCGCGCTCGCAGTGACCGGGCGCAAGCGTCACCCGCTCCTTCCCGACGTGCCCACCTTCGAGGAACTGGGTTACAAGGGCTTCGACGGCGTGCAGTGGTACGGCATCGTCGGGCCGGCAAACCTTCCGCCGCCGATCGTCAAGCGGCTGAACGAGGAGATCAACCGGCTGCTGGAGACCCCGGATCTGCGCGAGCGGCTGTCGAGCGAGGCACTGGAGCCGATGCCGATGTCGCCCGAGCAATTCACACAGTACATCCGCGAAGATATCGCGCGCTGGACGCAACTCGCGAAAGAGCGCCACATAGAGCTCGAATGAGCGCGACCGAAGCCGATGTCCCGCCCGTGACGCGGATGCTGGGCGCGTTCGTCGCGACGCACCCCTCGCGAGGTTGGGACGCGACTGTCGAGCGCGAGGCGCATCGCACCTTCCTCAACTGGCTCGGTTGCGCCATCGGGGCCTCGCGTCACGCGAGCGTGGAAGCAGCGCTTGCCGCCGCGAGAGACCTGGCGCCGAGCGCGCAGGCAAGCGTGCTGGGGCGCGCCGAATGCCTCGACATGGCGAGCGCCGCCCTCGTCAACGGGATCAGCTCGCACACCTTCGACTTCGACGACACGCATCTGAAGACGATCATCCACCCGGCGGCGCCCGTGGCTTCGGCCGCTCTCGCGCTCGCGGAGCATCGAGGCGCCGGAGGTCGCGAGCTCATCGACGCGCTCGTGCTTGGCGTAGACGTTGCGTGCCGCGTCGGCAATGCGATTTACCCGGACCATTACGACCGCGGCTGGCACATCACCGGCTCAACCGGCATGCTGGGCGCGGCGGCCGCCTGCGCGCGAGTGCTCGGCCTCGACGCCGAGCAGGCGACGATGGCGCTCGGCATCGCGGCCTCGCAACCCGCCGGTCTGCGCGAGCAGTTCGGCTCGATGACCAAGGCGCTCCACCCGGGGGCCGCAGCGCGCGCCGGGCTGACCGCCGCGCTGCTCGCCCGCCACGGGTATACCGCATCGAGCCGCGCGCTCGAGGCGAAGCATGGGCTGCTGCAGACGTTCTCCACCAAAGTCGACTGGCGCGAGCTGACCGATGCGCTCGGCGCACGCTTCGAAATTTCGTTCAACTCGTACAAGGCGTTCGCCTGCGGGGTGGTGATCCACCCGTGCATCGACGGCTGCGTGCAGTTGCGCAACGCCCACGGGCTGCAAGCGCAGGACATCGAGCGGATCTTCCTCAAGGTGCATCCGCTCGTGCTCGCGTTGACAGGGAAGACTTCGCCGCGAGACGGGCTGGAAGGCAAGTTCAGCGTCTATCACGCCTGCGCCGCCGCGATCGTCTTCGGGCAGGCGGGCGAGAGCGAATTCTCGGATGCGCTCGTCGCGCGGCCGGATCTCGTCGCTCTGCGCAAGCGGGTGAGCGCGGTCGCCGACGCGGCGATTGGCAAGCAAGCCGCCGACGTGACGATCCTCTGCCGTGACGGCAGGCAACTGCATGTATTCGTTGCTCACGCGATCGGAAGCCTGGAGCATCCGCTCACCGACGCCGATCTGCAGCGCAAGTTTCACGGGCTCGTCGATCCCGTCCTCGGGAGAGAGCGCTCCGACGCGTTGATCGAATGCTGCTCGAGTCTCGCGGCGTGCCAGGACTTGCACCGGGTCACGACGCTTGCCCGCCCTGCTCCGGAACCCAGCGCTCGCCGTCGCGCCGAAGCCACTTGATACTGTCCGGCGGGGCGCTTCGCGGGCGGTCGCCGCCGGTGACGTTGATCAAAACGGTCTCCTGCCGCGGGAAATCGTCCGCACGCACGAGCTTGATCACTCCCGCGACGGCGGTCGACGCCGAGAAGCACGGCGAAATGCCCTCGAGCTCCTCGACCATCTTCCTCGCTTCCCTGATTTCGCTTTCGCTTACGCGGGCGAAGGCGCCGCGGCTCTCGACGACGATGCCCTTCACGTACGGATAAACGCGAGACGGATCGCCGCGAAGAATTGCCTCGGCGATCCCCTCGGGACGCTTCACGATGTGATGCGGCTGGATCGCCTCGGAGCCCTCCTCGTAGGCGCGTACCATGGGCGCGCAGCTGTCCTGCTGCACGCAGAGCAGCCGCGGGAGGCGATCGATGTGGCCGATGCCGAGGAGCTCCTTCGCACCCTTGTAGGTTCCGTAGACGCCCATCGCGCTCGACACCGCCTGCACGTACCAGTCGATCTTGGGAACCTGGTCGCTCGCCTCGAGGTACGCCATCTTCAGCCCCTCGCGGCGCCCGAGATTGAAGAATCCCCGTTCGGAGACGAGCTTGTGCTCGCCGGCGTAGGTCCCGGCGTAGTTGAACGCGTCGACGAAGCTCGCGTCGCGCATGCCGAAATGCACGATCTGCGGCGGGTCGGCGTGCTGCACGCGCGTCACGAAGTTCTCCGCCGTGAAGAGGTTCAGCGTCATGTCGGGAAAGGCCTTGATCGCATGCGCGTAGGCAGTCGAGCTGTTGCCGGTCGACGAAGTACAGAAAGCGCGCACCCCGCTCTCCCAAAGGTAGCCCACGGACACCGCGGCCATGCGATCCTTGGTCGTGCGCGTGGGCAGCACCGTTTCGTCCTTGAGGAAGAGGCGCGGCATGCCCAGGCGGGCGCCGAGCGCCTTGGCGTGAACGGCGGGCGTGTACGCGGCGTCGTGCGGCAGCTTGTCGCGCGTGCGGGAGATCGGCAGGAGATCCGCGAAGCGGACGTACGGATTGTCCGACGCGGCGAGCCTTACCTTCTTCGGATCATAGCCCACCTCCACCATGCCGCCGCATTCGCAGAACGGATGGTACGAGGTGCCGGTATTCTTGCCACAGCGAGTGCAGTAGAAACGCATCAATGCGGTCCTCTCGGAGCGAAATTCTCTACGGGCAGCGCGGTCGTCCCCGTCATTACGAGATCGCAGATGGCGGCGCCAATGCCGGCGGACAAGAGCACTCCCTTGATGCCGCCGCCGTTCGCCACGAACAGGTTATTCCAGCCGGGAACGCGTCCCACGATGGGCAGGCCCGTGGTCGTCATCGGCCGCAGCGATGCGACGTGCTCGCGCACCACGGCCTCGCGAATCGCGGGCAGGAGCCGCACCGCGCCCTCGAGCAGCGCCTTGCGGGCGGCCGCGCTCGGCGCCTCGTCGAAACCGCGTCGCTCGCGCGTGACGCCGACCCACACCTCGTCGTAGCCGCGACGGTACAGCGATATCAGCCCGTGCGTGAAATCGCGCGCAATCGTCGGTGGCGCAAGTCGCATGCGTAACATTTCGCCCTTCACCGGCTCGACCGCGAGCTCGAAGCCGAACCACGCGGCGACCTCTGCAACCCAGGGCCCGGTGGCGAGGACCAGGCTGTCGCAGTCGATCCGCCCTGCGTCCGTATCGATCGCCGACACGCTATGACTCGTAGCGTGGATACCCTGCGCCGTTGCGCGCAGGACCTCCGCCCCGGCTCTGCGCGCGCCCTCGACGAGCGCCGCGTTGAACGCCGCGCTGTCGATCGATTCGTTGCCATCGATCTGCAGCCCCTCGATGATCGACTCCGAGAGGCGCGGCTCGATCGCCCGCAGGGCACTCGCCCCGAGCCTCTGCGTCGGAAATTCCGGATAGCGCGCAATGAGCCGCTCGGTCTCGTCGAGCTCGACGCGGTCCCGGTCGTCGAAGGCGACGAGCACACGCCGCACCGGCTCGAGCGCGTAGTGCAGGCCCGTGCCGTGCAGCTCGGCCGCCAGAGTCCGATGAAGCCGCAGGGACTCGAGAGCCAGCGGGATCAGTTCCGTCTTGTTGCCAAGAATCGGGTTCAGGTTGCCCGGATTGCGCGCCGATGCATGCTGGCCCGGTTCGTCGCGCTCGACCACGATTACGCGCGCCCCGGCGCGCGCCAGCCGATACGCCGTGCAAGCGCCGAATACGCCTCCTCCGATTACAGCAACGTTCAGTTTCGCGGCGATGGCTCTTACCGATTCGTCGGGTTGCTCGGTGTCGGCGGAGTCTAATGCGTTGCTGCGCGGGGCTGGAGCGCTCGCGCCGCGTCGCGGATGCGGCCAAGACAGTAGGCGAGGTGTGTCGCGAACAGCGGGTTATGCGAGTCCAGGATCTCCGAGTGCGTGCTCGCGACCTCGAAGCGTTCGACCCGGCCCGCGTAGAGGCGTCTCAGCGCCGCCGGGTCGGCGCCGATGCGGGTGCTGCTCGAGAGCATGAATACGGCACCGTCATAAGCCGCCGGACGATAGCGACGTATCGCCTGCTCGAAAGCCTGGGCGACGCGCACCGATGCTTGCGCATAGACCGGATTGTCGATCGGCGCGTCGATGCGTCCCATCGCCTGGCGCTTGCGCAGACGGCCGAGCAGCTTGCGCTCGCTCAACCCCTGTTCGGCCATGGCAAAGGACTGCTCGGGCGGGTCGAGCAGCAGCAGAGGCAGCACCGTTTCGCCCGCCTCGCGCAGGCTACGCGCCATCGCCATCGCGACGAGCGCTCCCGCGCACAGCGCACCGACGAAATATGGGCCGTGCGGGCGAAGCCTGCGCATCTCCTCGACGTAGTCGCTCGCCATCTCCTCGATCGTCGCGTACGGCTCGCGCAGCCCGTCGAGGCCGCGCGCCTGGAACGCCCAGACAGGCTGCTCGTTGCCGAGCAGCCGCAAAAGGTGCGGGCTCACGAGCGCCTGCCCCAGCCGGCCGTGCACCAGAAACAGCGGCAGCTCGCCTCCGCCTTCGCGCAGCGCGGTGAGGATCGGCACCGAGCGAGCAGCGGGGCGGGCCCCTGCCGAGGTGATCTGCGCCGCGATCCCGGCAACAGTCGCGTCTTCCTGAATGCCCCGGAGCCCGATTCCGAACGCATCGCGCAGGCGCGTCTGCAGCTCGACGACAGAGAGCGAATCTCCGCCCAGCAGAAAGAAATCGTCGTCCCTTCCGACCGCAGGCAGCTCCAGCAGCGCCTCGAACAGGCGCGCAACGATCCGCTCGGCATCGTTGCGCGGCGGATCGATGGCGCGCTGCTCCATCGCAGCCCGGGCGGCCGCCTCGAGCGCCTTGCGATCGACCTTGCCGGTGGCGGTGATCGGGAGCGATTCGACCATCACGACGCGCGAAGGCAGCATGTACGGCGGGAGACGCGTGCTGAGCAAGCGCCGCAGGCCGCCCTGGTCGCTCGACAGTTCCGGTCCCCCGACGACGTAGGCTACGAGCCGGTCCGGCTCGGGCGATGAGCCGCGCTGCTCCGCAAGGACCGCCGACTTGACGACGCCAGCGCACGAGGCGACGGCTGCCTCGACTTCGGCAAGATCGACCGTGAAGCCTCGAATCTTGATCCGGTTCCCGCTGCGCCCGAGGAAGTGCAGATTGCCGTCGGCGTCGAGGCGCCCGAGATCGCCGGTGAAATATCGCCGCGACCTGGGCTCGAGCGGATCGGGCGCGAAGGCGGCGGCGTTGAGCTCGGGCCGCTGCCAGTAGCCGGGGCTCACGTGCGCGCTGGACACCACGATCTCGCCGACTTCGCCAGCGTCGGCAGCGGTCCCGTCTTCGCGACGGATCGTGACGCGCAACCCCGCCGGCGGACGTCCCACGGGAAGAATGCCGGTGACGAGGTCGGCGCCATGACCGACCGCGTGCTGCGCGATGACGCTCGCTTCGGTCGCGGCGAGATGGTTGACCAGGATGCAGCCGGCGTTCGTGTGGCGGCGAAACAGCTCTACGTCGCTCCCGAACACCGACTCGCCGCCGAGGTCGATCGCGCGCAGGTGAGAGAGTTTCCTGCCTGGGGCGAGCGATGTGAACAGCTCCCGAAATACCGTGGGTACCGCGTGCAGAACGGTGATCTGCTCGCGCTCGAGCCAGTCAGCGAGCAACGGCACGCCGTCGCGGCGCATGTCGTAACCCACCAGCGTCCCGCCGCTTAGCATCCCTCCGAAGATGTCCATGTTCGCCGCGCTGAAGCTCAGCGAATACAGAAGCGACAGCCGGTCCTTGTCGCTGATGCGAAGCGCGGCGGCATAGGCATCTGCGAAGAAGAGCAGGTTGCGATGCGTCTGGCTCACTCCCTTGGGCCGACCGGTCGATCCCGAGGTATAGAAAAGATACGCGACCGCGTCCGGAGACGCCTGCGGGAGCCCGTCCGCAACCGACGGCGCATCCGCAACGCCGCCGACGAGGATCGTGCACCCTTCGCGGGCAAGCCCACGCGCACGGCCGAGCAACGACGGCTCGGCGACGATCGCGACGGGTCGGCAGTCCTCGACGATGAAACGCAGCCGCTCATCCGGATCGCGCGCGTCGAGCGGCACGTAGGGACGCCCGCTCCGGCCCGCGCCGAAGATCGCCTGGACCGCGGCGATCCGATCTTCGAACAGGAAGCAGACCGTGCCGTCGCGCTCGCCCGCGGCCGCAACGATGCGTGCAGCGATCGCATCGGCCGTCGCGTCGAGCTCGGAGAAGCTGATTCGCGCCTCGCCTTCCAGCATGGCGATTCGCGACGGCGAGCTTCGGGCAAGCGTCTGAAGGCGCGCCCCGATCGTGTCACGGGTATTCATGCGCGGCGGGAAAAACCGGTGGAGATCGCGCCGACGACAGCGGCGAAGCACGCATCTTACAAGCCGCTGACGTTCCAGGCAAAGCCCGCAGCGCGATTCGCCTCAGCGCGGCGCAGAGTTGCTCGTGGCCGGCTTGTTCGCGCACTCGAGCGTGGCCGCCCAGTATGCGCTGCCGGGTCCGTAGAACGCGGCGAGCTGGCTTTCAACCGCGGCGCCGGCGCGGTTGGCTGCGCGCATCGCCTTCAATCCTTCGCAGTTGGCCTTGATCTCATTGCTCGTGGGAACCTGCGCATGCGCACACTCGTGGAAGAAAAGCAGATCGTGGATCGCGGGCGGTTTCTCCGCGAGGTCCTTGGCATTCCAGATGATGATGTAGTCATCTCCCCTCGTGACCGTCATGCCCGTGCGCCCCAGACGCGCGATATCGCTGTCCGGCGGTTGGTAGATTTCGCGCACGGCGCGACCGTGGGCAATGCATTGCGTCGTGGCTCCATCACTGAAGGTGAACGCGGCGCCGTCCATCGTTGCCAGCAGTGTGGCGCAGAGCAGCCCGAAGGCGAGATATCGCATTTCGTACGTGCCCCCGATACTATTGCTCCGGCACGTAGCCGTTCTTGCCGATGCTGAGCCGCTCGGCGAGCAGCGTGCCGTCGGGCTGCGGCTTTGCTGTCGTCGCGACGAAATCCCCTACCTTGCGCGCGTCGCGTTCGAGCGGCACGCGCGTGCTCATCCGCGTGCGCTCCGAGAGCTTGATTGCGACCAATTGGCTGGAGCTCGCCCGCAGCTCCACGTTCTCGCCGTCGACCAGAACGATGTCCCCGCTCACCTTGAGCAGCGGAGACTGAGCCGACGCTCCGGCGACGCTCAGGAGCAACAGAAACGGCAGGATCATGCTGGAGAGCCGAAGGCTCATGCAGCAGCCGCCTTTACGCGCTCGCGCGTGAAAGGCACCGTGCGCAGGCGCACGCCGCAGGCGTCGAACACCGCATTGGCGAGCGCCGCCGCGACGGTCGTGGTCGCAGCTTCGCCGGCGCCGAGCGGAGGCTCCGCTGGCCGATCGATCAGCTCGATCGCGATCTCGGGAACCTCGGGGAACGTGAGGATCGGGTAACTCTTCCAGTCGACGCTGGTGACGCGCATGCGGTCGAAGGCGACTTCTTCATGGAGCGTGCGCGAGAGCGTCTGCAGGATGCAGCCCTCGATCTGCTGCCGCAGCGCATCAGGATTGATGACGAGACCGCAGTCGTGCGCGCAGGCCACGCGTCGCACGCGGATCATTCCGCTCACGCGATCGACCTCGGCCTCGATCGCTGTCGCAACGTAGGTTTCGTTGTTCTTGTAATGCAGGTAGGCGATGCCCCTGCCCACGCCGCCGGGTCCCGGCGCCGGGCGCGACTGCCAATCGATCAGCTTCGCCGTACGCTTGAGCACCTCGATGCCTCGCGGGTCGGTCAGGCCGGCGAGCCGGAACTCGAGCCCATCGCGCTTCGCCTCCGCCGCAAGCTCGTCGGTGAAGCTCTCGACCGCAAAGCCGTTCGCGACTTTGCCCGGGGCGCGGATGTTCGATGGCCGCAGCGGCGAGTCCTTTAGCCAATGCACCAGCACTTCGACGTTCGCCGCCGCATAGGGCGGGTTGCCGTTCTGACTGATGAGCCCGGTCGTGATGCCCACCGGCTGCCCAATCCCTGCGGCCGCCGGGCCGAGCAACGGCATGTTCGGCAGATTCGCGGTCGCCTTCGGGAGCCACATCTCCGTGCGCCAGGCGGCGATCCCGCCGCTCGCGTCGAGCGTCCCCTCCAGGGCCAGCAATTGCGGCGGTCCCTTCGGGTCCCATCCGTGCTCGTCCTCACGTGTCCATTGCACGCGCACGGGCCGCTGGACAACCGCCGATATGAGGGCGGCGTCGGCGGCAGCATCGTCGTGTCCGTTCATGCCGTAGCAGCCCGAGCCGTCGACATAGATCACGCGCACCGCGGCGGGCGCCAGCCCCAGCAGCCGCGCGCAAGTCTCTCGGAATCTGTGGGTCGCCTGCGAAGCGCTCCAGACCGTCGCCTTGCCGTCGCGGACATCGGCCACCGCGCACGAAGGCCCCATCGACGCGTGGCTCTGCATCGGCCAGTAATATTCGGCAGCGAGACGCTTCGCAGCAGCGCCAAGAGTCTGCTTCGCGTCGCCCTTGCGCACGAGGAACTCTTCTCCGTCAAACGGGCCGGCGCGCATCCAGCTGCGAACTGCAGACTGTCCGATGAGCGAGGCCGACTCCGACCAGCGGGGCTTGAGCGCGCCGGCGGCGCGTATCGCGTCCCACTCGTCGTCGGCGACCACCGCGAGGAAGCTCTCGCGGCGAACGATGCGCGCGCCGGGAATGCTCTTGAGCGAGTTTTCGTCGACCTCGACGAGCTTCGCGCCTACCGACGGCGGCCGGATCACGCGCGCGTGCAGCATCCCTTCGACGACCAAGTCCTGGATGTACACGTGGCGGCCGGTGACCTTCCCCGGGACGTCGGGGCGCGGCAGCGGCTTGCCGACGATCGTGTAGTGCGCTGGATCCTTGAGCTTCGCCTTCGGATCGAGCTTCAAGTCGAAGCGTCCATCGCGCACGAGCTCGCCAATCGCGATGCCCGCGCCACCCGACTTCGGGCGAGCCATTCCGTCGACGATCTCGAGCTCGCCAGCAGCCTTGCCCATGCGCTCGGCCGCCGTGCGCAGCAGCGCCACGCGCGCGGTGGCGGCCGCCTGGCGAACCTGCACTCCGCCTCGAGTAATGCCGGTGCTGCCACCGGTCGGTCCCTGGTCGGGCGTGAGCGCGGTGTCGCCCTCGACGAGCAGGATGCGCTCGAGCGCCACGCCGAGCTCCTCGGCCGCCATCTGCGGAACCGCCACACGCAGGCCCTGCCCGAGATCGACCTTGCCGCAGTAGACGACGACCGTGCCGTCGGCGCGCACGGCGAGGAAGGCGTCGACCTCGCCGGAGTCAAGAGTCTTGGCAATGGACGCCTCGGTACCGCTCGCGCGCTGCGCAGCCGCCGACTCCGGCAGCGCGAGCCCCACGACCAGCGCTCCACCGCTGAGCAGAAACTCTCGGCGCGTGAGCTCGGCACTCATGCGCTTGTCGCCGCGCGCATGGCTGCGCGCAGGATGCGTCGATGCGTGCCGCAGCGGCACAGATTGTCGGCGAGCGCGGCCTTCACCTCCTCGGGCGAAGGATTGCGTTTGCTCTCGAGCAGCGCCACCACTGCCATCACCATGCCGTTGGCACAGTAGCCACATTGCGCCGCCTGCTCCGCGATGAACGCGGCCTGCACCGGATGCGGCTTCTCGGGAGTGCCCAGGCCTTCGATCGTCGTGATCTTGCGCCCCGCCGCAGCCGAGACCGGCAGCGTGCAGGAGCGCGCCGTGGCGCCGTCGATGAGCACGGTGCAGGCGCCGCATTGCGCAAGGCCGCAACCGAATTTCGGACCGGTCAGGCGCAGCTTGTTGCGCAGCACATACAGCAACGGCTCGTCGGGATCGCTAACTGTCACGGACTTCGCCGTGCCGTTGACGTGCAGAACAAACGCCGGCATGAACACTTCCTCCGCCCATCGGATTCCGGGCAGATCATAAACTAGCTTGGAAGTTCCGGCGCCGACGCCGGGTGACGAAAAACGGCGCTTTGCGCTGCCGTCAGTGCCGTGCGCCGGGCTGGCAGCACAGCCAAGCGCAGAGCGCCTGCTTGAGCGCGATGCCGGCGCGCTCGAAGCCCTCTTGGCACGGATCAAGCAGCGCCGCGTGCCTCACGACCGTCGCATACGCCCTCGCCTTGTCGTCGATCGCCGTCTCAGGATCGGCGAGCACTTCCTGAAAATGCGCGACCTCAGACACGAATGCGCTGGGCGTCACCGCGTACGCAGCTCGGGTTGATAGCGTGGACATCGAAGGCTCCTTGGCGATCGCGGCGCTTCCTGGGAGCCCCCGCCGTGCGGCGGGCCGGCTCTTGATGCGCCCTTGCCGGGTACGGTGCAAGGACCGTACCAGGCACACGGCAGAACAGACGAGCGGTCGAGGCCCGGTGCGCGGGCCGGCCCGGGCGGAGTCGCTCGTGCACGGCTCCTCAGCGCAGGTCGAGCTCCATCAATTCGTCGTCCACATGCCAGACGCCCTGCTCCCTCATGAGCAACACCTCGCCAGTGAGCTTGCCGGCCGTGGATTCGCCGGCGACGAGCAGCACCGCCGTATCGGACTTGGCGAAACCCTTGCTGATGCGCAGCGACTTCTCCGGATGCTCCGACGCGAGATAGTCGATGAACGCGTCGAGCTGCCCCTTTTGCTCCGCACGCGCCCAGGTCTGGCGTTGGTCCGCGGAGAGCAGCTGCTTCAGTGCGGGGCGATCGCGCTTCAGGAGAGCCTGATGGTAGGCAAGGTAGGCGACGCCGGGCGCGCCGCCGTCGGCAGCGAGCGGCGCGCCATGGTCGTCGCTCATGATGGGAACATCGATGGCGAGATCGAACGGCCGATCCTTCTCGGTGCCCTTCAGCGAGCCCGTGAGCTTGCCGTTCGCGAGGCGCACCGTGGAAGCGACCTCGCTGCTGCAGAAGCCGCAGCCGTTGCC
>Ga0335084_10004405_pt1 | contig 13848 bp, 19 predicted proteins | sample Lox_Sample_44_FD_206721 | JGI IMG/M metagenome (GOLD analysis project Ga0335084, IMG submission 206721) | Soil microbial communities from Loxahatchee National Wildlife Refuge, Florida, United States - Lox_Sample_4.4 | ecosystem: Environmental > Terrestrial > Soil > Wetlands | place: USA... | reverse complement strand
CTCAGTGACCATCGGGCAGCTGTTCCACGCCGTCGAGCGTGAAGACGACGCTCTTGCCGTAGGCGGTGAGATTCTCGTCGGGCAGAGGCAGCTTGCGCGTCTTGCCTGGAGAGTCCTCGATGTACATCGAAGGAAAGGAGTAGTAGCGGCCGCCGGCGTTCGGCAGGTGCAGCCCGCCGACCAGCGTCTCCTGCGCTCCGCCGGAACGGTGGAGCACACCCGCAGGAGAGGCGAAATACACGCCGTGGTCGTCGGCATGGACCGGCCGGTACTCCCCGACCGGGAGCACGTACACAGTCGACGCGGAGTGGATCTCCATGGGCTCCTTCACGCGCACGGTCACGCGCGTCGCGGATGGTCCGTCGCCGACGAGGTCGCCCGGCGCGACGGGCCGGACCGAGGTCGCGCAGCCGAGCGCGAGCAGCGCGAGGGCCGAGAGAACCAGCGCGCGCATGCTAGCGAGGACCTCGGCGGAAGAGCCAGCCACTCACCCCTTCGCCCAGGAGCTCGAGCGTGCCGAGCCCCAGCATGGCCAGGAGCGCCATCCGCCACGAATGAGTCGAACGGAGCACCCTAAAGCCGTCGCAGAGATCCGCGATCGAGCCGACCACGATCAGCACGACCACGAGGATCGCCAAGAAGCGGACCGCCCTCTTCACGGGAGCGCGATCTAGCGCACGGGGGCGAAAGAAGGCAGCGACGCCCGCCCAGCCGGACAGACCGCCATAGAATTGGCCATACGGCACCTTGGTGCGGCCGAGGAGGATCGGGTGGAGCTTCATCGCAGGTGCTTCCGGGCAGTGTGACTCGAGCTCAGAACGCGATTGTAACACGGCGTGTGACAGTCACAAACTCCAACCGGATCGCGACGTTCGACGCGAGCGCGAATACGCGCCGCGGCTACGGAGTCTGTCTTGCCATGCCAACGACGGTCAGACGCGACTCATTTCTCTTCTACTCTCTGGCTTCGATTTCGTTTCTCGAGACGACCGTTCCCCTGTATGTCGACAACCTGTTGCCGTTCTTCGGCGACGACCCGGAGACACAGGACTGGCTTCGCGAGGTGTGGCGCGCGGAAGAGAGCAGCCACGGGCGAGTCACCCGCGAGTACGTGGCGCGGACCTGGCCCGAGTTCGACTGGCCACGCAGCTACGAGCGCTTCGTCACGGTCTACGGCCCGCGCTGTGCGCACGAGCTGCTGCGCCCCAGCCCTGCGCTGGAGGCGCTGGCGCGCTGCGTGACCGAGACCGAGACCGCCATGGCCTATCGCTGCTTCGCCGACTACACGAGCGACCCCGAGCTCGCGGCGATGCTTCGCGCGATGAGCGCCGACGAGGTGCGCCACTACGGATACTTCCGGCGCCTGTTCGTGCGCTACGATGCGCGCGAGCGCAATTCGACCTGGCGCAAGGCGCGTACGCTGGTCGCGCGCAGCCAGCTCGTGCGCGACGAGGACCTGAGGCTCGCCTTCGAGTCACTCGACGCGGGCTGGAGCGGCTCGAAGCCGTTCGCTCGCCTGACCTTCGAACAATATCTCGAGCGTGCCCGCGAGATCATGGCCGACCACTTCCCGATGGACGAGGCGCAGCGCATGCTGTTCCGCCCGCTGCGCAGCGGCCGCTGGTTCGAGCGGCGGCTCGTGTCGGTGCTCGGGCACGTCGTGCGGCGCCAGTACTCGCTCGCCGCGTGAGCGCGCGAGCTACTCCTGCGGAAGCCCCGACTCTCGCCAGCCCTTCATGTGGCCCTGCAGATCGACCACGTGCTGGTAGCCGGCCGCGTCGAGCAGTGCCTCGGCCTTTGCGGCACGGGCCCCGCGCTCACAATGGACCACCACCTCGTCGGACTTCGCGATCCCCAGTGTCGCCAGCTGGCCCTCGAGCTGGTCGATCGGCACGTTTCGCGCTCCCGGGATGTGACCCGAGCGGAACTCCTCCTCGCTGCGCACGTCGAGCACGATCGGCGCATGGCCGCTCTGGATCTGCTGCGCGAGCTCGGCGCTGGAGATCGTCGCACGCGCGGACGGCGCGCGCTGGCAGGCCAACCCGGCCAAGAGACTCACCACGATCACGAGACGAGAGACAGCGGACTTCACGACTCTAGACCCCGTCCACGGCCAGCAATCGCATCTTGGCTGCGGGCAGGCGCAGCGCCAGCACCGGTGCGTACTCGGGTGAGTGGTAGAAGGCGGTGACCGCTTGCATGTTCGGAAACTCGATCATCACGAGCCGGTGCGGCTTGAAGTCTCCTTCGAACACGGTGTGGGGTCCACCGCGCACCAGGTAGCGACCGCCGAACTTCGCGATGACGGGCTCGACCCGCCGCTTGTACTCGTCGAACGTCGCGGAATCCACGATCTCCGCATCCGCGATCAGGTACGCTGCCATGACGCTCTCCTCTAGCGCGACAGGTTACCAGGGCTTCCTGCCCACGACACCCGTCGCGCAGCCGAAGAAGTAGCTCGTGAGCACGGCCTCGAGACCCACGCGGCGAAGGCAAGCGGCGAAGTGAACGCAATTCCCGAAGGCCTCGGTGTAGACGCCGAGCTGGCGATAGTTCGCGGGATTCCCGAGGAAGACCCGGCCGATCCGTGGGATCACCGTCTTGACGTAGAACATGTACGGCTGACGAAGAAGGGCGCTGGGTGGAACGGAGATCTCGACGAACGCGAAGGTTCCGCCGGGCCGCAGCAGATCTGCGACGCGAAGCGCGAGCTTCTCTTGTTGCTCGGGACTCAGTGTCTTGAGACCGAACGACGAGACGACGGCGTCGTAGCGATCGCCGCCGAAATCGTGCTCGAACACGTCCGCCGTGCGAACGCTCACGGGAAAAGGAGTGCGCTTCGGGGCGCGGCGAGTCATCTCGGACGAGAGGTCCACCGCGATCACCTGTGAGTCCGGGCCCAGCCGCCGTGAGAGCGAGCGCCAGAGCTCACCCATCCCCGACATGAGATCGACGACCCGGCGAAGAGGCTCGGTGGGGGGCAGCGCAGCGACGATCTGGTGCCGCCAACGGGCCGCGAAGCCGAATGACGAGACCAGGTTCATCGCGCCGTAGGTCTGCGCCATCTCGTCGAACAGCGCGCGGAGCGCTTCCGGCTCGTAGGAAGGGCGCGCGTCGCTCACGGTGACTCGACCACAGTCCCCTGGTGATACACGATCCGCCAGGCGCCGGCCCGGCGGCGCCAGATCGTCGCACGCCGTGTCACGCGCGGGCCCTGCCGAAGCGTGTAAGTCAGCAGGTAGTTGTCGGGCGCGATCTCACGGCACTGGAAGCCTTCCGTCAGCCACGGATCCTCGTGCGGCGTCTCGTAGCGCTGCGCCAGCGTGTCGAGGACGTGCTCGCGGCTGTAGCGACGTCCGGAGGCACCCGTCTCCCAGAAGTCGGGCTCCGTCATCTCCTCGAAGTGCCTGCGCGTCGTTCCGTGCTCGGGCCGGTGAAAGATCGGCTCGCGCGCGACGAGCTCTTCCAGAACTCCTCGCAGCGAGGGGTGGGTGATCAGCTGTGGCTCCGTTGCCTTCATACGTCCTCAGTCTGGATCCGTCTCGAACACCCGCGTACCGGACGGCAGCTGTACCCACGGGTGGCGCCGACAGTCATAGACGGAGACCCGGGGCGCGGGGAAGCTCGGATCGGCGAAGGCCCCCACGGCCACGCTCACGGACCGGTCATGGCCCACTTCGGTATGGAAGATCGTGCTGCCGCAGACCGGGCAGAAGCGGAAGACGAAGCGCGATCCCCGATCTCCGACCCTGAGATACTCGGTGGCGGTGCCAGACACCTCGTAGGGTGCGGAAAAAGCGGCCAGCGCCGCAAACACACTGCCCGTGCGCTGCTGGCAGGCGAGGCAGCTGCAGATGCCGACGCCGCGCGGCTCGCCCTCTACCCGGATCTTCAGCTGCCCACAGGAACATGAAGCGGTACGGGACATCGAATCACCTCAGAGCAACGCGCCGCTCTTCTTGGACAGGCCCGTGAGCGTGAACCAGCGCGGGTCGTCGCGCGCGGGGATGCGCTGCGGCCAGGGGCCGTTCGGCGCGGCTTCGCCCTCCGGGAAGGCGCGTATCGAGATCATCCGCCCGATGCCGACGTCGTAGGCCACGAGATGGCGAGGGCGGCCGGCCGAAGCGAGCAGCGCCTGCCACTCGGCCTTCGCGCGCGACGGATCGCAGCTTCCCTTCGCCACGTTGCGCAGGTAGAGGTCCAGCGCCGCACGAGTCAGCGGGCTCATGGCGAAGACTCGGATCTGACCCCGCTCGTCCAGGTCGAGACACTCGAGGAGCGCGCATGAATCACACTGCGAGCATCGCAGGGCGGCGCTGACCGGACCGTCCTGCCACTCCAGGATGTCGTCGGGCCGGAGCGCGACGCCCGAACCCAGGTGCTCACACACGAAGGAATCCTTCACCTACGCCCCGTCGTCGGACGAGCCATAGCTGTAGTTCGGATACCACTGTTTCTCGGCTGTGTCGTCGCGCCAGAAGAACTGGCAGAAGACGGGCTCGGGACCGAGCGAAGGCGGGAGCTTCTCCAGGCTGTCCGGGAGTGGCTCCGGGAGCGGGTCGCGGGTGATGCAGACGGTCGTGCCCATGCCGGCCTTGGCGAGTTCGGTGTGCTCGAACAGATAGATCCGGGGCCTCGAGACTTGCGCAAAGCGTGACCGAACCGATCTCTTGCCCACGAACAGAATGCGCGTGAGCTCGGACTGGTCGTCGAGAAGCTGACGGCGGATGCCGTCGCGAGTTTCGGGCGCCGCCAGCGCGACGAGTCTGCCGACGTCGTGGTGAAGCACGGCATCGAGCCAGCGCGTGACGACCGAGCGCAGATCGGCGTAGACCCCGGCCTCGTGAGATACGTCCACTAGCGCGGGCTTGGGCTCGGGTGCCGCGTCGGACCCGGCCACGACAGAGAGGAGTCCGATGCCGATCGCGTACCGGGTGATACGCGGGCTAACGCGCAAAGTAGCGCTCTCGGATCCGCTCGATGTAACTCATCAGCTTCCGGCGACCCTGGATCTCGTCGCGCACGGGACTCTCGATCGGCACCAGCGCGATGTTGGCCAAGAGACCGTACGCCACGGCATCGATCTGACTCGGCGCGCCACCCATCAGGAATGGCTTGTCGCCCAGCACCTCGGCAATCGCCCCGACGTCGGCTCGGCCGATCGCGTGGATCTCCTCGCGAGAGTGCCTGCCGATGCCGTGTGCCTCGAGCTGCTTTCGAACGCCGCGACGCGCGATCGGCGCAATGATCGGCCGTGCCGCAGCAGGGACCCGCCCGAGAATCACCTTGCGCGCGACCGGCCAGTTCTTCTCGACCATCCACCGGTCGTAGACCATCGTCCAGTACAGGTTCTCTTCGATCAGGCGCCGCAGCGCGTGCCCAACGCTGCGCTCGCTGGCCGAGAGACTCGCGTCGGCGCTGCGCTCGAGGCGCTTCTCGAGATATTCGATGATCAGGCCGGAGTCGCCGAGCTTGTTTCCCTCGTGCTCTATCCACGGCAGCTTGCGTTTCGGTCCGCCGAATGGCGTTGCATCGATGACCGCCCGGTAGGGGATGTCGACCATGCGCAGCCAGGTCTCGAGCTTGAGACAGAACGGCCCCACCGAAGGCAGACCCCAGGCGTCCGGGATCTCGTGAACGATCAGCTCCGACAAAGCTCAGTGACTCACGCCGGTCGGACAAGAGTCCGAGAGCTCGCCGAGCTTTTCCGTGTGCACCTTCAGCTGGACGGTGCGCGGCTCGTTCGCGCCGACGAGCAGCTCGAAGATCGTGTCGTAGTCGCCGTTCGACCAGTCGGGGACGGCCGCGCTGCTTCCGAGCCGGCGCAACACGAGCTCGCTGAAATGGACGATGTTGAGGTGCTCCCACGCGACGAGGACGGTGGACTTGCGGTACCGCTCACCGAGCAGTGTGTCGGCGAGCCTGCCGATGTCGTTGTAGGCGATCTGAGTGTCGACCGGCATGCCGAGGCGGATCGCGGTCGGATCGATGGTCACCAGCGGCCGCACGTAGTCGTAGCACTGACCGTCGCCGTGGAGCTCGCAGGCCTTCACCGAAGGATCGGGCGCGAAGATGTAGTCGGGCCGCGGAAACTCCTGAGCCAGGAATGCGGGAAGCAGGAGCGCGCGGTTCAGGCCCTTGCAGGTGAGCTGGCCCAGGCCCTGCGCGGGCTTCTCGCCGTGGCGCAGCAGCACGATCCGCTCTTGCGCGCTCGCCGGCAGGCTCGCTGCGACCGCCAACGCCATCGACAGGGGCAGGTAGGCAAACGACTTCACGACGTCTAGTGTTTTACTTGGACATGCCCTGGATCAAGAGCCCGGCGTGGGATCTCGTCTGGGTCCTGAATGCCCTGTGGCTGGTGCCCCTGGTCCTGCTCCTGGGGAAGGGCCATGGCGACGTGCGCGCCAGCCCGGTGGACGGGCTGTTCTTCGCGCTCACGGTGCCGCTCTGGCTCGGGCATCGCTTCTCGTCGACCTGGCTCGTGTACGCGACGCCGGCATACCGCCCGTTGCTCGCCGCGCAGCCGTGGCGGTTCGTCGTGGGGCCCCTGCTCATCACCGCGGCCTGCTTCGGAGTCTTGCTGACTCCCGAGCGCATGCTGCCGATGCCGCGGGCAGAGCGCGTGGTGTGGCTCGCCGTGGTCGACTATCTGTTCGTGAGTCAGCACTTCGCAGCTCAGCACTTCGGAGTGCTCAGCCTGTACCGGCTTCGCGCGGGCAGAACATCGGACACGGCTGCGCGCCGGCTCGACTATTGGTTCGCGCTGGTCATCGGCGGTGGCTTCGTCGTGCTGGCAGATGCGCTGACCGAGTCGATCGCGTTCCAGGGGCGCTGGCTCGATCCGCTGCTGGGCGCGAACCTGTCGGGCGTCCTGGCGCTCGTGCTGCGGCACGGCAGCATCGCGCTCGTCGCGCTCGCGACTGCGGGCATGCTCGTCCTCGAGCTGCGTTCGGGCCGGCCGTCACTGCCGCGCGTGGCCTACGTGCTGGGTGTCTCGGCCATGGTGCTGCTCGCGTTCGTGGCGCGAGATCCCTTCTTGTTCGTCGTGCCCTGGAGCGTGCAGCACTGGAGCGCAGCCATGGGACTCACCTCGCTTGCGGCGTCGGGCGAGCCGGCGACGGCCGGCGCGCGCTGGCAACGCTGGCTCGCGCCCGTGAACCGGCGCGGCTGGGCGGTGCTGCTCGTGCTCGCGCTCGTCTCCGCCCTGCTCCTGCCGGTGATGGAGGTCGAGGCCGTCGACGACGGCTTCACCTACGCGGAACGCATCTTCGGCCATCTGGCCGTCTGGCTGCGCTCCTCCCCCGTCGTGCCGGCGCTGGTCGCGCTGGGCTTCGCGACGGGTTTCATCCACTATCTGCTCGACCGCGCCGCGTTCCGCTTCTCCTCTCCCGAGGTGAGGAGCGCCGCGACCGGGCTGCTCATGAGGCAAAGTCATGGAGAATGAGACGATCGAGCTCAAGACCGAGACCGGCCAGGTGGTCGAGGCCGTGGTGCTCAACAAACACGCGGACCGCATCGACGTCGTGATCGCCCAGAGCGTGCGCTGCTCACTCACTCCGACGCGGAACAACCTCGCCTACGTGGGCACCGTCCGCGGTCGTGAGCTCACTTACCCGCGCAGCCGCGCGCAGGTCGAAGCCGAGCTCGCCAAGCGCGATCACAACCGGCGCAAGTTCCGCTGATCAACGCTGCCCGGCAGGGCCAGCCCCCAGGACCTTCGCGGCGGCCTCGGCCGAGGTCACGACGGGAAGGACCTCGAAGTCCACCAGGTCCTGCCACTGATCCATCCATGCCTCCAGCAGGCGACGGTCCTCGCATTCCATGACCTGATAGCAAGCCTGGAGGTCACTCGTGACCCAGCTGTTCACGTAGCGCAGGCCGTCCGGAGCCAGTCGGCCGCGGTCTCGAAAGCGGCGGTACACCGGTCCCGGATCACCCTTGAAGCGTTCGAGAACCATGTAGAGCATGAGTCTCCCGAGGAGCTACAGAAACAGTGAGACGTAGACCGCGGCGATCCCGGCCGTCGCGGCCTGCCAGGCAAGAGAGCGGGCCAGGAAGACACCGAAGCCATAGAGCGGCAGGTACGCGATGCGGCCGCCGAGGTAGAGGATGACTCCCCAGCTCGACCACGCGGAGTGAGTGCCCGTGACGAGCACCGCGAGGACGCCGGCTGCGAAGAACGGAAAGGTCTCGAGGTAGTTGGCGTTCGCCCGCGCGAGGCGGCCGGCGACGCCAGCCAACGGCGGCACCGGCTCGTCGCGAGGCCCGGCGGTCCAGCGATAGCCGCGCTGAAGACTCGCGGAGTGAGACGCGAGGACGATGTGCAGCAAGCCGAGCGCCGCAGCAGCCACGAGACCCAGCACCTCCGTCGGAAGCGCACTCACGGGGTCCTCACGCGCCCTTGATCGCCTTCCAGTTCAAGAGCCGCTCCGCGATCAGCTCGACGCGTTGCCGATCGTCGGGTCCGTCGCGGCTTGTCCATCTCGTCCTCGCCGCGAGCCTACCACGAGGGCTCAGGCTCCTGGAGGGGCGAGCTAGCGCGTCGAGCTTGTCGAAGAGAGGGTGCGTGTCCTTCGGATGGATCCGCCGATGCTCCCGGTAGTAGACGAGCGCCGCACGGATCGCAGCGCCCGCGTCGGCCTTTCGGTCGTGCGCCAGGGGCGGGTCCTCGAGATCGAATTTCACGGCTCCCGCGATGAAATAGCCGAGCAGCATCTGACTCAGGGGCTTGTTGCTCGTGTCGAACTCGAAATAGGGTGGGCCGAGGGTGACGTCGACTGCGTCTGACTCTTTGGCAAAGTGGACGATGAGTGAGAACTCCGGTCGCAGCTTGTCGGCGATCGGATCCTTCAGCAGGGAGTCGACGGCCGAGAGGACACGCGCCCGCGAAGGTGTTGGCCGGCAGGGCTTCAACTCCCGCTACGTCGTCGCGCTGGCCCCGGACGCGAAGAGACTGAGTGTGAGTGTCATGGCGAGTAGAGTGAGTCGCGCTCTCATCGCTGGCTGATCGGGAGCCCTCCAGGGGCGCTTGACCGCCAGGCGAAAACAGAGCGAAAATCGGCTGGACCATGGCCTCACCCCCCTTCGTCGAGCTAAGCGCCCGTAGTGCCTTCAGTTTTCTCGAGGGGAGCTCCGCGCCCGAAGATCTGGCCCGGCGAGCGGCGGAGCTCGGGCACCAGGCGATCGCGCTCGCCGACGTGCACGGCGTGTACGGCCTGCCCCGCTTCCACCGCGCGGCGAAGGCGGCCGGGATCCGCGCGATCTGCGGGGCGCGCATCCACCTGGTCGGCGTCGAGAAGCGGCGCCGGAAGACCGATCCGCCGCCCGACGGGGGACGACTCACTCTGCTCGTCGAGGATCGCACGGGCTACAAGAACCTGTGCCGGCTGCTGACGCTGGGGCACGAGCGGGTCGAGAAGCCGCACAGCCGGGTCACTTGGGAGGAGCTGCGTGCTCATTCCCAGGGGCTCATCGCGGTAGTCCGCGAGCCCGGCCTCGCGGCTTCCGCGCGCTCCGTCTTCGGCGAGCGCTCGACCTTCGGCGAGATCTGGCGACACCGCGACCCGGACGAAGAGCGCGCGAACCGCCGCCTGCTCGCGACCGGAGTATCTGCACTCGCCACCGGCGACGTGCGCCACGCACTCCCCTCGGGCAAGCGCCTGCTCGACGCCTTCACCTGCATCGCCAACGGCGCGAAGCTAGAAGACGCGGGGCGGCTGCTCCTGCCCAACGCCGAGCGTCACCTGCACACGCCCGACGAGACGGCGAAGCTCTTCGCGGACCTGCCCGAAGCGCTGGCTCACACGCTGGAGGTGGCGGAGCGCTGCGCCTTCCGGCTCGAGGACCTCGGCTACGAGTTCCCCGAGTTCCCGTCGGGCGGCGAGTCACTCCCTGCCTTGCTCCGCCGGCTCGCGTTCGAAGGCGCTCGCGAGCGCTATGCGGGCCGGGTGCCCGAGAAGGCGCGCCTCCAGCTCGAGCACGAGCTCGGCATCATCGGGCGGCTGTCGCTCGAGGGCTACTTCCTGATCGTGTGGGACGTGGTGCGCGAATGCCGGGCACGGGGCGTGCTGTGTCAGGGGCGCGGGTCGGCGGCCAACTCGATCGTGTGTTACGCGCTGGGAATCACTGCGATCGATCCGGTGCGCTACGAGCTGTTGTTCGAACGCTTCCTTTCCGAGGAACGCGGGGAGTGGCCCGACATCGACATCGACTTGCCGTCGGGTGACCGGCGTGAGGAGATCCTGCAGTACGTCTACCAGCGCTACGGCGCGGCAGGCGCGGGCATGACGGCCAACGTGATCACCTACCGCGCGAAGAGCGCGGTGCGCGAGATGGGCAAGGTGCTCGGGCTCGCGGCCGAGCAGATCGACCGGCTGGCGAAGCTCGTGTCTCGCCACGAGTTCACCGACGAGCACGACGCGCTCGCGCGCCAGCTGCGCGACGCGGGCGTGCACCCCGACGCGCCGCGCGTGCGGCACCTGATGCGGCTGGTGCACGAGGCGCAGAATCTGCCGAGACACCTGGGGCAGCACTCGGGCGGCATGGTGATCGCGAAGGGCCGGCTCGACCAGGTGGTGCCGCTCGAGCCCGCGCGCATGCCCGGCCGCCGGGTCATTCAGTGGGACAAGGACGACTGCGCGGACCTCGGCATCATCAAGATCGACCTGCTCGGGCTGGGCATGATGGCGGTGCTCGAGGAAGTGATTCCCATGGTGCGCGCGCACGACGCCGCCGACGTGGCCCTCGACCGCATTCCCGCCAACGACCCGCTGACCTACGCCATGCTGCAGGCGGGAGACACCGCGGGCGTGTTCCAGGTCGAGAGCCGCGCGCAGATGGCGACCCTGCCGCGCATGAAGCCGACCTCGTTCTACGACCTGGTGGTCGAGGTCGCCATCATCCGCCCCGGACCGATCACGGGCGAGATGGTGCAGCCGTATCTCAAGCGGCGCGCCGGGCGAGAAGCCGTGAGTTACGCGCACCCCGACCTCGAGCCGATCCTGAAACGCACGCTGGGCGTGCCGCTGTTCCAGGAGCAGCTCTTGCGCATGGCCATGACGATCGCCGGCTTCTCGGGCGGCGAGGCCGAGGAGCTGCGCCGCGCCATGGGCTTCAAGCGCTCGGTCGAGCGCATGGGCGAGACCCTACGCAAGCTGCGCGCGGGCATGACACAGCGCGGTGTCACGCCGGGCGCCCAGGAAGAGATCGTGAAGCAGATCGGCTCGTTCGCGCTCTACGGCTTCCCCGAGAGTCATGCCGCGAGCTTCGCGCTCCTGGCCTACGCATCGGCCTACATCCGCGCGCACCACCCTGCGTGCTTCCTGACCGCCATGCTGAACCAGTGGCCGCTCGGCTTCTACAGCCCCGCCACGCTGATCCAGGACGCGCAGCGCCACGGCGTGCGGGTGCTGCCGATCGACGTGCAGGAGAGCGACTGGCTGTGTTTCGTGACCGACGCCGGCGAGGTGCGCCTGGGCCTGCGCTACGTGGACGGCCTGCGCGAGGCCGTGGGCCAGCGCGTGTCGACCGAGTCGCCCTTCGAGTCACTCGGCGATCTGGCACACCGCACCGAGCTGCACCGCGACGAGCTCGACCAGCTGGCGTCGATCGGCGCCTGCGGCAGCCTCGGGCTCGAGCGGCGCGAGGCGCTGTGGCAGGTGGCGGCGCTTTCGGGCGGCCTGCTCTCGGGCGCCACGTCGGCCACGCCCTCGCCGCTCGCCGAGATGACCCCGTTCGAGAGCACCGTGGCCGACTACCGCGGCACCGGACTCACCACCCGCGGACACCTCATGAGTCACTTTCGCGAGCGCTTGCGCGCGCGCGGCGTGCTCTCGGCCGCCGAGCTGCGCGGCGCGCGCGACGGCAGCTGGGTGCGCATCGCCGGTGCCGTGATCGTGCGCCAGCGGCCCGGCACCGCCAAGGGCTTCCTGTTCCTCACGCTCGAAGACGAGACTGGCACCTCGAACGCGATCGTGGTGCCCGACATGTTCCAGCGCCACCGCGCCGTGGTGCAGACCGCGGGCATCCTGCTCGTGGAGGGCCCGGTCCAGAACCAGGACGGAGTCATCCACGTGCGCGCACGCCGCTTCGAGAGACTCGACGGTGACGCGATGGGAGACCTGCTGCCGCGCTCGCACGACTTCCGTTGAGGCTTCCCGAGTCAGCTGACGACCGCGATCGCCTCGATCTCGATCAAGAGCTCCGGCAGCACGAGCCCCGCCACCTTCACCAGGCTGCTCGCGGGCGGATCCTTCGGGAAGTACTCGTTGCGCAGCTTGCGAAACTCCTGGAGTCCCGCGAGGTCGGTCATGAACACGGTGATCTTCACCACGTTCTCGAGCGAAGCGCCGGCCGCGCCGAGCGCGGCCTTCAGGTTCTCGAAGACCTGGCGCGTCTGCGCTCCGACGTCGCGCCCGCCCACCAGCTTGCCCGATGCGTCGAGACTCACCTGGCCGGATACGTAGATGGTGCGACCGCCGCTGGCTTCGACTGCGTGGGTGTAGCCCGACGGCTTCGCGAGCGCGGGAGGGTTCAGGTGTCGCATGTGGAGCCCAACATATCACTCCACGAGGCTCGCGGGTTGTCACTCCACAAGGGTCGCGGGTGACGGCAACGTTCGAGCCTCGGGACTTCCTGCGCGAGGAGTGAGTCAGTCGGGCTCGTGGCCCGGACTCCGACCGGAGAACACCGGCGAGAAGCATCGCAGCGCCGCGGCGGATGATGCGCCGCTGTCCTGGCGCCGCCTCGTCGGAGAAACCGTCTCCGGCCCTCCTGGCTTGGTTTGACGTCCCCGGCCGAGTCGCCGGAGCACCCGCTCGCTCGCTTCGCGGCTTCCGTGCGTCGGTCCTTCGCCGAGACCCGATCCGACCGCGAAGGCGAGCCCCTCATGCCTCCTGCCTCGGCCGCGACCGACGCCTTCTTGTTACGCCTGCGCGGTCACGCTGTCAACGCCGGTTGCGGCCGCACCGCGCGGAATGTTCGAATGGCGCACCACCGACGCTGGAGGAAGAGAGTCATGCAGCGCTTCGAGATCAAAGTCGCCGACGCCGTGCTCGAGGACCTGAAGCAACGCCTCGGGCGCACGCGCTTTCCCGACCAGCTCGACGGCGCAGCCTGGGACTACGGCACGGAGCTGTCGTATCTCCGCGATCTGGTGAGTTACTGGCGCGACAAGTACGACTGGCGTGTGCACGAGGCGGCGCTGAACCGCTTCAGTCACTGGAAGACGCGCGTGCGCGACCTCGACGTGCACTACATCCACGAGCGCTCGCGCGAGGCGAACGCATTCCCATTGGTGATCACCCACGGCTGGCCCGGCTCGGTGTTCGAGTTCCACAAGATCCTCGGGCCACTCACCGATCCGGTCGCGCACGGCGGCAAGCGCGAAGACGCCTTCCACGTGGTGTGTCCGTCGATGCCGGGCTACGGCTGGAGCGAGGCGCCGCGCAAGCCGGGCTTCGACATCGGCGAGGTCGCGGAGACCAACAAGGCGCTGATGGAGAAGCTCGGCTACGCGCGCTACGGCGCGCAGGGCGGCGACTGGGGGGCGATCGCCACCGCGCACCTCGGGCGGGTCGACCCGCAGCACGTCGCCGGCATCCACATGAACATGGTGGTCGCCGGGCCGCCCGCGGGCGCGGCGAACCCGATGGAGGGAGTGACTCCCCAGGAGATGGCCTGGATGGGCGAGGTCGGGAGCTTCACCCAGAAGGAGACCGGCTACCAGCAGATTCAGGGCACGAAGCCGCAGTCATTGGGCTACGGGCTGAACGACTCACCGGCCGGGCTCGCGGCGTGGATCGTCGAGAAGTTCCGCAGCTGGAGCGACTGCCAGGGCAACGTGGAGTC
>Ga0335084_10004404_pt1 | contig 13852 bp, 13 predicted proteins | sample Lox_Sample_44_FD_206721 | JGI IMG/M metagenome (GOLD analysis project Ga0335084, IMG submission 206721) | Soil microbial communities from Loxahatchee National Wildlife Refuge, Florida, United States - Lox_Sample_4.4 | ecosystem: Environmental > Terrestrial > Soil > Wetlands | place: USA... | reverse complement strand
CTCGGCCTCCTTCACCAGGTACTTCTTCTCCTTGCCGGACTCCGCGTCCGCCACGAGCGTCTTCAGGCCGGCGGCGTCCTTGCCGCGGATGAGGTCCTCGGGCGTGAGGGGCGCCGCCACCTTCCGCGCCTTCGCGGCGGCGCGGACGTCGAGGATCCCGTTCTTGGTCCGGACGCCCAGCGTCACCGCGCCGTCCGAGCCGAGCAGCGTGCAGGTGGTGAGCCCTCGTGGCATGTCGCCTCCCGTCCCGCCCTTCGGCGCGTCGGCCGCCGCGGCGCGCTCGCCGATCGCGCCCGCCGCCATCACCATCCCCGCGCCCTTGAGGAACGTCCGCCGCGTCGATGCCATGGTCTCCTCCGCGTCGAGTGAACGAACGGTCACTCTTCCGCGAAACGCGCCTCGGGGGAGGGCCCCTCGCGGGCAAGCCCCCATCGGACCGACGGCGCGGCCAGCGTGAATCTACTGCCGCTGCGGCCGGGAGGCGGCCCGCTCCTCGAACGCCGCCACGTCGCGGTAGTACTCCTGCGCGAGCGCCGGCGACTCCGGGTTCGTGTACAGCTCGGCCACCGGGCGCTCGATCAGCCCAGCGATCGCCGCGGCGACGTCCTCCGCCGACTGGACCGCGGCCGCGCCGGCGGCGGGGCCCGGGGGACCGGCACCCGGCCCGGCCCAGGGAGCGGCGCCCGGCTGGGCGCCGAGCGCGTTCCGCGCGAAGTCGGTGGCCACCATTCCCGGCATCACCAGCGACACCTGGACCCCGGGGTGCGTCGCCCGCAGCTCGGCGCGCAGGCTGGCGGTGATCGAGTTGAGCGCGGCCTTGGCCGCGCTGTAAGCCGACCGCACCGCCACCAGCGGCACCCGCCCCAGGAACGAGGAGACGTTGACGAGGTGCCCCTCGCCGCGCCGCTGGAAGTGGGGGACGATGGCCTGCGCCCCGTAGAGCGCGGACTTCACGTTGGCGGCGATCATCTCGTCCACGTCGGCGTCGGACAGCTCGAGCACCCTCCGCGCGATGCCGCGCCCGGCGTTGTTCACCCAGACGTCCACGCGCCCGAAGGCGGCGAGCGCCGCGTCGCGCAGGCGCTCGACGTCGGCGCGGCGGGTCACGTCGGCGGTCACCGGCACCGCCCGCACGCCCGCGGCCGCGGCACGGTCCGCGACGCGCCGCAGCTCCGGCTCCCGCCGCGCCGCGAGGACGAGGTCGTGCCCCTCTCCCGCCAGGCGCTGCGCCAGCGCCGCGCCGATCCCGCCGCTCGCGCCCGTGATCACCACCACCTTCTTCCCCATCGCGCTCCTCCGGCTCCGCGGTCAGGGGACATTGTAGCCGGGAGGGGGGCGCCCGCTCACTCGGCCGCGCGCGCCACCGCCAGGTCGGCGAGGCCGGCGCCGGTGACGGGATCGCGCTCCCAGTCCCCCGAGATCGCCACCACCTCGAATCCGGCCGTCTCCAGCCAGGCCCGCAGGTCCGCGGTGGCGCGCGGGGGGACGGCGGCCCGCAGGCGCAGTTCCTCGCGCAGGGCGCTCCGCACCGACCAGAGCCAGCGCGCCGCCGCGACGGCGGCACCCCAGGGCGAGCGCCCCTCGGCCCGTCCGTCCGCCCACGCCCACGAGGCGAGGCCGCGGAGGCGGTGCAGCGGCGCCGCCGGTCCGCGCAGGTCCGCGACGACGAGCAACCCACCCGGCCGCAGCCAGCGCCGCACGTTCGCGAGGACCTCTCGCGGCCGGCCGCTCTCGGAGAGGAGGTGGGTGGCGTTGACGGCGTCGAGGGAGCGGGCCGCGAACAGGTGGGGGTCGAGGACGTCTCCCCGGCGCACCCACACCTCCCGGGCCACCCCCAGGTTGCGCCGCGCGAACTGGACCATCTCCTCGCTGCGGTCCACCGCCACCACCAGGCGCGCCTCGCCCTCGAGGGCGCGCTGGACCGCAGCGGCGGCGCGGCCGGTCCCGCATCCCAGGTCCGCCACGGCGCGGCAGCCGATCCGGTGCATCGAGAAGGTCCACTCGATGGCGCCCAGGAGGCGCCGGTACTCGCGGTCGCGCGCCGCGAGCGTGTCCGGTCCGGGCCGCCGCGCGACGCCGGAGCGCGGCGGGGTGGCGAGGGTGGGCGGCTCCGGCGCGGGCCGGATGGCCGCCCGGATCGCCAGGGCGGGCGAGGCGTGCGGCAGGGGGATCGAGGCGAGCAGGTCGGCCACGGCGGAGTCTCCGGCGCCGTGACGCGGCGCCTCGATCCGTTGGACAGACCTGCCTCGCGGATGTGACGCCCTCCGCGGGGGGGCTCGTCACTCCATCATCACGCAGTTCAGGCCGTAGCAGGAGAGCGCCAGGAGGCTCACCCGCTGCCACTTGCGCTGCGGCGACGACTGGAAGCGCAGCCGGTACCGCTGCGCGTCCGGGAGCTGCTGGATCTGCTGGATCCAGTGGATGAACGACTTGAACCCCGAGCTGTTGCAGAACTCGAGCTCGCGGAGGTCGATGCGCACCTCGGTCACCTGGCGGGCGAGCAGGTGCTTGTGAACCGCGTCGACGAAGGGGTTCAGCACCGCGCCAGGGTTCTCGGTGCTCACCGTCCCCCGGAAGACCACCCGCGTTCCCTGCGCGTCGGCCGCGAGCGCGGCGGAGTACTTCTCCTCCGCCACCTGGAGTTCGGGACGCGTCCCGAGCGGCTGGCTAGACATGGGTACCTCCGATGGCGTGGAGCGCGGGGACGCGGATCCGACCCTCGGCCCGAACGGTGACGCGGCCGCCCACCCAGGCCGCCGAGAGGCTGAGCTGGGCCTCGAACCGGACGCGGGCGAGCCCGAGGCCGCCGCGGTCCTTGGACGGAGTCTCGCGCATCACCTCGAGGTAGTGCGCGAGCGCGTCCGGCTCCCGGTTCATCCGCTCGATGCGGTCGCGGAGCGTCTCGAACTCCTCGGACGCGCACCGGTTGGTGATGGAGACGCTCACGCGGTCGGCGCGCGGCTCGACCTCGAAGACCAGGTCGATGTCCTCGCCCCTCGATGTGGTGATGGCGTTCTGCATCAGCTCGTGGACGGCGAGCGCCATGCCCGCTTCCCGGTTGGCGCCGGGACACGCGCATGCGCAGAAGGACTCCGTGAACCGCCTGATCTCGTCGATGAAGACCCAGGGGGGCCTCATCCTGAGCATCAGGTGGATGACTTCACCCCCGACGGCCTGGCGCCGCTGGGGGTCGCTCAGCTCGGCGACGCTTCGTTCAGTCGTCATTCTCGCGCCTCGGACCCACGGCTGTCACGCCCTTCCATCAGCTTTGTGCGCCCCCGGCCGGCCAGGGCCGGACAGGGCACGCCGGCCGGCTGGTGCTCAGGGTCTCGATCGTCACATTCTCGCCGCCGAAGGAGGTCAGCGCCAGGAGGCTGACGCGCTGCCACCTGCGGCCTGCGCTGGAGATGAACCGCAGCCGGTAGCGCTGCGCCTCGGGGAGCCGCCGGATCTGCTCCAGCCAGAAGACGAAGGACTTGAACCCCGACGAGTTGCAGAACTCGAGGTCGAGGAAGTCCACGGAGATCTCGCTCGCCCGGCGGGCGACGAGCTGCGCGTGCACCGCCTCGACGAAGGGGTTCAGGACCTCCGCCGGGTTGCTGGAGCTGATGGTCCCGCGGAACTCGACGCGGGGCTCGCCGCGCAGGCCGGACAGGACCTCCGCCGAAAACTTCTCCCCGGCGACCCGCAGGGTGGAGCCCCTGCCTTCCACCGAGTCACCCATTGAACCCTCCCACTTCCAGCGGCGGAGCCCGCACCTTCCCGGCCGCGCACACCGCGACCCGTCCCGTCCGTCCGCGGCGCAGCGTCACCTCGAGCTGCGCCTCGAACCGGAGCCGCGCCAGGCCCAGGCCGCCGCGGGAGCGCCCGGGCAGCTCCTCCATGCAGCGCAGGTACCAGGCGAGCGCGTCCGGCTCGCGGTTCATCCGCTCCACCCGCGCGCCGAGCTGCTCGTAGGCCTCGTCCGAGCACGGGTTCGTCACCGTGATCTCGATCCGATCCCGCCCCGGGTCGATCTCCAGATCCAGCTCGACGTCGTCGCCGGCGGCGTGCGCCAGCGCGTTCTGCATCAGCTCGTGGACCGCCATCGCCACCTGCGCGTCGCGGTCCTCTCCGCCGCAGGTGCAGGCGCCGAGCGTCTCGACGAAGCGGCGGACGTCGTCGATGAAGGGCCAGGGCGGCCTCATCCGCATGGAGAGGCGCGCGGGCACCGGGGTGGTCGACGTCTCAGCCATCCGTGCGCCTCAGCAGCACCGCGGTCATGTCGTCCGTCTGCACCGAGGCGAACTTCTCCACCTCGTCGAAGACGCTGGCGAGCGCCTGGGGGGCCGTGCAGGCGCCGACGCGGCCCAGCAGCTCGGTCAGCCGGTCCTCGCCGTAGAGACCACCCCCGTCGCCCTGGCTCGCCTCCACCACGCCGTCGGTGATGAGGCAGAGGAGGTCGCCCCGCCCGAGGCCGAACTCGAACTCGCGCAGGCCCTCTCCCATCTCGGGGGTGACGCCGCACCAGGGGCCCACCGGCTCCACCACCTCGACCTTCCCGGCGGACCGGGCGATGAAGATGGGCTGGTGCGCGCCGGCCGCGATGAACCTGCCGTCGCCCAGGTGGCGTGCGGCCATGAGGGTGAGGTAGTCGTCGCGCCCCATGCGGCGGCGGACGTTCTCGTGCACCACGCGGTTGACCGCGGCGATGACGTCGCAGGGCGTGGCGTGCGGGTCGTCGGCGATGGTGGCGTAGGCGGCCGCCTGGGCCATCATCATCACCAGGCCCGAGTTGATCCCGTGGCCGGACACGTCGCCGATGAGGACCCAGAACGTCTCCGGGAAGACCAGGAGATCGTAGAGGTCCCCCCCCACGTCGGCGGCCGGCTTCATCCGGGCCGCCACCTCGAAGCCGGGCACCGTCGGGCTCCCGGGGAGGATGGCGGTCTGGATGCGGTGCGCGATCTGCACCTCGCGCCGGAGCGCCTCCGTCCGCTGCAGCTCGTCGCGCGAGCGGGAGACCTCGGTCACCATGGTGTTGAACGACATGACGAGGTCGCCCAGCTCGCCCGAGTACTGCTGCTGGAGGCGCGTGCTGAAGTCGCCGAGGGCGACCTTGATCATGGAGCGCGTCACGTCGGTGAGCGGCCGGGCGGCGGCGCCCAGGGCCCACACGCCGCCCGCCGCCGCGGCCACCAGCACGAAGACGAACAGCGCGGCGAGCGCGCCGCGGAGCGTCTGCAGCCCGCCGAAGGCGATCCGCTCGGGCACGATCATCGCCCCCGACCAGCCCGGCGGGTCGGCGTCGGGGGCGGTGCGCACCGCCAGCACCACGCCCCCGTCGGTCTGCTGCTCCTCGAGCGCGCCGGGCGTGCCGGGCGCCTCCACCACCGTCCGGATGGGCGCGGTCTCCATGGTGGGCGTGCCGAGCACCAGCTTCCGCTCGGCGTCGAACACGGCCGGCAGGATGGTGCGGTCGTTGGCGCCGATGTCGCCCAGCAGCGCGCGGATGCCGTCCGGGGAGATCGAGGCCGCCACCACGCCCACGATGTCGCCGCTGAAGTCCTTCACCGGCGCCGCCAGCACCACCGCGGGTCCGTCGGGCGCCCCGGCGTCCACGTCCTGGAGCTTGCCCATGGCCGTGGCGCTCTTCCCGCCCCGCGCCGCCTGCACCGGCGCGGTGGAGAGCAGGCGCCCGCGCTGCCCGTCGAGCGGCGTGCCGCGCAGCTCGTGGGCGGTGGAGGCGCGGACCGCGGCCACCACCTTCCCCGAGGCGTCGAGCAGGGCCACCGCGGCGATGCCGCCGCCCTGGTCCTGGATGCTGCGGCGCAGGAAGTCCTCGGCGAACTTGGGGTCGCCGGAGTCGAGCGAGAGCTGCATCGCGTCGACCTCGGACCAGTTGCGGACGGTGAGGGCCCGCTCCCGCTGGAAGCGGAGCACGGCGTTCTGGATCTCGACCGACCGGGCGCCCAGGTGCGAGTGGACGTTCTCGACCACCACCCGCCGCGCCGCCCGCTCGAAGCCGATGGCGGCGAACCCGAGCGCCGCGGTGACGAGCAGGATGGACGCGAGGAACAGGCGCGCGCGGAGGGAGAGGCGGCTGCGGTTGCTGGCCATCTACTTCGCGCCCTGGACGCCGCTGTAGAACTTGAGGAAGTCGTAGATCTCGGCCGCCTGCTCCTCGTTCACGCCGGAGTTGGGGCGGCGGATCATGCGCTTCATGTAGCGCTTCCACTCCTGTGCGTTGAAGTGGGAGTTGATGGGGCGCGACAGCGGATGACACTTCACGCACTTCGCGGCGAACACACGGTAGTGCTGCTGCTGCTCCGCCGGGTAGGACGAGGTGTCGAGCGTGTCGGGCCCGTCGTCCCGCGGGTCCCAGTCCGCCTTCTGCCCCACGATCAGGGAGAGGGCCAGGGCGGCCCCGAGCGCGCGCAGCATCAGAAGGCCCCCCCCACGCCGATGTGGCCGGTGTTCAGGACCGGGAAGTCGGTGGGCTTCCAGTACTCCCAGGAGAGCTTCACGTAGAGGGCGGCGGCCGGCGTCAGGACCAGGCCCACGGTGTAGCGGTCGATGGTGCTCTTGGTGGTGAGCTGGGCGTCCGCGCCGGGCAGCGGCACGCCGCGGCGCTCCAGGACGTCGTAGCGGTAGACCGCGCTCATCCAGCGGAGGATGGGGTGCTCCAGCTCCGCGTACCACCCCGACTTTTCGAACCAGGGATCGACGATGGCGTAGACGTAGCCGGGCTGGTTCGGGTCGATGTCGGTGCGCCGGGTCGCGTACTCGCCGCGCACGGTGACCTTCCAGAGACGCAGCGAGGCGTCGGCGCCCCACATCCGGTAGTCGAGCTTCTTGGCCTGGTCGTAGCGGGCGGCGCTGCCGGAGGCCCCGATGCTGATGTCGCCGAAGAAGCTGCCCGGATCGGAGGAGTAGGTGAGGGTGGCGCGGCCGCCGCCGGCGGGCACGTTGTTGTTGTCGGTGTAGTAGATCGACCGGGAGGCGATGAAGTCGAGGTCGTTGGAGCCGCGCAGGCCCGCGACCGCGTAGGCGCCGTACCAGAGCTGGAGGCGCGAGCCGAGCCAGGTCTGCCCGTACACCAGGACGCCGGTGTCCACGTAGGGGAGCGGCAGCACGCCCTCGTTGAAGAAGGTGCGGCTGCCGTAGGCCATGCGGCCCATGTCGTAGATGAGGGGCGCCGAGACCGTCTTGTGCCCGGAGCCGTCCACGCGCTGCGAGTAGTCGCCGAAGGGGACGGCGATGCGGCCGGCCTGCACGTTGAACCAGTTCTTGGGCTGGTAGTCGACCTGGAAGTGCTCGATCTCGATGCCGTGGCAGCTGAAGCAGGCCTTCACCGAGAACGACAGCTCGTCGTGGATGTCCTTGCCGATGGTGAGCGCCGCCTCCGGGGTGATCCCCTCTGGCTGCTGGGGGCCGACGGTGCGGTTGTTGATGCCCCAGTAGTCCACGTACACCGAGCCCGACACCTGGATGTCGGCGGCGTGGGCCCAGGCGGCCAGGGAGGCGGCCACCGCGGCGGTGGCGAGGCGCAGCGCGCTCCCGCGGAAGAGGCGGTCAATCATTTTGCGCTCCGTTGGCAATCCACGTTTGGATGGCGTCGATCTCGTCGGCGGAGAGCGGCGGTGCACCGATGGGCATCCGGGTCCAGACGCCGCCGCTGCTCCCGGCGGTGCCCAGGATCTTCTGGAGGAAGTAGCTCGCCTCCGGGTCACCCGGGTTCACGAGCAGCAGCGGGGTCTGCGAGGAGGTCTTCCCCACCAGCTCCTGGTAGGCGCGGTCGGCGTCGAGCGAGAGCGGGGCGTTCGGAGGTGGGTTGCCGGAGTGGCAGGAGGTGGTGGCGCAGGCCGGCGTGAGGACGTTCACCTGGATCGAGTAGAAGGTGGGGCCGAGCGCGACGCGGTTCTGGACCTGGTTGCCGATGCGAGGCCCCGATCCGCAGGCGGCGGCGAGGAGCGCGAGGCCGATGGTCGGGAGGGGTCTCATTGGAGTGGGAACTGCGCGTCCGTCGGATCGGCGACGGTCCGGGTGGAGTCGGCGGGATCCGGGACGCGGGTCTCGAGGGCACGGGAGAGCTCGACCGTCCATGCGCCGTCCTTCCATGCGCCGGCGGCGCGCACGTCGTCGCGGTGGGCACTCGGCGCCTGGCGCACGATGCCCGGGAGCGTGGCGGCGGCGGCCGGGGTGGTGGTGGGCGCGGAGAGCATCGCCAGGGCCTCGAAGGTCGGGTCCCAGCCAGGCAGGCCCTGGCCGGCGAGGTAGAGGTAGGAGGGGCTGAGGTCCGGGTCGCCGTCGCCGGACGCGCCCGCGGCGAGCCACGCCGGCAGGCCGGAGGCGAGGTTCCAGCTCCAGCCCGGGGCGCCGTTGCAGGCCGGGCCGGGGGGCGAGAGCAGGCAGTCGGTCCAGCAGGTCGCCGGCGCGTCGCAGTCGCCGGAGATCCGCTGCGAGCTCCAGAACTGGTCGTCGGCGAGGCCGTAGGGGTCGGTGCTCGCCGCGCGCCACGTCCAGGAGTCGACGCGCTCCGAGTCGGCGCCGGTGTGCATGGTGAACTGCGCGAGGTAGGCGGGCGGCAGCGAGCCCGGCGCCGTGCCGGGCGGTGGCGCGCCGACGGGGCCGTTCAGGTGGCAGGCCGCGGCGCAGCCGAGCGTGTCGTGGACGGGGAAGGAGCGCGCGACGTCGAAGGAGAGGTAGGCGCGGTCCTCCTCGACGGCCCGGTCGGCCGTCCACGCCGCCGCGCCGGCCGGATCGTACGACCAGGGCCGGCGCTCCCGGTCCGGGGTCGCGTCCGCCCACTGGAGGAGGAAGTAGATGCGCTCGTCGTCGTAGGCGGCCCGGACGGAGACCTGGGAGACCCAGGTGACGCCTTCGCCCTGGCCGTAGGCCGGGACGGGGAGCGTGCAGCCCGCGCTCGCCGTCGCCTGGTCCGCCGGCTTCGCGGCGGGATCGCACTGCGTCGGGCAGGCGGGTGCGCCGGTGTAGGGGTCGACCAGCAGGTTGTAGCGGCTGCGGTAGAGGCAGTACCAGTCCTCGGGGGCGAGGCCGACGCGGGTCCCCGGGCTCTGCAGCGGGATGACGCTGGCGGGGATGCCGGCCCAGTCCGCGGCGTCGCCGTCCACCGCGATGGCGCCCGGGCTGGCGAGGCGCCTGGCGACCACCGTGGTGGCGGACGGCGTACCACCCGTGAACTTCAGCTTCACCGCGCCCGAGGCCTGCGGGGCGCCGACACCGCCGGCCGCCGCGCTGGCGTCGATCACCCCCACGCTGAAGGCGGTGTCCGCCGGCGCGCGGCCGGTGCGAGGAGCATCCGTGCACCCGGCGAGCGCGGCGAGGAGGGCGGCCGGCAACAGCCGGAGCGCCGCCTGGGAGGTGGATTCACATCGGGTGACGTCGCGGTCCGGCGCGTTCATCGTGGGTGAAGCTACGGGAATCGCGCTGTAAGTTTCAAGGCGCGCCCCTGTCCCGACACCGTGAGACAACGCGCGCCCGCTTTGATCCAGGGCAACGCCGCGGCCCCTCCATCGGCGGAGATCGCCGCGCTGCGGCGTGCGACAATGCGTCAGTCCTTGGCCCACGGGAATGCGCAGGCTCGAGGCGCACGGCAACATCAGCGCGCGAACTGCGGTAGCCTCGAAGGACCGGGGCCCGCCGTCCGGCGCAGGTCGAGGGAGGAACGATGCGGTCGCCATTTGCCATCCGTGAATTCACCGCCTGTCTCCTGGCAGCCCTGGCGGCGGCCTGCGGCTCGAGCCCGAAGGTCGGTGAGGTACAGTCCGGCGCCACCTACGGCCCCGGGATCCGGATCGAGATCACCGGCGCGTCGGTGGGCGCGGGCGGCCGCGTGGTGGCGAGCTACACGCTCTCCAAGGACGGGCAGGGGATGACCGGCGCGGTCGCGGCGCGCATGCAGCCTGCCTGGACGCTGGCGGGCCTCTCCACCGACCCGGTCAGCAAGCTCCCGTGGTGGAAGAGCTACCTCCTCATCGGAAACGCGCGGATTCCGCAGCTGCCCGTCGCCGGTCCGGGCACGCAGCCGGAGCAGGTGCTCTACGACACCCGGCAGCCGGGGCCGGACGTGGACGGCACCATCCAGGATCTCGGCGATGGCCGGTTCACCTATACCTTCGCCACGCCGCTGCCGGAGGGCTTCCTCGCCTCCCCGGGCGCCTCCGAGACGATGCGCGTCGGGGTCTGGCTGCGCGGCGCTCCCGGGACGCGCACCACCACCTCCACCTTCGACTTCGTGCCGGACGGCGTGACCCCGCTCCAGTCCCGCGAGCTGGTGGTGGACGTGGATTGCGAGAACTGCCACGGGATCCGGCAGGGCCATAGCGAGTCGCGCACCGGGACCAAGATCTGCCTGACGTGCCACACCATCCAGCACGCCGACCCCGACACCATCGACCCGGCCGCCATGGCCATGTCCCCCGGGACCGCCACCATCGCCACGAACCCGAACCCGCTCGAGTTCGGCCGGCTCGTCCACCGCATCCACCGCGGCAGGCAGCTCCCGACCCTCTACCTCTCGAGCAGCACCGCGCTGGCGCAGGTCCTGCCGCCCTCCACCACGCCCGCGCTGCCGTTCCTGTCGAGCCGCAACGCGGCGCTCGTCGGGCAGAAGTACTCCGTCATCGACGACGAGCTGGGCGAGCAGGTCTTCGCGCAGGTCTGGACCCGGCCCAACGACACGAGGTCCCTCCCGACCGGCATCTTCTTCCCGCAGGACTACCGCAACTGCGACGTGTGCCACGGCGGCGCGGCGCAGCACGACGAGATCTGGACGGACACCGCCCGCCGGACCTGCCAGGGCTGCCACCCGGACGTCTGGTACGGCACGGGGACGCCGGACAAGGTCCACTTCGCCCACACCGGCGGACCGCAACCGGACGACACCAAGTGCGCCGGGTGCCACGTGAGCCTCGCGCCGGGAGCGCCCGCGACCTGCACCCCGCAGACGTGCTGGGTCCCCCACCAGGACGCACACTCCGTGCCGTACAAGAGCCCGTACTACAACCTGCCGACGGTGAAGGTCGTGGGCGTGCAGGGCGCCGTGAAGAACGGGACGCCGACCGTCACGCTCGCCATCGCGGATCTCGTCGGGCCGCTCAGCTCGATCAACAAGCCGGCGCCCGCGAAGGACAACCGCCCCACGACGCCCAGCCCGGTCCCGCGGGCGTTCACGAGCGGTCTGTCCATGACGCTGGTGGGCCCGGCCTCCGACTACAAGACCGGGAACTTCATCACCGCCACCACCGACCCCGTGCCGCTCGCGCCCATCAGCGAGACCATGCCGGCGACGACGGTCGGGGTCGCGAACGCCCAGTTCGGCTACACCTTCAAGTACACCTTCAAGTCGGCCCTCCCGCCGGACGCGTCCGGCACCTGGGCCATCGGCATCTCGCTCCGCCGCTCCCTCACCAGCACCGTCTACGACTTCACCGCCGGCAAGTTCATCTGGCCGTTCACCGGCGAGTCGCTCGGCGAGACCTCGGACAACGTCATCGTCTACCTGGACACCGCCGTGGGGAGCGGCGCGGCCGACGCGAACGGCGTCTTCGTCGCCGACGGGAACCCCCAGCCCCGGCGCATGGCCGCCGACGTGAACAACTGCAACAAGTGCCACATCCGCCTCGCGCTCCACGGCGGACCGCGCAACAAGGTCGAGTACTGCATCCTCTGCCACGCGCCCGAGACGACCGACTGGAAGCGCCGCACCAAGGACGCGTCCGGGCAGGTGCTGCTCTCGGCCACGCACGACAACAAGGAGGAGACCACCGTCCAGTTCAAGGTGCTGATGCACCGGATCCACACGGGCGGCCGGAAGGGGAGGGCGCAGCTCGAGCGGATGCAGCCCTACGTCGTCTACGGCAATTCCGGCGGGACCAAGCCCTACTACTTCGACGACATCCGGTTCCCGAACAAGATCATCAACTGCCGGCTGTGCCACTCGGGCGAGGCGTTCTACGTGGAGACCGTCGAGCGCCTCTCGGTGCTGCCCACCGTGGTCAACGAGACCGCGTCGGTCCTGCACCTCTCGCCCGGCGGCGGCGTCCTGGCCACCGCCACCCACCCCGCCACCGATCCCAGGATTCCCCCGCTGCAGGCGGCCTGCACCGGGTGCCACGACACCGTCATCGCCGCCGCCCATTGCAACGAGTACACGTCGGGTGGGGTGGAGTCGTGCAGCCCCTGCCACGCCGCCGGCCAGACGCTCTCGGTGACGGCGGTGCACGGACTGGGGCCCTGACGCACAGCCTCGCCGCGGCGAAGCGGCACCAACCTCCCGGGGGGGAGAGATGACCCAGCCACTGGCAGCCGCACTCGCGCTCGCCCTCGCCGTGCCCGCCGCCGGCGCGGCCGAGGCGCGCTGCGAGACGGTGGCGAGCGACACGCGGCGGGCGTGCACCGAGGCGGCGCCCGCAGACAAGCCCGGGACCATCCCGAGCCGCTTCCACCGCAACCTGTGCGACACGGCCGCGGGCGTGGCGCAGAAGGCGTGCGACCACGGCGTGTTCCTGGCGCGCTACGGCGGCTCGTGCGCGCGCGAGGCGGAGTACGTCCGCGACGCCATGAACGAGGCGTGCCGGATCGTCCTCTACAAGGATCCGAAGCCCTACGTGAAGGTCTGGTTCAAGATGTACGACGAGCGTTGCCGCAAGAACGCGCGCGACGCCGAGGAGCGCGCCACGGAGCGGCTGTGCCGCCGGAGGTGAACGAGGTGGCCGGCGCGCGGGCGCGCGCCGGCGAGGACCGGCGCGACGTCCGCCGGAGAGAGGACTCCATGGAAACGCAACTCCCGCCGAGGCGGCTCCACGGATGGCTGGTCCTGTGCGCGGCCGCGACCGCGCTCGCGGCGCCGCCGTCCCTCGCCGCCGCGCCCGCCCCCGCGCCCGCGAGCGCGCCCGCGAATGCGGACGACGCGCAGGTGGCAGCGCTCCGCAAGGGCGCCGCCGCGTTCGCGCGGCTGGAGCAGGAGGACGTCGCCATGCTGTCGCGGGCCCTCGACGCGCTCCAGGCGGACACGGCGCTCGTCGAGCTGTTCCGCGCCCGCGATCGCGAGGGCCTCCTCGCCCGCGCGCTCCCCGCCTTCGAGGAGCTGAAGCGGCTCAAGCACGTCACCCACTGGTACTTCCTCGACCCCGAGCCGGCCCGCACCTGCTTCCTGCGGGTACACGCCCCGCAGCTCCACGGCGACGTCGTGCAGCGCGAGACCTTCTCGCAGGCCATCGCCACGCAGCGGATCGGCTACGGCAAGGAGCTGGGCAAGACGGCGTTCGCGCTGCGCGTGGTGAAGCCGATCTTCGTCGGCAAGCAGGTCGTCGGCTACATGGAGCTGGGCGAGGAGATCGACCACTTCCTGGAGCGCATGCGGGCGGAGACCGGCGACGACTACGGGGTCCTGGTGGACAAGGCCCACGTCGACCGGAAGGAGCTCGCGCGCGTGCGCGGCGAGGACCGCTGGGACGAGCGTCCCGAGGTGGTGCTGGTGGACAGCACCATCTGGACCGAGCAGATCATCGAGCTGGGGCGGCCCCTCGCCCAGATCCCCGACGGCGGGGTGCTCATCGGCACGTGGCGCGTCGGCGCGCGCCAGTTCGTCGGCGGCGCGTTCCCGATCCGCGACGCGCGGGGGCGGATCGCGGGGGCCCTCTTCGTCCGGCACGACCTCTCGCGGCCCTAGAAAGCGCGCGATGGGCCCGGTGCGCCTCGCCGCGGCCGCCGCCGTCCTGCTGCTGGCGCGCCCGGCCGCGGGCGCCGGCGATTCCCGTGCGCCCAGCCACGCGGCTGCCGGCGAGGTGACGCTGGAGGGCGAGCGCGTCGCGGTGCGCTGGACCGACGGCGATTCGTTCCGGATCCT